>Ga0180085_1000063_pt1 | contig 31486 bp, 21 predicted proteins | sample EasRiv730_16_10D_FD_123013 | JGI IMG/M metagenome (GOLD analysis project Ga0180085, IMG submission 123013) | Soil microbial communities from meander-bound floodplain in the East River, Colorado, USA - East River metaG ERMLT730_16_10D | ecosystem: Environmental > Terrestrial > Soil > Floodplain ... | reverse complement strand
TCGCGGGCTGGCTGATCCCGTGCGGGGCGGCGGGAGCCGTCATCATCGGATCCTGGTTGGTGGAGGCGAAGCAAAGTGTCATCGAGAACATGGCACCGGTGCTAACCAGGCTGTTCACGCCGTTGTTCACAGTGCTGCTATTGGTATTTCTGGCCACGATGGCGTGGACAGGCAGGCCCATCAATGTGAAGCGGGAGGTACTTATCGGCTTCGACCTGCTGCTGGTGCTGGTCGTTGGGTTGGTGCTCTACGCCGCCTCCGCGCGCGACCCGGAGGCACCGCCTGACTTCTTCGACGGCCTGCAACTGCTGCTCGTGGTCAGCGCGCTCGTGGTTGATGGGGTAGCGCTCGCGGCGATCGCATCCCGTATCTCCGAGTTTGGCTTCACTCCCAACCGAGTGGCGGCTCTTGGCGAGAATCTCATTCTGCTCGTCAACCTGGCGTGGTCAGCATGGCTCTATGCGTCCTTCCTGCGTCACCGCGGCTCGTTCGCTGCCCTGGAGCGATGGCAGATCGCCTATCTGCCCGTGTACTCCGTATGGGCGGCACTGGTGGTTGTCATGTTCCCGCCCGTGTTCGGCTACCGTTGATGCACCCCTCGCAGGACTGCACCGGCGGATAGTCCTGACTAGTTCGCCTAGCGTTTACCAAAACGAAGTCAAGCCACACGCTCGTGCGAAAAAACAGACTGGGTTCCTTACGTCTTGCCTAGAGCCTCCCGACGTGCCCATATCTTTTCGAAAGCCTTGGCGTATTGATCGACTAAGTCAGGTGCTGACTCCATAAGACGAATGCTGGTCTTGTTCACTTGTTCGCAACCAGGCAGGCTCGCGGGTATCTGCGGCGGGTGATGCCACCACTTGGATTCGGCATGGAGACGGTATTGATGCTGTTCGTCGTGCCGAGCGCCGCTGGCGCGCCACAGCTGGACCGAACGACACCGAGAGACCGAGACGCAAGTGCTCGTCCCCACCGCATGAAGACTCCAGGAAAACGAGCGCGGTAGCGCAATGCCCAACCCTCTCAACCCAAATAGGGCCATGTGTGATTACTCAGAACCTCCTCGAATGGGATCGAATCCTATCGGTTTGCTAAGAGCGTTGTTGTGCGGCTTCGAGACCTGTGAGAAGCGCGTTGCTGAAGCACCTCGTGAGATCAGCAAATCTGCCCCATGCCGCAAAAATGTCCACAGTGGCGGAAGTCCTTGCAGTGTCAGGGAAATTGGAAATCAGCGCCGCAGGACTGCCCCAGTCGGAAAGAAGTTCATGGGTTGATCGGTAACTTCCATTAGGTCGATCAAATCCATTCTCACCAAATACTTCTCCCCGTCTTGACAATTTCATCTCGACCTTGGCCCTTGTCATGCGGGACCCGCGCCTAGTTGTGGTGTGGCAATCGCTCGACCTTGTGTTCCATGCCAGCAGAATTGCGAAGCACCTCCAACGTCCAACAAGGAAACCACAAAAACTGGTGGACAGGCTCGCACAATGCCAGTCAACAAGCGACTTGCCTTCATGACAGGAGGCTCCTGAGGTGGCGAAGCCCAACAACAAAACCTCACTATGAAAGGAGACGGTATGAGATGCAGACGCCATCATGAACAACTTTTCGCCGCCGTAGCGTTTGGCTGATTGTCGTCCTGGCTAGCACGGTCCTGTCATTTCCGGCAACCATCTGGGGTCAGCAAGTCACTGCCTCGATTACCGGAAAGGTGGCTGATCCCAGCAGCGGCATCATTGCAGGTGCAAAGGTGACAGCCAAGGATCTGGACCGTGGAACGCTTTTGACGACGGAAACCAACGCCTCGGGTTTCTACAATTTGCCCCGCGTTCCCATCGGGACCTATGAAATCAGAGTCGAAGTTGCCGGTTTCCAGACTGCGATCCATCCACCGGTCCACTTGGAACTCAATCAAACGGCTCGTGTGAACTTTGTGATGCAGCTCGGTGAGGTCACTCAAACCGTCGAGGTCACCGGTGCACCGCCTCTACTTCAGACGGATACCATGGAGTTGGGCAGTGTGATCAATAACAAGACCAACGAAGATCTGCCGCTGGCCACTCGAAATTACATTCAATTGACTTTGCTTGCTCCAGGTAGTGTGAATCCGAATCCTCAGACTTTGACAAATGGGCAGACCACGGCAAACGGCGGCAGGCCCTACGTCAACGGCAATCGCGAGCAGGCCAACAATTTCTTGCTGGATGGCTTGGACAACAATCAGGTCTCGGACAACCTCGTCGGTTATGCGCCAAGCCCCGATGCTATCCAAGAGTTCAACATGATCACCAACAATGCACCTGCCGACTTTGGAAATTTTCAAGGAGGGATTGTCAGCACCACGATCAAGTCTGGTACCAACCAGCTCCATGGCAGCGCCTTCGAATTCTTCCGGAATGACGTTCTGAATGCCAACACGTGGGAAGGAAACTGGTCTGGCTCACCGAGAGCCAAAGTGCGCTGGAATATGTTCGGCGGGTCGGCAGGTGGCCTGATCGTGAAGGACAAACTCTTCTTCTTTGGTGACTATCAAGGCGAGCGTTTCAACAATCCAGCTTCGACCAGTCCCATCAGCGTCTTCACCGCCGCGGAACGACAAGGGGACTTCTCTCAGTTGCTTAACGAGAGGGGCATCCAGCTTTACAATCCTTTCCTGAGAGATGCCAGCGGAAACCGGGTGCCTCTTCTCAACAACCAGATTCCCGTGGAACTCCTCGACCCTGTGGCGCGAGCGCTGTTTGCCTCCAATCTGTATCCTTTGCCGGTCAACAACAATCTTCAGAACAACCAGTTCAATACCACCAGCAGCAAAACCGTCGGCGACCAATTCGACGCTAAGATCGATGCCAACCTGTCACGGATGGACCACGTTTTCGTCCGCTACTCCCAGAGCCGGCAGAACAACCCCTCCACGAATTCGTTTCCGCTCTTCTTTGACAGCTTCTTTAACGCGCCCACACACAACGGTGTCGGCAACTGGACTCGAACCCTGAGTCCGCATCTGGTCAATGAGGTTCGGATTGGTGTCAATCGAGTCCTGGTCAACAACGGAGGAGTCGACAAGGGACTAGGAAGCGTAGCTGAGCAACTCGGGATTCAAAACGGGAACGAGCGCGGTCCTGGGCTTCTGGGCCTGAACTTCGGCGCCGCGCTGGTCAACAATATCGGAAGCGCGAATATCGGGACGCAGCAGCTTTTCGCCGACACCGTGTACCAATATGAAGATGCGTTGATTCTGACTCGCGGCCGGCATGTGGTCCGCGCCGGGTTCCAGTATTGGCGGCAACAACTCAATACGTTCTACGCGGGCAACAACGGTCGCACGGGATTCATGTCATTCACTGGAAAATTCACGGCAGGTCCCGGTTCTCTGGCTGTCGCAGGTGGTGGAACCGGCGCCGGTGAGGCAGATTTTCTGCTAGGCCTTCCCGATCAACTTGGACGAGGTGTTGACACGGGAACCTGGGGACACCGGGCCAACGTGTTTGCTGGTTATGTGCAGGACAACTGGCGGTTCACCGACTCGTTGACTTTGAATCTGGGTTTACGCTATGAAACCCACACGCCGTGGGTGGAAGTGAAGGATCGCCAGACGAACTTCGCGCCGTTTAGCGGCGAGATCGAGTCGGCCGGACAGAGTACCCTCTACAACAACAACCGCGCTCTCTACAATTCTTACAACGCAGGCCTGGACTTTCAGCCCCGCTTTGGGTTTGCCTGGACGCCCAATGTCTTGGGAAAGAAAACCGTAATACGCGGCGCGTATACCATCTCGTCTTACCTCGAAGGCACCGGCACCAACCTGCGGCTGCCGCTGAATCCTCCGTTCAACCAGGAATTTGCGTCACTCTATGACACGCTCGCTCTTCCGGCTTCGAGAACAGCGGATGGACTTACGGTGCTGTCTTCGCCCTCCAATCCGTTTGCAGGCGCCACCATTCGACTTTGGGATCCGAATCTGAGGCCAGCGGCTGTCTAGCAGTGGAATTTCGCAGTGGAGCGCCAGTTCTTCAACGACACGACCCTGATGGTAGGCTACGTCGGGCAGCATGGCACACATTTGATGGTGCCACGGCCCTATTTCCAACGCCAGTTGCTGCCGGACGGGACTACGGCTCCAAGTCCCTATCTGGCGGGCAATCCAGCACTGGCGGATATCGCGCAGATCTCAGGGACCGAGTCGAACGGGAACCAACGCTATGATGCCCTTCAGGCAACCCTTCAGAAGCGCTTCAGCCAAGGGCTTCAGTATCAGATCGCTTACACCTATTCGAAGTGTATGACGGACTCGATCGGATATTACGGGTCCGGAGGCCAGGCCGTTCCTACCTCGGCATACTGGCAGAACCTCTACGACAAGGGAGCAGAGTGGGGTCCTTGCTACTTTGACGTCAAGAGTGCGCTCACGAGCTTTGCGACCTATGAGCTTCCCTTCGGCCGTGGCAAAAGATTTGGCGACGACTGGAACCGTTGGGTCAAAGCCGCGCTGGGGAACTGGCAGGTGAGCAGCATTGTCTCTCTGCACAAGGGCTACCCGCTCACGGTCTCTGCCGGTGACGCCTCAGGGACCAACTCTCGCGGGCCACGAGCCGATTGTATTGCTCCAGCAAACGTCTTTGGTCGCATGGACTCTCCGAGTGGAGGCTACCAGTGGTTTGATCCCAGCGCCTATGGACCGCCGGTGCCCGGGGCCTTTGGAACTTGCGGCGTCGGCACCATCCGCGGTCCCGGTTTGGCCAATCTCGATCTCGGCCTTCAAAAGGAATTCTTCGTCAGTGAAGGGAAGCATTTCGAGTTCCGGACGGAATTCCTGAACCTGACCAACACTCCCCTGCTCAATGCTCCCGACACGGGTCTTGGGGCAGGGTTGGGCCAACTTCGGACCTCGCAGGGACCACGCAATATCCAGTTTGGCTTGAAGTTCTACTTTTAGCAGGGCCCCCGTCAGACGGGGCGCGGAGAGAGGGCCCTGCCTGGCGGTTGGGTTACTGATGGCGATGCCAGCGCATCGCCATCAGTCCATGAACGGGGAAACCCTGATCTGGCACTAAGAACACGGTGCACGGAGCTCTCCACCATGAGTCATCCTCCTTTGGTGCTCGATGGAGCTGTCGCCGTGGCCATTCTGACAGCAGTCAGGACGGTCACTCGCATGAAGACACCTCAAGCTCTGCTTTGCCTGACGGTGTTACCGCTATCGATAGCGCTGATCTTCTTGACCCTCGGAGAGTCTTTTTCCGTTGCCTTCGAGGTATCCACCTGCACCGGAGCGGGCATGCTCCTGATTCTGAGTTTTGTTCTGACGCTCAGCGTGCTCTCAGGAAACACCCAGGACGCGAACCCATGGATGGATCTGAAGACTTGGGCTGGCCCGACAATTTTGACGACACTCTTATCTTGTCAACTAATGCTCTTGGTCGGCCAGGACTCTCTCCACACCCATGGCTTGTAAAGTTTCGATCTCAAAACCTTCGATGCGGGCCTGCCGGGCCCCTGCCTGTTGACTCTGGAGATGGATCTGATGCTTTCATTGTCGGCTTTGGTCGCAGCCTGTCAACTGGGTTATGCCAAGAAACCGAGTCAGCAACGTACTCTCGGTCCCACTCTTGCCAAGACCCTGGATGCCGCTGAAACTCGGGCGCCTGTGGCGGCGCTCGGAGAGATTCGTAGCTGATCGGAGCTGCAGACTGCAACCTCGCATCCAAGTCGGCTGCGCCACCCGTTCCACCGGCCACTCCTCCTTCGTTAGATTTGCTTGAACCAGCAAATCTGTCTCACTCCCTTCGGGTTTCATGCAGGTCACACCCTTCAATTTCTGAATCTTTGCTTGGGTTCCCACCAGACTTCACGCTCGTCGCAAGACTGGCAGGACAGTAGAAGGAACTCAACGATTCAACCGCGTGGTTCAGCCTGGGAAGGACGTGCCAGACTCAGATCTTGTAGTCGTTGAATCAACAGCCGCAGGCCGAGAGACGAAACCGGTCCGAACACGTTCGACCTGCAGGCTGCACTGGAACAGTGTTGAATGCTAGCAACTTCCGATCCTTTGCGCCGGGTTGCAGTCACCTGCCGGATCGGGATTAGTAATGACTAGTCGCCTAGTGGCGACCTATTCGCCAGATCCAGCAATATCCCAAAGGTCAACACTACGGCGTTACTCGAGCGTAATCTATGCAACTACAGCGCGAGTGGACTCCACGCCTGTGTTCGTTCAAGGCAAGTGACGGTAAGAGGCTTTCCGCTGCGAGTTTAGCGCTGGCGATTAGCTGCGCTCGAAGCGGAAGCGAGCAGAGCCACGCTGCGGACGATCGACCAGGACGGGCTGGGCAAAGCTTTGGCAAGTCGCCTTCTCACTGCTCCCTAAATCATAAACAATGGATTGATCGGTTCATGCCCAACAAGCACTCTCCCTGAGTCCTCCAACCAGAGCGGTTGCGCTGCAATATGCCTTTCCATCGTTTGCAGATCCCGTATGCTTCGTTCCAGCGGACAGTCCACATAGAGAGCCGTAGTCCCGGCGGTGGTGTGCATGGCGGCCACGGCAGCACCCCCGACAGTGGCCGCATGCAGGCCAGCACTGTACAGCGCCGCACGGTCCCCGGCCGTTGGAAGCTGATGTCTGACTTTATCCCAGATGGCCCCCATGCTTGCCTGAAGGTGGCTCCCTGCTGCCGTGACCGCAGCGCTATGCGACGCGATGTCGGCCAGTAGACCTTGTCGCTCCTGAATCGACGCGCCCGGATCTACAGATACTTTGTTGCGCAGTATCTCGATCGTGACGGCTATTGCCGCGCGCGCCATCCCCAGGAACTGGGCGCCAATGCCGGCGACCATCATCGGAATAATGGGCAGCTGGGCAAGCGCTGAACTACTCGCCGCCGGGGGAGCGGGAGCGAACGAGTCTTCAACGGGCACGAACACATCGTCCACGACGACATCGTGACTCCCGGAGCCACGTAGGCCGCCAGCGTGCCAGGTGTCGAGGATGGCGTAGCGGCCGTTGGGCACGAACAGCACGCGGATGTCGGGATGACCAGGAGCAAGCGTGCGAGGCACTCCATGTTCGTGCACAAGGCTCATAAGATGGACATAGTCGGCAAGTTCGCAGCCAGACACGAGCGACCAGCGGCCACTCAGCCGGAACCCACCTGGGGCTATCACGGCCTGTCCAGTGGGCCGAGTGGATCCAGCGAACAACCGACGAGAGTCTCCGAACACCCGTGCACGCCCCGCCTGATCAAGGAAACGGGACCAGAAACACGGCAACGTGTTATTCCAAATGAACCAGGACACCGACGCTTCGGCGCCCGCTAACGTTTCGAGGACCTTTAGCCACTCTTGCGGTGTGTATTGCGGAGATGCGCCAGTGTCGAGAAGCATGCGACACAGATCACTTTTGCGAAGGGCTTGCACAATCGGTTCGGCGATACGCCGGTCATTCTCGGTCGTCTGGCGTAGTTCGATGATTAGCGGGATCAGGCTTTCTGCCAAGGTCACGATGTCGTTCATGCCCTCCTTGCTGGGATTTCTTGGGCCGTTAGTCGCCTCGTTGTCCATGGCTCGAGTCTGATTCGTGATCACCGTTGTTTCCTCTTGGTTCTGAGGGATCGTCTACAAAAACAATTTACGACCTGTTTCGGTAGCGCGCTTCGGTGAAATCACCCAATTTGCTACGGGGGTAGATGTGGGTAGTTCCCGCCAGATCGGATCAGAGCAGCTTGTGTTTGTACGCGTAGGCCGTGGCAGCCGCGCGGGAACTCACGCCTAGCTTGTTAAAGATGTTACTCACGTGCCGGTCAATCGTGCGCTCGCTCACGAACAATTCGGTTGCAATGGCCTTGTTGGTCTGGCCCGCGGCAATATGACGAAGAACCTGAAGCTCACGGGGCGTGAGCCCGAGCTGATTTGTCTTCTTCGCGTGGCTGCGGAACAAGTCGAGGCGAGCGACGTCCGGTTTGGCTCCCAGCCGCTCAAACAGGGCCCTGGCCGAGTCGAACTCGAGCTCCGCAGACTCGACGTCTGCAAGTTCGCGGCATGTCAGTGCGATGAGCAAGCGTACCTTTGCAGTCTCGTAAGGCGCCTCAGCCTGTTGCCAGAGCTCGAACGCCTCTCGCAAGGTGTTTAGAGCAAATTGAGCGCGGCCTTCAGCCAATTCGACTGCGCCCCGCGCATGGGCTGCCATAGCCCGAAGAACATCCGTAGCGTATCGCCGTGCGATCTCGTCCAACTCGGCAGAAGCATTGCGTGCTTCCTGTACGTCGCCGGCGACCAGCGCGATCTCTATGTAGGCGGGAAGGAGCTTCGCACGATGCAGGGGATCGGTGGCCGCACTCAGGATGCGGCGGATCGCCGCATCAGCGGTATCGATGCGTCCCTGCGCGAGCCGCAGTAGCGCAAGTCCCGGTTGTGGCTCCGAGCCCAGGCGGCTCGCATTTCGATAGGCCTCCTCGCCAGCCCGGATCTCTCCTCGCAAGCGATGGATCTCACCTTGTCGATAGAACGCTGCGGCTGGCGGCTTACGCTCGCCTGCCTGGGAGACACGTTCGCACGCGTGGCATGCCTCAGCCATCGCCTCCACCCAGGCGCCACGGAACTGCATGATTTCTGCGCGACGGACAATGCAGGTTCCGGTGAAGGCTAGCATCTCCTGCTGTTGCTCACACCAGCGGGTCAGCGCCAAGGTCCACTCCCGCGCGCGACTCAACGCGAATATCTGCTGACACGCGTCGATCACGCTGCAATAGATCAACCCTGTGACGATCGGTGATAACTCGCCCCCGCTCACTGCAATCATGGCCTCGTCCAACAGCCCGAGCCCATGCTGGACCTCCCCTTGTTGAATAACGGCACGGCCCAGCAGGTGAAGGGCGCAGGCCCTCAGGTCCGCATCGCCAAAGCGATTACCAATTTCGACGGCGGCGGATGCCGCGACGAACGCCGCCTCATCGTTCCGCTCGCGGATGTGGAGTTCAGCGATGGGAAGCAACAGATAACCTTGTTCCACGCAGTCGCGCCCTTCGACCAAGCGCTGCGCCCGAGCCAGCCAGCCATTTCCCTGCCCAGTTTCGCCTCGAAACAGAAGGGTAAGACCCAGCCAAAAAGCGCAGCGGGCGGCGCGAGGTTGGTCACTCTTCTGCACATTAGCGTGATAAGCTCGATCCAGGAATCGCTGAAAGTCGAGGTCGCGGCCGATTAGGTAAGCCGATGTAGCCAGCCGTTCGAGATCCTCAACGCCGAGAGGTGCGGTTTGATCTGCGAGCCAGAGCAGGCGGTGTGCCTCATTCCATGCCTGACGCCGGTAGCACTCGCGAGCCTGTGTGAGTTCTGCCTCAGACACGTCTCCATAACTCCTAATCCAGCCGCCGTCACCGGCCGCGAACACTGAACAATTCAGGCTTGCTCAAGCGTTCTCCTACGGAAAGATTACCTAATTCCACCGAGCCCTCTGCCGCTGGCGACTCGCGGACTGACATGACTTGCATTTTATACGATATTCCTACCACGAGTTCCGAGAGGTCCATCGCAGTTGGCTCTCTCTTGTTTTGGCTATTCACTACGTGCGACCACGGTTGAAGTAGACCTGGTCCGTCCACGGCTGAGTGGAAAACTCTCTTCTCTGTAGAGGCAGCGCTCATTCCGCCTGGTGCGGATGCTTGGAGCTGCTCTAAACCAATCCCTAGTGGCCTGTAAGAGATGAATTGAAATCGGCTTTGATTTGGTGTGACACATCCCGATACATCCATTTGATCAAACGAGCCAGATCACGAACCGGATAAGAAACCCAATCAAGTCCAGTTCGATCTTGGCAAACCACAGTCCACCTAGTTTAACCGGGAGTAGGCGAGGCTGAAGCGCAGCTGAACTTGAACTGGGCTAGAAACGCTTTGACCCTTGATGTCTTGTGAGCCGAGAGGCTGTCCGGATCCCATGGATCCGTCGGCCTACTAGCGCGCGGAAACGCAAATGCTTACGCAAACCGCGGCTTGATTCTTCTGCAGCAGGACCGTGATGACGAGGCGGAACGCGACTTCCGGTCAGCGAAGCAGATCGGGAACGCAGGCTGGCTCGTTTCAGAGCGCGCAAAGTCTTGATCACGCTTGAAGTAAGGGCATCGGGCGGAAGCTTCGTCCGGCAGCCGTGTTTCCCAGGTAGCCTGATTTCTCGATCACGCGTGTGTTGTCCCATTATCCAGCACTTCCCGTACCTTCTGGAGCAAATTGTTCGGACTGAAGGGCTTTTGGATAAAGGGCATGCCAGGATCGAGGTGACCATGGCGAACGATGGCGTCGTCTGCATAGCCTGATGTGTAGACAATCCTGATCCCGGGATAAAGCTCCTGCAGCTTTTCGGTCAGAGCGGGTCCACTCATCTGGGGCATGACTAGATCCGTCAGGACCAGCTCGATCTGTCCGTCGCACTGCTGACAGACCTGTAAAGCATCGCTGCCATCGGCTGCCTCCAGCATGTGATAGCCTCCTGACTGAAGAATTCGAGTAACTAATTGGCGTACGACTTCATCGTCTTCTACAACCAGGATAGTCTCCGAACCGCCCTGGATACGGTCGGCCGTGGCTGGTGCTTCCAACCTTGTTCCTTGCTCTTCGGTCCGCGGCAGATAGATTTTGAAAGTGGTCCCTTTCTCTGGCTCGCTGTAAACCCAGATGTTGCCCTCACTCTGTTTGACGATCCCATAGACAATGGAAAGACCCAAGCCAGTCCCTCCACCTAGCTCTTTAGTCGTAAAGAATGGCTCAAAGATTCGAGAACGGGTTGCCGCATCCATGCCGGATCCAGTGTCACTCACTCCAAGCATCACGTAGGACCCGGCTTTTACTGAAATGTGATCGTTGGCATACGGCTCGTCCAACGTGACGTTGCACGTTTCAATGGTGAGCCTTCCTCCCTTCGGCATCGCATCGCGGGAATTCACGACCAGATTCATGAGGACTTGTTCTAACTGGCCCGGGTCAGCCTTGATCTTCCCCAAGGTGGGATCCAAAACGGTGACAAGTTCAATGTCCTCACCAATCACTCGGCGGAGCATCTTCGAGTTGTTTTCTACGACCGCATTCAGGTCCAGCACCCGTGGTTGGAGCAACTGCTTACGGCCAAAGGCGAGGAGTCCGCGCGTCAACCCAGCAGCCTGTTCCCCGGCTTTTCTGACTTCTTCCGTAAGTTGCCGGAAGGGATTGTCGGGAGCGACCTGGCGCAGCATCATATCCGTGTATCCGTTAATGACCGTGAGCATGTTGTTGAAGTCATGAGCCACACCCCTGCCAGGCGACCAATCGCCTCCATCTTCTGTGACTGGCGAAGCTGCTCTTCAAGGTGTCTGCGTTCTGTGATATCGCGAGCAATGCCTTCGATGGCTACTAGCCCACCATTCTCTCGCACGAGGACGTTGCGTTGTTCAATCCAGATCACAGCGCCGCTCTTGTGCAGCCAGCGTAACGTCGTGGTTCCGTTGGGAAAGTCGCTGCGAAGGACGGCTTCCAAGAGTGGACGATCGTCTGGATGAACAATTTTGAGGACTAAGTCCGGGTCGGCGTAATGCTCCTCCGGTGAGTAACCGGTGATCGCTGTAACTACGGGACTCACGTAAGCAAAGTACCGACGCGGCTGCAGTTCATAGCGGAAGACGATATCCGGAGCATTCTCCGCTAACCGCCGATAACGCTGCTCGGCAGCGCGCAACTGCTCCAGCAACGATGCTGCTTCAAGGGCAGACGCTGCAGCGCTAGCCAGAATGTTGAGAGCTTTGACCTGGCCGAGCGTGAGCGGCCGTTCTGGGCGAGATGAAGTGAAATTGAGAATGCCGATGAGCCTTCCACCCGTCAGCATAGGTACGGAAATGCCACTGCTGAGCTCTCTTAAAGGAGGAGCAAACGCAGACTGAACGTCGATCAGTTCGTCTGGCTTGGAGAGCAGCTCGCGGCTATGGGCTACCCAACCCGACAGCGTGTCGCTGATAGGCACGCGCTTGCCTTGGACACGTTCAGCATTCTGGCCGCGCGCCACGGCTACGCGGAGTTCCCTGCCGTCGTGAGTGGGCAACAGGATCAACACGTCGCCGGCTTCACTTTGTTGGAAGGCGGCGTCAGCCACTTTTTGCAGTACTGTGTTGAAGTCGAGCGCAAAGGCGACGGCCATGCTGAGTTCGTAAATCCCGACCGTCTCCCGCAACTGGATGTTTTCCATACGTAGCCGGCGCACAGCCAGGGCGCGGGAGAGCACCGGCAGAATAGAGCTGAGTCTGAAAGGCTTCAGGATGTAATCGAGCGCGCCTGCTTTCATAGCCTCGACCGCGGTGTCGATTGTGCCCTGCCCAGTCATGACGATCCCAACCAGGTTATGGTCGATTTCTTGTGCCATGCGCAAAAGGGTGATGCCATCCATCTCGGGCATCATCAGATCGGTGAGCACGAGGTCGAACTCTTGCCCACGCAACGCTTCCAGCGCCTCGTTCGCCGAAGTAAAACCGCTGGTTGCGTAGCCCTCGTGCTCCAGCGTATCGCAAAGAGCCGTCATCTGAGCTGCTTCATCGTCCACAATGAGCAATTTGTCGACTGAAGGAATGTGCATAATTAATTCTCCGGTATTCTGACTACAGTGGTTAGTTCTGAAAGGCGGCCAGCGCTACCTAACGACGGCCGCAAGTTGCGAGTTCATAACTGTCCCGCCTCTACGGAGCTGGCTGTCAGCTCTGCAAGTGCAGCACGCAGTTGTTGCAGCTTGGGCGGCTTATTGAGCACGCGGTCCACGTGCGGCGGAACGTCGTGCTCCGCTACCAAGCGCTCGCCCCACCCGGTGAGGAGAATGATGGGTGTTGCCGGCGATGCTGCTTTGATGGTGGCGGCGACTTTACGCCCGTCTACGTGTGGCATGCCCAAGTCTGTAATGACCAGTCCGAAGCATTCGCCTCTTTTCTGCGCGGTCACGAAAGCCTCGATGCCTGCCTGTCCACCATCGGCCACGGTGATGAGATGGCCGTCGCTCTCCAACGTGTCCCGCAGCGATTTGAGGAGCAGCGGGTCGTCATCCACAATGAGCAGGCGCAAGCGTTGTTTCGGCCGCAAGGGCGCCAAGGGACGGACCGACGAGGCGGTAGACGGAACCGAAACCGGGAAGATGAGTCGGACCGTTGTGCCTTCGCCCGGCTCGCTTTCGATTTCAATCTCCGCGTTGTGGCGCTGTACCATGCCGTACACCATGGCCAGTCCAAGACCGGTGCCGCGCTCGCCTTTGGTAGTGAAAAATGGCTCCAGGCAACGTTGCTTAGTGCTTTCGTCCATACCCACGCCCGTGTCACGCACGTCCAAATGGATCTGCATGGCTGGTTCACCTTCGTTTTGTAGTGCGGGGGAGGCGCGACGCGAAGCCCGCTATTCTGAGCGGGTGCCTTTGGCATGGCCGAGTCGAAGCAACGATCAAGTCGTGGATTACTTCGAGGAGGCGGCGACGACGGCACGGTCACGTAGTGTGATTGCAACAGATTCATCAATTGGATGAGTTTGAGTATTCGCGGGCGGACCGGACTTCAGGTGAGATGAGAACATTCCCGAAACGGTGCGGTTGAGTAATCAAACCAGCATTTGTTGTGTCCTCGGAAACGGCAGACGCCAAACTTGGTCCGCATAGGCTTTTCAAGCGTTATGACAACCGGCTTAGGTTTGTCGATCGCCGTTGGGCACTTCGGTTGTGGCGTTGGTTTGCTACTTCTCGGTTTGAAGCTCACGTGTCATTTCGATCATGGTTCGTCGAAAGCCGAGACGAGAGAAGAGAGCTGATGCCTTTGTGTTTTGGTCCGCCGTCCAGAGCAGGACCCGCGGAGCACCATGTGCGCGTGACCACTCGATAGCGGCTTCAATGAGTGCAGTGGCTACCCCAGTCCGCCGGCTCGACTCCTCCACTGCCACATCGTGAATAAAGCCGGCAGGCTCGCGCAGTTCCTTCCATGATCGTGGCTCCAGCCCAGCGTATACATAACCGACCACAACCCCCGCCCGATCGGCTACCAAAACGATCACGTCCGCTTCGTGAAGTTGGGAACCCAGGAACCAACTGTAGCCCTCTGCCGCATTGGTGCCCGGCGCCATGAAGCGCTGCTTGTCGAAGGCATAGTGGGTTTGCATCAGCAGCGCTCCTAAGCGGCCCAGTGAAGGTAGATCCGATTCAGTTGCGCGTCTTACTAGAAGGTCGTCCATGTCGAGGTTATAACGCTACCACGCACCTAAAGCCAACGGTCAACACCTTTTCCTGTAACGCCGCCCCAGTCCGCAAAAAGGCACAACGTACCGGTACTGCTGAAACAAATTGAGTCGGATTTTCCGATTAGACGGCGGTGTGCGCTTACTCGGATCGGCCGCAACTGGCGGCTAGGGGTTAGGACGCCTCAAATTTACCCCAAAGCTTGAAGCGCCTGAGATAGCGTTTTGCAGCCCGTGTCATTTGCAAGGCGAACTCTGAGTCGTCCAGTCTTGGTCTGGTGATTCCTCTTGACCTTACTCTAGGACGTGGTGGGTCACGTAGGAGGTCTGAACGGGGACGCTGTCGTTGATCTTTACTTTGAGCAAGACTTGGTAGTAGGGAGGTAGCGTAGGCTTGCTGGCATTTCCGGAGATGTTCAACTGCTTGATCAGTTGCCTGACGTACTCCGGTCTGGTCACGTACTCGGCACAAGCCTGGGTGCCGAAGGTGGTGATCCCAGACAGAATCAGCAATCGCCGCGTGGGTTCGAGACCGCGGAGCATGCTGATCAAGGCATAGTCCTCAGTTATTGTGCTCTGCGAGGCCCCTTCGATAACAGGCGCATAACTTCGTTCCTCACTCCCTTGGGGCTTACGATTCAGCACCACAACCTCAGGAACTCCATTCTTAACTCGTCCAGCACGATAGACAAAATCCTGTTCTTGAGGAAGGCGGCGGAGCAGTAGGTTTTCGACTGGCCCACCCAGAAAAACAAGGTTCTGAGCCTTTATTGTTTCCCAGTTCAATAATCGGCTGCGCTCGACCCGAAAGTGGGTTCCTGTCTTCCAAAAGAGGTTTCCCAGAAAGTGGACCCCCATCACTTCTCCGACTCCGGTGTAAACTTCAGTGATCTCTGGGTCTTGGGTTCCAGAGATCGAGGATGGACGCAAGGAAGGCGGCGCGGACTGGGGAGAGACCCAGTATTTAAGTCCGTCCACCAGGTTTCCTTGAAAAACTGCGTTGCTGTAGGCGATGAGTAGTGGGCTCCCGCCGCTGAGGAAATCCCCCCAAAAAGGCGAGATCTCCTTGGTCAAACCAGGATCCACTCTGTTGCTGACAAGGTATTGTCGAGCGCCTTTGGCTTCTATGTGGTAATGATAAGCCAAAAAGGCTAGAAGCAAACAAGTCAACGCCAAGCCAGCCAGCAGGAACCGTTGCCACGCTTCGACGAACTTGAACCACCGACCTTCGGACCGAGCAGCTAGGGCCTCCGGGGCCAACTGAGAGCTTTTGGCGACCTCAGCGTCCGTGAATTCCTTACGGTTGTCTGGATGCAGATAAGCAAATGCGGGTACGTAATGGCCTTTCGGCAGTTCTATAAGGATTTTGTTCCCGTTTCCCTCGGAAGCATAGTATTCCTCCAGCTTGGACCGAAGCCGGGCAGCCTGCACCCGCACGAGCGAATCAATTCGAGGATCATAATTCTCGCTGCGACCGAAGACCTCCATCGCGATTGTGTATTCCTTAAGCTCGCCCTCCAACCCTTCCAGTGATTTCTTCACGACAAATCGGAGGAACGATTTCAGCGTTTCTGCTCCATGGAAGACCTGGCTCGCGAGGATTTTTTCCAGCTGCGTGAGTTTTTCTTCGTAGGTCGGCACGCGTAACGCTCGTTTTGGTGCGTTTAACATGTTACCCATGGGATTAACGCTCAACTTTGAATGCCTATGAACCTATAAGATATAACTCCTATTATACTCTCCTTAACGCCACCTGCAATCAGTTCACGTCTCAGAATCTGTCCAAACATCGCCGCAAAACTGGACCACTGAGGGGCCTTTCATTCAAGGGGGACCGACACAGTGGCGCAACTGTCTGCAATTTGCAGTTAAGGAGACATCATGAGTCCGCAATGCTTACAAACGCCAAGCGTGAGGATCGCTCACGTCTGGCTGATTTTGATTGTTGCAATTCCCTTTCTCGCGGTGCCACAGGCAATTTGGAGTCAGCAAGTGACGGCTGCAATTACGGGAAAAGTTACAGATCCCACAGGTGCATCCATCGTGGGCGCCAAGATTACTGCGAAGGACCTAGATCGCGGGACGCTGTGGGAGTCTGCGACCAACGCCCAAGGTTTTTACAACCTTCCACGTGTTCCCGTAGGCAAATACGAAATCCGTGCCGAGTCCCAGGGATTTCAAACCGCCGTGCATCCTGCCGTCGTGCTTGAGCTGAATCAGACGGCTCGAGTGGACTTTGAGATGAAGCTTGGTGAGGTCACTCAGACGATGGAAGTAACCTCAGCGCCCCCAGTGCTGAACACGGATACCATGCAACTGGGTACTGTCATTGGCAGTAAGCTCAACGAGGCGTTGCCGTTGGCCAGCCGGAACTACATCCAATTGACTATGTTGGCGCCGGGAACAACGAATCCGAATCCCAGCACCATGACGAGTCCGTTGACGACGGGCCAAGGTGGCCGACCTTATGTAAACGGGAATCGTGAACAAGCCAACAACTTCATGTTGGATGGCTTGGACAATAACCATGTTTCTGACAACTTGGTTGGCTACACCCCGAGTCCGGATGCCATCCAGGAATTCAACATGATCACCAACAATGCGCCTGCGGATTTTGGCAACTTCCAGGGCGGCATTGTTAGTGCGACGATCAAGTCGGGTACCAACGAGTTTCACGGGGTTGCTTTCGAGTTTCTCCGGAATGACGCGCTCAATGCGGCTGACTGGGCCGCCAAATGGTCGTGCGCTCAGAGTGGTTGCGATGACAAGAACATTAAGGCCAAGCAGCGCTGGAACATGTTTGGCGGCACGATTGGAGGTCCGATCAAAAAGGACAAACTGTTCTTCTTTGGCGACTACCAGGGAATCCGCTATCACACACCGGCTGCCACAGGTCCCATTACCGTCTTCACAGCGAAGGAACGCCAAGGAGACTTCTCGGAATTGTTGGGGAGAGGCATTCAGCTTTACAATCCTTTCAGTACGCGGCCGGATCCAGCTAATCCGAACAGGACCATCCGTGATCCTTTCCCCAATAACCAGATTCCGCTTGGATTGATTAATCCAGTGGCTAAGAACCTCTTCTCGTCGACACTGTATCCGGCCCCGACCAACGGGTTACTCCAGAACAATCAGATAAACACCAGTTCCAGCACTCAACTCGGCGACCAGTTCGATGTGAAGATCGACGCCAATCTGACGGACAAGGACCGCATTTTTGGACGTTACTCCTACAGCCGGCAGGAGAATCCATCGTCGAACACATTTCCTCTTTTCTTTGGCGGTTTCCAGCACGCGCCAGTACGTAACAGCGTTGTCAACTGGACACGGTCGGTGAACCCACACCTCGTCAATGAAGTTCGGCTGGGGGTTAACTATGTCAAGTTCAACAACGGTGGAGCAGATAAAGGCTTGGGTAGCGTAGCCGAGCAACTAGGTATTAAGAACGGCAATGATCGAGGTCCGGGTTTGATGGCCATTAATTTCACTGGAGGCCTCGTGAGCGGTTTTGGCAACGCCAATATTGGCGACCAACAGCTCTTCCCCAGCACGGTCATTCAGTTTGACGATGCGATAGTCATGACCGCCAGGTCACACACGCTCCACACCGGTTTCCAGTACTTTCGCATTCGGATCAACCCTTTCTATGCGGGCAACTACGGAAGGACCGGAAACATCAACTTCGACGGCCGATTTACGGCCGGCCCTGGGGTTCTTGCCACGTCCGGCGGAGGATCCGGCTCGGCTGAAGCAGACTTCTTCCTTGGTCTGCCAGATACCGTTCAGCGCGGTGTGGATGGAGGAACCTGGGGGCAGCGTTCGTCCACCATTGCAGCCTACCTTCAAGACGACTGGAAAGTCAGCCCAACTCTCACCCTAAACTTGGGGCTCCGCTATGAGACTCACACGCCATGGGTCGAGGTGAAAGACCGCCAGGTCAACTTTGCGCCGTTTAGTGGCTCCATCGAATTTGCCGGCCAAAGCACGTTCTACGAGAACAAGCGCGCTCTCTACAATCCTTACAACTGGGGTCTCGGCAACTTCCAGCCGCGGTTTGGGTTTGCTTGGAACCCGGAAGCGATGAACAAATCGATGGTGGTCCGCGGGGCTTACACCGTCTCGGCCTACTTGGAAGGCACTGGGACGAACTTGCGCCTCCCGATCAATCCTCCCTTCAGAGTGGAGCGCAATAACATTTACCATAGCTCACCATTGCCAGGATCTACGTTGGATCAAGGACTAACGACCTTGACTGTCCCCTCAGATCCGTATGCAGGCGCTGTCATTCGCTTGTGGGATCCGGGCATTAAACCGGCTATTGCTCAGCAGTGGAACTTGTCAATCGAGCGCCAGTTCGCCGGTGATACCACGCTGCAAGTCGGATACGTGGGTCAGCATGGAACTCATCTGATGGTGCCCATGCCTTACTTCCAGAAACGATTGTTGGGTCTAAACACAGACGGTTCGCCTAAGACCGCACCCAGCCCTTACTTGGCAGGAAATCCGGCCCTGAAAAACATCGCTGAAATCTCGGGAACGGAGTCGAACGGGAACATGCGCTACGATGCTTTGCAGTCCGTTTTGCGGAAGCGCCTCAGTGGCGGCCTTCAGTATCAGGTTGCTTACACTTTTTCTAAAGCGATGGCGAACTCCAGCGGCTACTACGGGTCTTGGGGTGGTCAAACGGTTCCCAATTCCCCTTACTGGCAGAACCTTTATGACAGCAAGTCCGAATGGGGACCTTCTTTCTTCGACGTGAAGCACCTGTTGACCAGTTACGCGTATTACGAACTGCCTTTCGGGAAATCAAAGAAGTTTGGCAACGATTGGAATCCTGCGCTCAAAGGCATCGCCGGCAATTGGGCGGTGAGTGGAATACTGACGTTGCGTGGTGGCTTCCCGACAACTGTAGCGGGGAGCGATGCCTCGGGAACTAACTCGCGGGGCGCGCGACCCAGCTGCACGGGCCAGCCAACTCACACCTTTGGCACCTCTAAGAATGCTCCCGACGGCGGATACCAGTGGTTCGATCCTTCTCCCTATGTGCCGGCGGCTGTGGGGACTTTTGGGACGTGTGGCAACGGCACAGAGTACGGTCCGGGGCTGAGGACGCTTGACGTAAGTCTTCAGAAGAATTTCCAGGTCACGGAAAGGACACGGATCGAGTTCCGTTCGGAGTTCCTGAATTTTACCAACACACCCATTCTGGCAGCTCCAGGCTTCTCGCTCGGTGGAGGGCTTGGGAAGGTGCAAGGCTCACAAGGAGCGAGGCAAATCCAGTTCGGCCTCAAGATTTATTATTAGCCTCGGTAAGGCAGGACTTAGCAGGACTCCCTTCCCATCTTGCAGGGAAGGGAGTCCTCAGTTGGAGATTGTCTCACCGCCACCACGGGCCGAGGATGATACAAGAGCCCTCGTCGAAAAACTCTGCCTCAAGATTCTCCTCTTGATATGCTAGCTTGATGGATGCTGCTCGCCTTTTGTTGTGGGCTCTTGTTTTCTTGTCAGTCCCTGCCTTTTCTCAGGCTCCGCCGCAGTCCATAGAAAGCTTCCTTGCAGCAGCCGGCGAACTCGAGAAGCGACAAGAGTACTCGGGCGCGGAGAGGACCTACGTCGAGGGGCTTAAAGTTTTTTCCAATCACCCAGAATTGCTGAAGCGCCTGGGAATCATCTATCAGACTGAACTGAAGTTCCAGGAGTCGATCGAGGCCTTTCTGAAGATTCGGCAGCTGAAGCCAAATTATGCGGAGGTGAATTTCTATCTTGGGCTGTCTTACTTCGGTCTCAACCAACTGGAGCAGGCGGTCGCGGCGTTCCAGGAGGAACTCAAAATCAACCCCAAATACCGACGGGCGCATTACTATGCTGCTTTGGCCCTACAATCTCTGGATCGAAAAAGCGAGGCGAGCCAGCACTTCGAAACGTTGGTTCAAGCGGACCCCAAGGACACAAAGGCCTGGTATCAACTTGCTCGCCTGCACCGGTCAATGGCCATGCAAGCCTTCAAACAGATTGTTCTGCTGGAGCCCGATTCAGCTTCATTCCATGCGTTGAAGGCCGAGTCCTACGCGGAGGATGAGAAGTACTCCGAGGCCATCCGCGAGTATCAGGAAGTCCTGAAGAAAGATCCTAACTTTCCGGGTGCCCATTTTGGGCTCGGAGAGCTCTATTACCAGACAACGAATCCCGAGGCGGAGCCTGAGCTGCACCGGGCCCTTGAGGAAGACCCCAACCACCCTACAGCCAATTATTACCTGGCGGAAATTCTTCTACGGAGCCAGAAAGCAGTTGAAGCTCTGCCGTTGCTTCAGCTTGCCGTGAGGGGCGACCCAAAGCTGGCGATGGCTCAGTTTCAACTGGGTAAGTGTTACCTGGCGTTGGGAGATTTTGATAAGGCATTGGAGGCGCTGATGAAGGCGGCCGCCCTAGACCCCAAAGCCAAAGAGACTCATTACCAATTGGGTCAAGTTTACGGACGACTGAAGAGTGATGAGAAGCGGAACCACCATCTGGCAATCTTTGAGCAACTCACCCAAGAGGAAAAAGAGCACAGCCTGAAAAAGGCCGAGAGAGTGCTCAAAGAGGAGAAGCGGTAGTGAGGAATTCCTTGTAAAGTTGCCTTGTTCACTGAACATTTCACACTCTGCGAGTTCGATATGAGTCGCCTGGCTTGACGATGAATATTCCATCTTCTATTTTGTGCTCTGAATCTCCGGTTCCATCAGAGCCTGAAAGTCGCGTGATAAAACGATTCAGGACAATTCTTCTCTCGTTGACTCTGACGACCTCGTTCGTAGCTGGGGATTTCGGTCTGCAGACAGGCAAACCTGCTGCTAGCCAATCCACTGAAACCGATCTGGCTGCCCGCGAGGCCCAAAACGCCCTCAGCCGCGAGGATTGGCCCGCTGCAATTCGCGGGTATGAAAAGCTGGTCAAGCTCTCGCGGTCACGAGCCGACTTTTTTCTGAATCTGGGGATTGCCTATTATTCCGCAGGTCAACCCTTCGAGGCAGTGCCAGCTCTGCGGCAAGCATCGAAACTGAAATCGGACCTGACCACAGCGCGGGATTACCTCGGGGCTAGTCTCGCGCAAGTTGGCCAGTGCCGCGAAGCGCTCCCTCTCCTGAAGAAATCGATCTCACGGATTACCGATCAGCACCTTAAGCGTGTTGTGGGGCTCGGTGGCGTGCGATGCTCCATGTCTGTGGGCAAAGCGGACGAAGCCATTGATTTCATCCGGCGTCTGAATCGTGATTTGCCGAATGATCCGGAGATCCTCTATCTCTCCGTACACGTTTATTCCGATTTATCGATGAAGGCCTCTCAAGATCTGCTGTTCAAAGCGCCAGCCTCCTATCAGGTTCACTTGCTCAATGCAGAAGCATTGGAAACCCAGGAGAGGTGGGATGACGCTGCCTACGAATACCGGCAGGTTCTGGCCAAGAATCCCGCTCTCCCTGGGATTCACTACCGTCTAGGGCGCCTCCTGCTGTCGGCACCCAAGAAGCCCACCACGACGGAGGATGCGCGGCGCGAGTTCGAAGAAGAGTTGAAAATCGACCCGCGAAATGCAGGTGCGGAATACGTGCTGGGGGAGTTGGCTCGTCAAGCGCGTCAGTGGCCTCAGGCCATCGAACACTTTTCGCGCGTGAGTAAATTGAATCCCACCTTCGCAGATGCATTCATCGGCCTCGGCAAATCACTGGTGTCCGCAGGGCGCCCTGAAGAAGCGGTGAAGCCACTGGAGACTGCCGTAAGGCTTCAACCTGAAAATCCCGTGGCTCATTTCCAACTAGCCACGGCCTACCGCCGTGCTGGACGGAAGGATGAGGCGGAGCGGGAGTTCGCGGCGCATCGCAAAACATCAGACCAAGCTCGCCAGCGCACTGAGGGTATTCAAAACGCAGTCCTTGGCCCCCCACAAACCGCCGAACCGCCGGACTAAAAAATAAAGAGCGCGAAAGGAACAAGGTGCAGAAGGAGCTTGGGAACGGTGGGAGTGACGTAAGACTCTTTCTGGCTGCTCCCTTTCTTTTCATCCTTCTCATTTTCTCATTCGCCCTCATTTTCTCGTTTCGCCTTGACCCTTTCGCCCTCTCATCACGCCCACCTGTCCAATTCTCTAACGTCACTCAATCAGTGGGTATCGGCTTCGAGCACTTCAAGGGAAATAAGGGGACTTCCACTATTCTCGAGGAAGCTGGCCCGGGCGTTTGCGTGGCCGACTACGACGCCGATGGCTACCAGGACATTTACTTCGTGAATGGCCGTGACCTTTACCATCGGGGCATCTCGGTGCGCAACGCTCTCTATCGCAACCAGGGTGACGGCACGTTCGTTGACGTGACGGAGAAAGCAGATGTGCCCGGCACAGCCTACGGCTTGGGTTGCGTGTGGGGCGACTATGATAACGATGGCTACCCTGATCTCTACGTGTCTCAGTACGGCAGGAACGTGCTCTATCACAACAATGGGCATGGAGTGTTCACCGATGTCACTATCAAAACTCGCGTGGGTGGGATGGACTTCGGCACCACGTTTCACACAGGAGCCACTTTCTTCGATTACGATCGCGACGGCCGGCTGGATCTCTATGACGGTGGTTATGCAAGATTCCTTTCCACTAGCCGCCGCACTTGCACCATCGGGAACGGAGTCCCAACCAGTTGTCGTCCGACTGTTTATGGAGGGACACCGGCGGTGCTCTATCACAATGAAGGTAGCGGAACATTTGCCAACGTGACGAAGACCGCCAGGATCTATCAGCCCAAGGGACTCAATCTTTCTGTGGGAGCAGGAGACTACGACAACGACGGCTGGCCCGACCTGTTTGTGGCGAACGATGGTCTGGAAGCTTACCTCTATCACAACAAAGGTAACGGGACTTTCGCAAACGTAGCGCTGGAAGCCGGCATGGCCTTGACTCCAGATGGACTGGAGATGGCCGCCATGTGCATTTCACTGGCTGACTACGATAACGATGGGGGACTGGACCTTTACATTTCTGACTTCCAGGCAGTGCCCGATCGCGTTTGGCACAACCAAGGGAAGGGGCTCTTTGAAGACGTCAGCGACTGGGTGGGGATCGGCGAACCGACCCGCCAGGTGCTCAGTTTCGGCGGAGGGTTCTTCGATTTCGATAATGATGGCTGGCAGGATCTGTTCATCGCCAATGGTCACGTCTATCCGGAAGTTGAACGCGTTTCTCCCGATGTCCGGTACAAGCAGATCAACTCGCTCTTTCTTAACGATGGCAAGGGCAAGTTTGTTGAAGTCACGAAGACCTCCGGCTCTGGTTTTGCGACGCCATACGCCGGGCGCGGTGCAGCCTTTGCTGACTTCGACAACGATGGGGATATCGACATCGTCGTGGCCAACAACGGTGATCCCCCTTTGCTGCTCCGAAACGAGGGAGGGACTGGGAATCATTTTCTCAATCTCAAGCTTGTGGGCACCGCGTCCAATCGAGATGCTATGGGCGCTCGCATTCAGTTGCGATCCGGCGGACTCTCTCAAATCCGCGAGATCGCCGGCGGCGGCAGCTACCTCTCACAAAGCGACCTGCGCGCACACTTTGGTTTGGCAGAAAGTACCCGTGCCGAAAGTCTCGAAGTGTGGTGGCCCAGCGGCCGCCGCCAGGAATTTCGTGACGTGGCGGCCGACAGGTTCTATCTGATTGTGGAAGGAAGTGATCGACTCGCTCCCAAGGACTTTCGGCGTCTCACCGACAAGCCCTGAAACTCATTCCACATCGTTCATCAAGCGCGAGGTTCCGCAGCTGAGAGAAGAATTGTCGTTCCGTGAAAGTCTTTCCAAAGGCGCACGTGAATGTTCTTCGGGCAACTGGCTCTTGGAGCTGTTTGGTGAACGCAGAAAGCGTCGACATGCGCCCTTGCCGGTGCCTATGGCAAAGAGCTCTGTTTGGATGGCGGACCGTAAATAACAGGTCGCGAACTGGCGCAGGACCTAGATCAAGGGCTCTCCGCTTCGCAGTGGCGCCAGCCAGAAGGTCTTCGGGAGGCAAGAGGCGCACCAGAACTCGATCGGTAAACACCACACGGCGTTAGCGGGGATCTAGACTAGCTAGAGTCTCAACCGGCGCGTCACCGGTGGTCAACCCAGCGCTTTCCGTCAGCGCGGCCCACTTTGTCCGACTAACGGACCGACTAACGGATCGAGAAACTTGTAGAATTCCTGCGTCGCTGGATCGTCTGGCTTGCCGAGGTCGTCATTCAAGCGGCTGTGGTTGCTGTCACCCTTGCCGTAAGACTTGGCCGGGATCTCCGCTGCCTTCAGCACGCTCTCAAGGCGCTCGGCCTGCGCTCGCGTGTCCGGATTACCGGAAAAATACAGGATCAGGAACGGCGGTATTCGTTTCTCCTTGGCAACATGCGTCACAGCCGAATAATCAACGTGCTTCTCCGGGTCGTTTCCGAATTTCTGGCGATGACCAAAGGCAAACATCTTGCCGCCGTAGAGCGCTTGCCGGTGCTCCGCCGTCATGATCATTCTGGGAATGTCGTAGGTATCGCCGTCCACTGGGACGCAGCCCTTGAGAACATCGAACGACACACCTTCCTTCTTCAAGTAACGATCATCGATGCAGATCAACGCCGCTAACTGCGCGCCAGCGGAATGTCCACCCACAAAGATCCGTGTGCCATCGCCGCCATACCTGGCGATGTTCCTGTGCACCCAGCCGAGGGATCTGGCGACGTCGCCAATCAGCTCGTCCATTTCCACTTCCGGCAGAAGTCGATAGTTCGTCGAGACAAAGACAAATCCTCGTTCGGTCAGCGCCTTGGGCTTCAATGCGACGTCGCTCTTGTCCCCCGCCTGCCATCCACCTCCGTGGATCCAAAACATGACGGGCAGACTCTTCCCAGACCGGTTTTCCGGCGTGTACACATCGAGGACGTGGCGTTTGTGACCGTTCTCCACGTAGGGAATGTCATGCGCCAGCCTCTGCGCCGTGGCGCCGTTGCTAAGGAGGAGAAACGGGAAAACGAAGGCGGAAACCAGCCTGAAATACATGGCGTTGATTCTCCTTGAACGAAGTAAGGGAAACAAGAGGTCAGGTCTCTGTGTTCGGCAGCTCATTTCCAGACACGACGGTTCCGTGCGAGGGTTGCTGCTCACAAGTTCATGCTCAAGTATAGTGAAACTTCCGCATGGTGGGAATGGGCGACGACCACAGGCCTGGCCGAATCCCCCCCGGTGGACGCTCCTGTGCGGGACGCCAAACACACGCTTGAACGCCCGGCAGAACGACACTTCTGAGTCTTAGTCCACGCGTTCGTTCTACACTACGGCGTCAGACGACTCGATCGCCTTAGCCTCAATCAAGGAACCTCTGGCCGGCTCTATTCATTCCGTAGAGCAATCGCTGGATCGACGCGCGATGCCCGACGCGCGGGAACAAAACACGCTAGAGCTGTTACTCCCAGAAGAATGAGAGATACCGCCGTGCCGGTCGGGATGTAGTCGGGTCGGAAACCATAGAGCAGAGCTGTCATCAAGCGCGACGCCATCGCCGCTAAAACCAAGCCAACGGAAAGTCCGGCAAGCGTCAACGCCAAACCGCGTTTACCGAAGGAGAGCAATATGTCACTCGAAGTCGCGCCTAGCGCCATGCGCACTCCGATCTCGTGGGTGCGTTGTGTCACGGCGTACGACAGTACCCCGTATAATCCGAGAGACGCGAGGAGCAGCGCAAGCGCAGCGAATGCAGTCAGCAGAGTGGTGCTCTGCGCCGGCGTAGACAGTTGGCGATCCACGATTTCTTCAAGAGTCTGAACACGCCAGATGGGCTGGATCTTGTCGACGGACCAGATCGCCTGACGGACCGCCGGAATAATCGAAGCCGGCTCCACGGCTGTGCGAACCACGATCCCGCCCGGCTGGGCCCCCTTCATGGTCCATTGATCGGTCTGTTCGTGCAGGAGATATACTGCCGGCTTCGCCTCTTCTGCTATGCCGGTGTCACGAATCTCCTTCACGACGCCGGCGATCGTGTACCAGTAGTCTTTTTCGTTAAGCTGCCCGAACTTGAATCGTGCGCCAAGCGGCGAACGTCCTGGAAAGTTGCGGTTCGCAAAGGACTCGTTGACGATCGCCACCGGCAAATCCGTGCGTCGGTCGGAGATCTCAAAGAAGCGTCCTTCGCGCAGCCGTGCCCCGATGGTGGGAAAGTAATCGCGAGTCACGACGCGAATGAGCGCGACCTGATCGGAGAACCTGGACTGACCGGCGAGCAAATAAAACGTCGCCTGGTCGGTGACTGTCAGTGGAATTCGAGAAATCGCGCCCGCATTGACGACACCCGGGATTGCGCGGATGCTCGCCAACTGGGCGTTGACGAAGGCCACACGCCTGTCGAAGTCCTGATAGCGGAGCAGCGGGGTCTCAAAGGTGAGCAGCTTTTCGCTCCGGATTCCGAGATCTGTATTCCGCAGATGCTGAAACGTCTGAAGCAGTAGGCCGGCGCTTGTCAGCAGCACGACTGCGAGGGCTGTCTCGATGACGATAAGCAAATGTTGGAACCCGTGACTGCGCGCGCCCGCTGTACCGCGCCCTCCTTCGCGCAGCTCGTCTTGCGGAGCGAGTCGCGACCCGCGCAACGCGGGCGCAAGTCCGAAGGTCAATGTGGCGACAACGGCTACACCAGCGGAGAACCCGAGCACGCGCCAGTCCAGGGTTAGCCGCCCTGTGCTCATGGTCTCGGGCACAAGCGTTTCCAGAAAGCGCATCGCGGGCATGGCGAGCGCGAGTCCGGCGACGGTGCCCAGTCCGGCGAGCACGAAGCTCTCGGTGAGGAATTGCGCGACCAGTCTTCCGCGTCCCGCCCCAAGCGCCGCGCGAACCGCCACCTCCCGGCCGCGTGCCGCACTGCGCGACATGAGCAGATTCGCCAGATTGACGCACGCAATCAGCAGGAGCGCCGACGACGCGCACAGTAATACGATGAGCGCCGTTTGTGTCTTGCCCGCCATCTCTTCCCGCAACGGCTTCACTACCACTGAGTGGGGACCTCTGAAATCCTTCTCTGTCACCTGCCGACTCAATGCCGCCATCGATTCCTGTCCGCGCTCCAGCGTCACCTCAGGTTTCAACCGCGCGACTACCTGCGCGCTGTGCCACGTAAAGTTCGTTCGCAGCCAGGCGGGAAATGAAGCCGGCATCCAGAGGTCGATGTCGCGCGCAGGCATGAAGTAGAACTCGCGCGGCATGACGCCGATCACTTCGTACGGGCTGTCGTTCACGGTGATCTTGCGACCCAATACATCGGGCGACCCACCATAGCGCCGCTGCCACAGTCCATGGCTGATGACTACGACCAGCGCGCCTTTCTCGTCTTCTTCTTCCGTAAATACCCGGCCGATCAGCGGCTTCACGCCAAGTACACTCCAAAGATTCGCTGTCGCCTTACGCGCCGGGACTTGTTCGGGCTCGGAATCGCCGGAGAGTGTGGCATCTCCGGGTTGGGTGGCCGCGATGTCAGTGAATACCGTGTTGTACCGCCGCCACTCCAACCATTCGGCAGGCGCGGGCATGTGACCCGAGCGACCCTCGCCGCTCAAGTCATCCCAGATCATGACAAGACGGTCCGCGTCGACGTAAGGCAGAGGACGAATCAATATTGTGTCGAAGACACTGAACATCGCGGTAATCCCACCGATGCCGAGCGCTAGCGTAGCGATGGCCACGGTCGAGAACCCTGGATTCCGGCTGACTTGACGCAGCCCGTAGCCAGCATCGCGGACCAGTTGCTCCAATCGCGCCCAGCCCCACTCCGCCCGGGTGTTCTCCTCCACCAGAGCGAGGTTGCCCAATTCGCGGTGCGCTGCCCATCGGGCCTCGTCCTCCCCCAGTCCGTCTTCTTGACACCGTTCCGCTTCTTCCTCCAGGTGGAACTGTATTTCCTCGCGCAGTTCGGCTTCCTTGTGAGAGCGTTGTGCCCACCATCGCAGTTTACGAAGGAAGGAGTTCATGGTTCCTCCTGATCGACTGGATTCAGAATCAATGCCATAGCACGGCAGAAGGCCTCCCACTTTGATTGCTCGGCCGCGAGCTGCTTACGCCCCAGGGGCTTCAGGCGATAGAACCTGGCCCGCTTGCCTTTCTTCGAGAGTTCCCAAGAGGGAGTTATCCAGCCCTTCGCCTCCAGACGATGGAGCGCCGGGTACAACGACCCGGTCTCGACCTGGAGCAGGTCTTCCGAGGTGCGCTGAATGTGTTTCGCGATCGCGTGGCCGTGAGCAGGTCCTGCAAGCAGGGTGCGGAGGATGAGCAGGTCGAGCGTTCCTTGTAGTAGTCCGACTCGGGAAATTGCATCAGGACGCATTGTGTAGACACTCTACCCTGTGTTTTGTATAGTGTCTAGTGCGTCGAACAACCTGCGAGCTTAAGCGCGGGGTCGTTCTCCAATGGCGCTGATGGCGTGCCGCTTATCCAAAGGTAAGGTTATGCACCCACTCGGCTAGTGAGTATCTCGGCTGTTAGGTCCTGCCTTGTCGCCTACAGTTTACCAATTGCGAGAAGTGCGGCCAGTTGACGTATGACGGCTGAACCACCGAAGCAAGTCGAACGTCGTTCCGAGAGCATGGTCGGCCGTTCGGAACTCTAGACTGTGATAGCGACCTTCACGGAATTTGACTTCTGTCTTTGTCCACGTTTCAAACTGACCGACTACCGCGGCCAGGGCGCGTCGAAACTATTCATCAAGTTGCACTCTAAGATAGAGTTCTAGTTCATGAAACGACGAGAGTTCACGGTCGACATGGCCGCTTCGTTGGCAGCCCTCCGGGAACGAGCGGAAGCGATGAATGCTTCCATCCGTCCCAATATCAAGTGGTGTGTGAGCAGCTTTCTATGGACGTCGACGCAGTGGCCGGACAAAGGTACGCTTCCCTACACCGAGATGCTCGACGTGATCCGCGATACCGGTTTCAACGGCTACCGATTTACAGGGTGGCCGGGAATCCTCGACCGGATCGGCATGGATCTGTCGCAGCTTGAAAGAGAGCTTTCGAAGCGTAACATTCAAATCGCCACGCTGTCCTTCAGTGGACCGGCCGACGACCCGTCGAAACACGCCGAGATCGAGAAGGCGGCCCGCGCGGCATGCCAATTCCTGAAACGCTTTGGCGCCACGGAGTTGGTCACCTTCTCCCCCCGACGTCCGAACAAAGTGCTTGTGCGCGAGCATCTGCGAAGGGCGTGTGAGTTCTACAATCACCTGGGCGACGTGTGCGCTGAGTACGGCATCCGAACCGGAATGCATAACCACTCCCAGGGACAGCTCGTCGAGACCCAAGACGAGATCGAGATGCTGCTTAAATGGACCGATCCCAAGAAATTCCACTGGTGCCCGGACACCGTTCACTTGTATATGGCGAACTGTGACATCATCGGCCTATTCCAAAAGTACGCGCACCGGCTGATTTTCTTCGACCTCGTGGACGCCAAGTATGAATACCAGAAGGAAGATATGCGTCTTGCCAACGGCCAGGTCGAGAAAGCCGGCTCGCGGAACGGAACTTTCATGCTCGGGAACCGCGACTACGGAGATGGTGAGGTAGATTTGCGGGGCATTATGCGCATCCTGAAGAAGGTAAAGTACAGAGGCTGGATTAACATCGATCACCACTACGCACCAGTGAGTCCGCGCCACAGCTTCGAGCGCTGTATGATGTATATCCGGGAGAAGCTGGACCCGATTCACTCATAACTGGCTGATCCCTGGTCCGTCACATGCCGCAGTCGCCCAGGGCTACCTCAGGTCTTCGTAGGAACGATTCGACCTGTTGCAACCCCAATCCCGTTGCACTTTACCGTCGCTCCCTTCGCCACCTCGTCGAAGGCTTGAAGACCTGATGACAATCTTTTCATTTTGTTTCGATTTCGGTCGAGGGACCAATGAAAGCTTCTCACAAGCTCGCTGACGCGCCTGTCGTTCTGGCTATAGCCCTCGCCGTTTTCTTGAGCGGCGAGACTGTGGGGTTGCAAGATCGCGCCTCGGAGTCGAGAACGCTGGTTCTCAGCGGCGCGAAGATCTACCCGGCTCCAGATGTTGCCCCGATTGCGAATGGTGTCGTCGTTGTGCGCAATCAGAAAATCGCCGCCGTGGGAAGACGTGGCGAGGTCTCTTATGGGCGCACAGCCAGGATCCTGGATTGCACCGGAATGGTTGTGACTGCCGGATTTCAAAATAGTCACGTCCATTTCACAGAGCCCAAATGGAACAGCGTTGGGACTCAGCCGGCCGCTAGACTCTCGGCACAGTTAACTGCCATGTTCACTTTGTATGGTTTCACGACCGTCGTCGACACCTGCTCGACTTTGCAGAATACAAGTAAACTCCGTGGCCGGATCGAATCGGGAGAAGTTACCGGCCCTCGCATCATTGCCACCAAAGCCTCGCTTTTCCCGCCCGACGGAGTCCCTATCTACTTGCGCGACCTTCTCTCGTTCTGGACACCGGACCAACCTGAAACCCCCGATGCAGCCGTCAGCATCGTTCAGCGGGGCGGCGGGGAGAGTCAGGATATTCTCAAACTCTTCACCGGCTCTCTGGTCACTTATGAAAACATCAAACCGATGCCCGTCGACACTGCGCGCGCCGCCGTCGCCGAAGCCCATCGCCAAGGCAGACTCGCTTTTGCTCACCCTTCCAACATCGAGGGAGTCCAGATCGCTCTCGCTGCCAACGTGGATGTCTTGGCGCACACAACTTCTGCGCCAGGGGTCTGGAGCCATGCTCTCGTGACCGATGTCATAAGGCGTCACTTGGCTCTCGTTCCAACGTTGAAGCTCTGGAAATATGTGACTCAGGGGGCGCCCGATCCATCCCTCGGCGAGCAGATGTTGCAGAACGGCATTGCCCAGCTCCGAGCGGTTTCCGAAGCAGGAGGTGAGATACTTTTTGGAACTGACGTTGGATTTATGGGGGACTACGATCCCACTGACGAATACGTCTTCCTGGCTCGCGCCGGCCTCTTGTCGACTCAGATTCTTGCCACTCTGACCACGGCGCCTGCGGCAAAATTTAAGGAAGACCATCGCCGGGGACGTGTTGCGGTCGGCATGGATGCCGATCTCGTCGTGCTCGGCGCCGATCCTAGCGAGAACGCCGGTAATTTCGCAGACGTACGCTACACCATCCGCCAAGGCAAGGTGATCTACCCCAGTCCTGCAAAATAGTGCCGAGAGACTCCGCGCCAAGATGGGATTCCGATCATTTGGAGGATGTCAGTGTCTGGTTTGCCCGTTTAACCGCT
>Ga0180085_1000061_pt1 | contig 31792 bp, 29 predicted proteins | sample EasRiv730_16_10D_FD_123013 | JGI IMG/M metagenome (GOLD analysis project Ga0180085, IMG submission 123013) | Soil microbial communities from meander-bound floodplain in the East River, Colorado, USA - East River metaG ERMLT730_16_10D | ecosystem: Environmental > Terrestrial > Soil > Floodplain ... | reverse complement strand
CACCAGCGCGGCATTGCCGTAGATTCGGACGTTGGTGTTGACCCCAGAGGTAGCGGTGGAGTCCGTGTTCTTAGGTCAGCCAAGCCTTCCGACTTTGTTGAGGCAATGCCGCGACTGCCGTGCTTGATGGATGCCTAGGTAAGAGAAGAAAATCACTTTGGAAATCAGAAGAACCATAATGAGGCACCTCCTGAGACTCTCTGAAGGAAAAAGACGAAAAATTAGGGAGACGGCACCCCGTCGGTTGGATCTTGGAACCATATGCGAATGGACTTCGCCGGCGCCAGTGGAAGGCGCTGCTCTATGGTGTTCTTGCCAGGCAAAGCTGCAGGGGTTCACTTCTGAGGCTTTGCTTTTGCCGGCTTGGCTTCAGTTGGCTTTGCTTCAGTTGACTTGTTAGCCGTTGTCGGTTCTGTAGTTGTTTTCGGGATAAAACGCGAGAAATCTGCGACCTTGAAGCTAATTCCAAGCCCGAACTTCACGGTTACCCGTTTCACAGGATTGAGCTCCCCGAAATCTGTTGGAATGGGCCGTCCCGGAAAGAATCCAGCAGGAAAATCGGCAAATTCACCAACATGGACACCCGGAGTGAGAAAGAGGCGGCGCCACAGATAAACTGAAATCCCGCCGAAGAACCCCAGAGCTGATACGTCCTGCTCTCCGCCACTCAACCGGATTGAAGGACCGAGCGAAAGCGCAAGGCCCAATGAGTGTCCGGAAACACCCTGCCATGGCAGCAGGTAGTTGAGCTGGGCGACTCCGGTCGTACGATAGCCCGAGTTTTGCGATACGACCAGAGCGGTGATTGGATCTCCGCCGTTCACTGGGACACGGCGTCCTTCATAAACCGGATTGCGGATGCCTGTGAACATCGGTCCGGCGGACAATGTCAGGATATTTGACGTCGGTTTCACATCAAAGGTTCTCTGTTTAGTCAGTTTCCCCTTGTAGTACTCGGCGACGGTGATCGCGTAGTCATAGTCAGGCCTGAGGGTGATGCGCTCTTCGTATGTATGAGGTCCATTCGCTTTGTTTCGAATCGTTCCGATTTTCTTTAAGAACTCATGCCAAGTTGTCGAAAGAAAGTCAGTAATGTCATTCTTTATAGCGCCGGTACAATCGGTCTTGGCCGCATCGGCGACTAGCGCATCATGCAGTTGTTCGGAAAGCCTGACAAGCCCCTCAATCTTGTTCCATGCGGTGACAGTCTCCTGAAGAGGTACGCTCCTAAACGTGTCGCCGACGGGCTCGGGATTGAAACCGGGGTCCTTTTCGACCACCTCAAGTATCGCAGCCAATGTTCGCTTCAAAGAATTGAAGGTCTCCAGGCATGCAGGCGCTTTGACATCGGCTACCGCTTCAGTCCGACCGGTATTCTTACTCAGAAACTGCGTAAGGAGACCCAAGTCGTCTGTGCCTCGAGCAGTTTCACGAATCGACACCTTATAGGCAAAGAGCAAGTCGTTGACGTTGTGCACGACGACCTTTGCGGTGACGACTCCGGACAGTTCCGACGGTGCATGATCAAGTGTATCTGTCTCCCAGTCGATATCAATCGTTTGGCTGTAGGCACTTGCCATGCTCAGCAAACACAGTGCGATTGTACGTAGTCCGCTCACACGCAGCTCCTCATTTGTTAATTACCGCTTGCGAATTTCCTCGAGAACCTTCCTCTCTGGTGAGCCCTCAGCGAAAGTCTCTAGTACATCAAAAACGCGGCTCATTGGAGTCGCTCCGTTTCTGCCGTTTTCTGCCCCGGGTGGAAACCCACTACGGTGAAGTCCAACGATCAAACCAAGCTCGTTGAGCAACGGCGAGCCGGAACTCCCCTCGTCAACGTCGCAGGTGTGTTCGAAGTAATCGTCGAACGCGCGTCCTGCAGATACGCAATGTTCTTTCTCGATGATCTTCTTCAGCCCGCCGCCGGGATGCTGAATGATCGTCATTCGCGTGTTAAGCGCAACGGGTCTCGGAAATCGTTCAACTTTTCCGGGCGCAAACCCGGAAGCTTTGTGTTTCAGGCGCAGAATAGCGAAATCATCAGCCCGTGAAAGTGCCTCCACCGATTTCACCTCAAAACTCTGCACAGGTCCGATTGGTTCTTCCTCGGCATTGAATTCTGCCACCATCCTTTTCCATTGGAGAGAAAAGCAGTGCCGATTGGTGAGCAGCAGCTCGTCTGTGAGCAGAGACGCAGTACACGACACCTGTTGCCGATCCTCGATGATATTCAATCGAGCGACCGAGGAACGCCACTGGTACTCCGGCTTGTCGCGGACTAGGTGGATTGGAACCCGGTCGTCATCTCCGACGATGCTTTCGATCTGAATTGGGCTCCGAACGACCAAGCAGCGGTCGATTTGAATTCGGCTTCGCCGGGGATCGCCAGTTATCGTGAGTTTCAGGTGATCGCTGTGCATAGGCACAGTCCAGAACTCGAAGGGCGTGGACTCAATGTCCTGCGAGCGCAACTCGACACGCTCTTGATTTGTCGGATTCACGACTTGTAGTGTCCACTTTCCACTGCCCTTTTCTGCCACGAGAGCTCGCAGAGTAATCGACCGTGCACCTGGCTTGTCCACAGAGCCCTGCCAAGCGAAGCGTATAGCCGTTGACGCGAATAGCAGCGGTTCCGGAATCGACACGCCAGCGTCTTCGGAGAAGGCGAGCGTTTGCGGTTGAGGCAACTTGTCCACGTCCGCTTGAGCAGCGAGCAGCTCCGCGCCCATACTGACAATCAATGCCAGCCGTAGAAGATCACCTAGCATGCGCTCTCACTACCAGGTCTTTAATCTGGTCGAGTCGAATCGGAATCGATGTCTTTGAGCGACAACTATCGACGGCCTGGCGGACATCTCCAACGTTTTCGGGCAGCTCAGTTGGCTCGGTGCATGTCGCCAAAACGAATAGTTTGGAGAGCTGCTGCTTCATCGCTTCGGATGGCCCGGGAGGATACAGCGCAACACCCCTGAATACTTCAAGCTCGCTGTCTTTCTCTGTTTCCCGCTCGCAAACGACGTTATAGAGTGCCGTCGCTTCATCACGGGCAATGCGACGGATTCGGGGAACCGCACAGGCTGGTACGCGTTCGGATCGCCCACCTGGATACACATAAAGTATCTGGCGGGGGCTACGATTCGGCAGCACGTATTCGAAGTACCCACGTAGGACGCCTCCCTCATTGCGGTCCACGAGATCCTCGCGTGTGCCCGTGATCGAGCGTGCTATATTGAGATTCCCAAACTTAACGCGCCCGTTGTAGTCTGCCTCGAGGTCAGCGGTATATAACACTCGCCGTCTAAGTTGTGGAACAGATAGATCTTGGTCGACATTCTGAAGCAGCGCCAGAGCGCCGGTAACAAAAGCCGCTGCCTGCGAAGTGCCGGATAGTTTGACCAATCTGCCCTCCCGGATCGTGCCGAGGATTTCATCGCCCGGAGCCGCGATGGTGACAATGGATTGCGAGCTGTTGTTGTAATTAGCCTGCGGATGGAGTTCTTTGCCTGATGAGGCTGTGACAGTTATTACGTTCGCCGTTGCCCCGAGGCAAGCCGGCAGCAGGGGACACGCGGAGCCCAATGGCGCTCCGACCCGTGGCGGAACTGCGTTGCCAGAAGCGGCCACTACCAACAGTCGGTTTCTCCAGTTCTTCAGGTCTTTGATTGGCTGAGCTTCAATCGATGTTTCCGCCCATGACACGCTCGCATTGATGATGCAGGGCGTTTCACATCCAATCTTTCCGATAATGTCGTTCAGTGCTTCGCTTGTACCCGTGGTCTTTAGGTTGTAGGCGAAAAGCTGCGCATTGGGCAACACTCCCGAGATTCCATAACCGTTACAGTGTGCTCCGATAACCGACGCGACATGAATGCCATGGTCCTGCTCCGGGTCATATGGTAGTTCACTCGAAGGTGGGACTCCTGCGGGCGCGTCAACAAATTCCGGCTGACTCGCGAGATCATACTGCTTCTCCGACCACGTTTCTGCTCGCGTTTCCAGCTCGCGAGAGCGTTCCTCACTGATTCCGAGGTTCTTTCGCGAAAGCTCCAGCAGGTTCCGCAGCTCAGGCGTGACGCCGCTGTCGGTTTGCAAAATTGCCGCGAACTGTCGCATGTACGTGACCTCAGGAGGCGGACCGGCGGTAACAACCGGGAACTTGTCGACGATCACCGCAGAACCGCCAACACGACGCTTACGTACATTCTCTGGAAGAACATAGTGCATCGCATTCCAGTACGGCAGCATGGTGCGAACATCAGCATCCCGACAGGGAGATGCATTGGCCTCATCTGCCTGACTGGCAACCGATTGCGGTTTCGCGTCCGCGGCTGGGGCCGGAACGTTCGTATAGACGTGCGATTGTGCGATTATTGCTCTCACCGACTCGTGTTCAATGGCACCGGACGGCAAGAGCATCCTAAAGCCTTCTGCCGGGAAAACGATCTGCCCGTTTCTAATGTCGAGTATATCGCGGTCAGCCGTCAGCTTGGGATTGAGGCGCCTGAGCTGCTGGAGCAAGTCTTTGCGGTGTTTCAGGTAGACACGTTTGCGCTTCTCACGGTCAAAAGGTCGGTAGAGCGTGTTGCGGTACGCTGCAGCCTGCAGCGTTTCATTTTTAAGAGTCAGCGGCGTGTAGTAGGTGAACTCGATTGACTTCAAGTCAGGCACGAGCAAACGGCAATCCGACTTGCAGTGCACATCCATCCGCTTTCCAGTGTGAAACACTGCTGAGCGATTCTTCTTGTTCAGGCGTGTGAGCAACAAATGAAAGCCATCGAGGTAGGATGAATAGATGATGTTCTCTGCCATCAGTTGTGTTTCGATATGGTCATCGTCGTCAATTTTGAGTTCACGAGCCAGCAGTCTTCCGGATTTTTCGAGCGCGACGTAAAGGCGCAAGAGATTGCCATCGATATCTCCGCCTCTAAAAGCGAGTTCTGTCTCGTGCTTTGCTCCCACTGCGGTTTGAGTAGCTCCGCCTCGGCTGAGAGGGCCTGGGGTTATCAGAATCGAGCAAAGTAGAAGCCTTAGGGTGCCCCGACAGTCCATCTGACTTTCCTCCGGAAAACCTCTGCTCTGCAAAAGCAGGAGCTTCTCAGCCACCTAGTCAATGGTGGAACCCGCCTCCCCTGGCTACGACTGGGGGCTTAAGCTCCTTAGCCGTTAGTCTCCTTGGACCTCGAAGCTATTGGCTGCATTCACCTTGTCTTCCCGCGCGTTCTTTTCGCAGACAGTATCCTGAATGGCACCCAATTGGCACCACATGTGAAGTCCACGGTTTCGGCGGTAGGACAAACTGATAGTTTCAAGTGGCAATCACTAAAACACGCAAATGAGCATCTCACTTCCTTATGTCAGAGGATCGGGAAACATTTCGCGTCGTCTGCAGTGTTTCCAGCCTTCGAGAGCGCTTATGACGCTGGGCCGCCATCTGGAATTCTCTCGAACTACTTCGATCTTGTATAACCCACGCAGCAATCGCTCTCACAGAATCGTGTCTTTATTTCGTCCCCAGCCCGTTGAGCTTTTCGCACAGCGCTCAAAGGTGAATCGAGTTCCTTGAAAGGAACTGCCGAAGGATATCCTCCCTCAGCATTTAGTCGTCGTAGCGCAGCAACCACTGCGAAGCCCGCAATCACTTGCTTTCAGAGATGCGAAGAAAGAGATGTATTCTAAATTGGCCTGATTCTACACAGTCCGAAATCGTTTGTCACCTGGGTCAAAGACAAAATTTGCCCCATAGTTTATCAGTCCGGACTTGAAGACTCTCAGCGGCTGCCGCAACGTCAGGCTTCGTCTTATCTTTGTGAAATCCGCCGAGGCTATCAGGCAGCAAGACTCTCATTGTCCAACCGCCTTGGATTCCCGTATGCGCGATGTGCTACTCTTTGCATCGTTCCCTTGAAAGAATTCATCGGCCAATGAAGGTCTCGTTTTGTGTGTTCGCTGTCTGTCTGGCGCTTTGGCTGACAGGCAGCGTCTCATTTGCGGGGTCTTTCAGGGGCAGGGTCGTCGAAATCGCTGATGGCGACACCCTCTCGGTGATGACGGTCCTGGCCTTTCGTCCCAACTCTGACCTCCCCGGTCGAATGCCAACTTCGAAACAAACTGCTTGGCACGAATGGTGAACGGCTGGCCCTTTTCGGGTGCGTCGATGCCGTTCAGTTGGATCTTGACTACGGTACGGGCGCGTAATTGGGGAAGTGGTCTTGCCGGATGGCCGCATCCTGAATCACGAGATCGTCAAGGCAGGTCTCGCTTGGTGGTTCAAACGCTACGCGCCGAACGATCCCAATTGGAGGGACTCGAATTCGAAGCTAGAGAAGCAAGGCACTTGGCTTCGGTTTGAGGTTTGACGATTCGTATGCAGTTTGCAGACGGGGTTGTGAACAGTGACTGGCCTGGCTTTGCACAGTTCGCCGCACAACCCCAATGGACGGAGATTGAATTTGCTACTGGGACCTTACTTACTTTGAGAGGCCCATCAACGTAAGAACCCCACCACTCCCCAGCAGACCGATCCCCACCCAGCGCCTGCCATTATTTGTCACGCTGATGGTGCTGCTCATGGATTGTTGCGTAATGGGATTGAAGGTAGTGACGGTAGCTGATTCCCCAGCTGTGGCTGCGAGAACCGCGCCAGTGGCGATCATTCCAAGGCCAACGAGGACAGCTGGCCGAGTCATTTTTGCTTTGCTAAATGTCGGCTCACGATGAGCGGGAAATCCGTAGTTTCCCGAAGCCTTGGACATGTCCTCGGAGACCGGCTGCCTAGAGAATCGGATTTGGCTCATCAAGTCAGGAAACGAGACGGTCGAATCTTGGGCATGCGTGATACCGCTAAGCATGAAAAAGACAAGCAAACAGGGAGCAATCTTCATTGTTGTTCTCCTTGACCTTATTGCAGATCCTTCGGTCGGTTAGATTTGAACCACCTGTTTAGTTATCGGTGGATTTATGGGAGAACCTTAAACTGCCTTCAGGTGGGAGAATGAGGTGAGGTTGTGGGGATGGGGAGAAGCTTTTGTTTCAACCTTAGACTAGCTCTTCAATGCGGAAGGAATCGTGGCAAAGGACGAGGAAAGCCCCTTATGTCGAAGGGCCAGGCATCACCCGTTAAAAATCAAGAACCCGAGCTATGAGAGCGAAAGGAACCTGTTGAGTTCCACCCACAACGAAGGCGTTAGGGGTTGTTTTAGGGAACGCTGCTGTGAGGTGTTTAAGGGATGGTGTTGTGTATGCGTGCGGGAGTTCTGTTAAGCGGTGTTATATGGAGGGCATTAAAGAGAAGGGTGTTAAGAGAAGCGCATTAGCTCGACGAACAAAACCGCTGCTATGGAGCCATTTGTTACTAGAGGACCTGTTAGAAGTGGAGTCGTTATAGCGGGACGTTGCGCGGTGAAGTTCCCGAAATCCAGGTTTCCAGGAAAGAGGGTCTCAGCAAACAGGGTGTCAGCGTTCAGGGTAGGTTTTTGAATCTCCGTTTGTAAGGAGTCTTATGTGAGGGGTCTTAAGGGAGCCCTCTGTGGGGGTCTGTAGGAGCTTTATACGCGGGCGCGAGAGAAGTTGGTTTTTCGAATAGTCCTGTCGAATATTTGAGGGGTTTTTACATGCCAGAAAGAGAGCTGAAACCAAAAGAGCTTAAACCAGTTGAACAGCGAGTCAAATCCTTTGGACATCGGCTAAGGAAGGATTATCGTGAGGAGATGAGGAACGATCCTTCCAAGTTCAAGGCCCGCGTTCTGGGAACGCTCAAGGCTGTTTTGCCAAGACAGCGGCCAGGACGGAGACCAAGTCCAGAGGTCAAGCAGGCCGCTGAGCTTTATTTGAATCTTTATTCTGCAAAGGGTGTTCCTGGAAACTGGAATGAACTCGCCAAGCGGCTTGTTCCAGGCTATGCCAGCCTATCAGTTGAGATGCAACGATACCAGCGCTACCGGCTGCGGTCTCAGACTCATTTCTACCTTTACGATCAAAGGTCGAGGTTGAGGCGATCTCCGGCTGGTCAGAAGCCGAAATTCTAAAACACAGCAAAATTGCTGCATGCATCGCATTCTAAAAAGCCCGGCCACTGCCCGCAGGCGATTACATGGGCAGACATTGACGATGGCATCTGAAATGTCTACTTCAGTCCACTCAAGCTCGTCGCCTGAGCGCCAGCGGCCCATCGAGGACGTATGGTAGTGCTGCGCAGCGAATAACTGTTACCTACACGACTTGTTACTCACGTTCCAAGCGTGTCACCCTGAACCGTGCTGCGAGGCGTACAGGGTCAGTACGCCGGGAGTGGACAACGACCGATGCATTAAATTCGCCCGTGCTATAGCCAATCGTTCGCAACGGCCACAGTGCGAAGAACACTTCACCAGGGCCGAGTGCTGCAACGTTCCACGTTAGTGGTGTGAAATCGGCATCGCTACCGCCGAGGTGTTCAAGGTACACGATCACCTCTTCAAGCTTTGCGTTCGTGGGATTAGTGATTGGAACAACCAATTCGACTTCTACTCCGAGCGTAATAGTTGCATTTGCCGGAACATTCTCCGGGCTGTTCACCGGGCGATATCGGATACGCTTCCCTGGCAAGTACCACGGGGCAGGGATTGTTCGTCTTCACCACTTGGCCCGGAGACTCCGGTCCGAAACGAGGCGTTTTGGTCGCCTGATAGCCTTCGATGGCATCGGTGAAAGCAGTTACTGGTTAGTGCGGCCAGCGAGCCACTCCACAACTTTTGTCAAAAGTTCCTTGCCTCCGAGGCTGGAGCCGATCGCGATGAGAATGGTTGAGCCATATGCTGCCGAGGCGAGCCCATACAGAGTGAGCAGTTCGTGCCAACCGTAACGGTGCTTTTGCAACGTACGCAGGTCAAATGCTACCAGTGCGAGAACCAGCAAAAAAGCCACAACCTGAACGATATCGAGCAGTTGCGCACGGGCGACCAAGGATTCGCCGGCAACCAGACGTAGCGGGATTGCGGGCAGAACCGTGGCGAGTGAGAACCACAACGCTTTCTCAAACCCGTTTCGACCTCGGACAAGGTGGTAGAAGTAGCCGAACACCGCTGCCATGAGGACCCATGCAGCAATTGAGAAGAGTAGCTTGTACCCGAACTCAAGAATGGGGAAATCGAAGGAGGTCTCCTGCACCATATCGACCAAAGTCATGAGCTGAAAGGGCACCGAAATCAAGAATCCGTAGAGAACGGCGACTCTCCCGTTGCGCCATGGACTATCCTCGGGACCCTTGGAAAAGATGTGCGGCGGGATACCTTTGGTTTCCGCAACGAGCACGGCGGCGGCGTTTGTCGCCTCGGCTTGTGCTTCTTTGAGTCTCGCCTTGTACTCCGAGAGCGTCAGCTCTCCCTGGCTAAGTTTTTTGTCCAGGCCTTTTTGCAGACCTTCGAGCCGGGTACGTGCACGGCGCTCCGCCAGCAACCTCGAAAGAACGGACGGGGAAAGGGATACCGGCTGGTAGGACGGTACGATTAGCCAGCGGCGGAACATGTACCAAGCGAGCAGAAAGGGAACGGGGATGAACAGAAGACTGGAACCATGGCCGCTGACGTACCAGGCAAACAGCAGGGCGCCAAGCTGGTGTTCACCAGACGTCAATTCGAAGCGATCATCTCGGTTAAGGAGGCGAACGAGGACGACAGCGCCACCGAGCAGGGCGTACGGCAGAAGCCAGTCCATCAGATAGAAGAAACCAGTGAACGTGTACATGCTCGCTTCATGGTCCGATGCCCCGCCGCGTACCTCGCTGATGACAGGAATGCTGGCGACGAGAAGCGGAAGCAGGAGCAGGAGACGATTGTGCGAGCGGAACCATTTCCAGGCACCGACATGCTGCGTCAGCCGGAGCGACAGCTCGCCTATATGAAGCAGCAGAATCGCGCCAAGTACGGCGACAATGGAGGTCCACACATAAGGGCTGGCCCGCTGCGGGAGCATAAAGGGATAAAATTGCGCCTGAGTCGCGATGAGGTGGCGACACATGCCGTTGATGGAATCAAGTATCGGAGGAAGCAAAGGCACCAAGAGCATGGCCCAGCTTGCCTGTGTCGCAGCACGAACTCTCACCCTGATCCGAAACATGAATCGCAACAGCCAAAAGAGCACAAACCAGAGGACAAACAGGCCTCCGCCCAACAGACAAGCAAGGACCGACATCTGTTTCACCACATCGGGCTGACCATCGAGGCGCATGCGAGCCCACACGGTAGCCACTGGAATGGCAAACACCGCAACCCAGAAGAGCAGCCAGCCCAAGGCTCGGAGCAAACTAGCTCGGCGGTCAGGCGCCGGTTTTCCTTCTGCATCCCGGTGACGATCCGGCTCTTTCCGTTTCAGGGCCGCGGAGCGGAACGCCCGAAAGAACGGGCGGACGAGCAACGCCATACCAATGGCGAGGAATGGATAGATATATTCCGCGGAGGTAAGCACCCTCGCGACCCGCACAAGAACTGTGCCCGGCACCAGGTCGGCAAGAAATGTCAGTATTGGCCGAGTGAACGAGGCTTCGAAAAGCGCGAGGGCGAGAATCGTAAGGTGCAATGTGAGAAACGTCAAAACGATGGCGTGAAGCGTAGAGGTATGCGCACGCGATGGCGGCGGATAGCGGTCAAGAATCCACAGGAACCATAAGAAGGGAATGGCAGTGAGCAGAATTTGAATAAGGCTGCGAAGCTTCTCAGGAATCTTGCTTTCAAGTGCTCGGATCCGATCAATCATCCTGGCAGTTCGCGCCCGCGATTCTTCCTGTTCGGTTGGAGGCACCCTGACAGGGGCAGCTTGGGCAAGCTCGGGTGATTTTTCCTTGCCAACCGCAAGCAGCTCACTACTTATGGGCAAACGGCGGCCCCTGGGTCCGTCGTTCGTGACGGGTTCCCAAACCACAGAATCGTCGTCGCGAGAACTTTCTCCGAAGGACCGAAATGGAGCACCCGGTGAGTGTTTAATACGGAAGCTATCACCCGGCATGGTCAAAAAAGATTGCGCGAGATTCGTCCGCGGTAGATATCGCACTTTCAGCGGCTCAGACGGAATCGGCTGCGTGAGTTCGAAGCTGATGCTTGTCCCAAGGGGCATAGATATAGGGGCGTCAAGGGAGCTGCAACCGTCGTAGATAAGCTGGGCATTGGTGCCGGGATCGAGGCAGAGTCCAAATACGCTTCTGAGAAACCATCCAGCGTTGAAAGAGCTTCGAGCCGCCTCCCAGAACCCTACCATTTCGACAGGAAGATCGGCGACCGCAGTCAGCTTAAACCGGTTGGGGTCGATTTCTACGACCACCCGACGACTGAGGGTTCGTTTCGGATCTGCAAACTGAATGCCCCCCTTTGTTACGTCCACAGCCATGTTGTCCGGTGCTCCAGTAGACATGGCTGGTGTGGGGCTCACAACGCGGAGATTGAGGGTGTGTTCTTGTCTGATCGCTGTGGTCTTCGGAATCGTAGTCAGTCCATCGACGTCCCCTGGCCGGCTGGTGTGCTGCGCGGACAGGTCGAAGTACCTATCGAAAATGAAGGTGCCGGTTTCATCTGTGCGAATCTCTTGAACTGGGTCCGAGGCGATGTGAACAATCGAGTCTGGTTTCGCTGAAGCCGATGACGCTGAAGGTGATCATAGACGCAAAGGCTCTGTCCTTCAATTGCCAGGCAGCCAGAAGCCAAGGCGCGGCAGGCGTCGCGGGATGATGGACGATTTCGAGACGAGAGGTGTCGGATGTGAATTGATTTCCAGTGCCTAGCGAGGCTTCAATAAGGTTCGTACCTCTTCGGAGCAGTAGATAGACCGTCGATCTGCCGGTGGCCAGCTGCTGTCCGCCATACTGCGGCCTGCCATTCAGAGTGATGGCAATTGGGCTTTCGGGCGGAGCGACTACAATGATTCTCTGTGTAGGGCTATTTGTGGAGAGTTGCTGAGGTCGTCGGTCTGGAAACACACTTCTGATTCCACCGCCTACTCCCTCGGCCATGAGCCATAGAACAGGAGCTGACAGCATCGAACTAAGTTCGGCGACAGCACTCCAGATGAGCTGGTGGGTGAGGAGCAGGGAGAACAGCGCAATTGAACCGCCGATGACGGCCACCGCGTATTTGCGAAGGGGTAGGGTCAGTTGGCGACGCTTGCGCAGTCCACGCATAATCCGATGTTACCTAAGGTGACTGACAATTGAACGGACGGGTTTTCCGATGGAAGCCTAGCTATAACTATACTCCCAGTCGTAATCATCTCCGACCTTAAGCCTGACCTTGGCGCGGTTCAATTCACGACAAACTCAAGCGGAACAGCCTGAGAGACCTGAGCATTTTTCTTTAGGCATCCTCACTTGGTGCGTTCTGAATAGTGTTAGCGAACCATCGTTGATTGCCATCCACATCAGTCTCGCACCGATAAAGTCGGCCCGCCGAATCTTCGAAACTCCAAATGTCTCCCTTCACCTCAAGGAGCGTCCACTTCTTTGGAGTAGCCGCAGCGTCAGTTGACTCTAGTAAGAATTAAAGTTTCTTCTCGTCGTCACTCCAACACTCTGCGTTATGTTTCCAGCCTTGCAGGCATGCGTGTCTTCTCAAGGTGAGTCTCATCACGCATGGGCGCTGTGGGACCATTCGTCTCAGCGGACCGCACCGGGTTGCGATGCAGCCGCGCTCGCCGCTGCACCTGTCCGCCGATGATCAGCAGCGCGACCATCACGCCGACTTTACCCAAAGGCGCAGGATACAGCGCAGGGACTAACGCGGCAACCGCCGTCCAGATAACCAGCATGGCGGTTGCGGGAACGAGGAGCAGCAACGCCGCCTGCAGGCGCGATCCGGTGCCAGGACCAAGCCATGGCCAGTCCGGCCGCTTGTCAGGTTCTGTTTTGTAATGAGCAAAGCTGAAATCGTCCCGGAACGCTGCACCGAAAATTGCCCGAATCATTTCACGGTGACGGAAATACCCCTCGTGCGAGGCCGCTGGATCGGGCCAGAGATAGCTTGCCACTTGCACGTTGTCCACCCGCTGTTCGCGCACGACGTCTCCAGCCACGGTCTCGATCGGCCCGCTGATCGGATCGCCGCGATCCCAGAAGTTCATCCAATGCACGTAGGGCTGCCGTCCGGACCGTGAGAAGGGCACGCTGCCGATGTCACCCCTCAGGCTCTCGATTAGCGACTCGTAACTGCGCGAGGCGGAGCGGAGCGCGGCGAAGAAATAGTTGACCTTGTCGATGGGGCTACCACACGTGATGAAGTGCTGAATGCGTGTGAGAGGCAGGGGGCCCTTCATTACTTCGTCGGCGTTTGCGGTGGGGTTCGCCGCCTGGTTGCTACCGCGAAGCCGCAAGATTGCGTCCAATGCGACGGAGGTACCGAGGCTATGAGCGATGACGACGACACGCTCGCAGTGTGGGTCGAGCAGCACATGCCGCAATGTTCGCTCGGCCATCTCGAGTACTCTGCGTCGGCGCTCGTATAACGGCTGCGCCTCTTCGTATGTGACGAACTGCTGAATGTCTCCCACGTAGTCCCGGAAGAAGCTAGTGATGCCGAATACGCTGAGAAACAGGCCGAGCAGCGCAACGACATTCTTCACGCTCGGGTCCAGCCTGTCTGCGGAGGCGAGTCGTGTCAGCAGCGGAATGCTCGACGCCCACGCGAGGAAATGGATTGTCCCCAGGATAAAGAGGACAAATCCCCCAGCGACGGACAGGCCGATGAGGACGAAGGTCCCTAGGTGACGCAACTGAATTCCGACGTGCCAACGGCGCCAACGCCTGGCCAGCGCCAACAGCCGTTGCTGGTATTCAGCGTTGGCCAGACGGAGCCGGATGAAGGCAAGAAACTCGCGAAACGAGCCACGCTTAAGCTCGCGCTGAGTGACGAAACGGCGATAGAGATTTACGAGCCGGCGCGCATCTCCGTTGACTTGGTGGCCATCCTGGCCGGCTGGCTCTTGGTTTATATCAGTCTCATCAGTACAGCTACGGCTCGCTAACCGCAGCAGGTCGCCGCGCCGAAGCCGTGCGTATGATCGCCATGGAGCGCGCAGCACTCCGACCGGACGCAGCAGCTGGCGCATGAGCCAGATAAAAGCGCTGAGAGCGCTCGTGCCGAGAACCGTCGCTGGCGCCCAATAGCCCTCGTACAAGCGGACGCGCGTACCGAGGTAGTCGGCCTGAAGGCTGACGGTTGACTCGTCATTCTTGTCCTTTTCACCGTAAAACAGCTCGCAGCGCGTGCGAATATCGAGTCGCGGGAGGGTGAAGTTCGGATCCTTGGCCTGGTAGCTGGTGTTGACCCAGTCGTCCAGCGATTCGAGGAGCTGCGCCGTCATCTCGTACTTCCGCTGCTGCCCGATTCCGTGGAAGAAGACAACCGCGACGTGACTCCGCGGTTGCGCCTTCCCCGCCACAGGCGGCCCCGTTTTGACGGCGGAGGCTTGCGTCTCGGATGCTCCACCCTGATCTACTTGAGTCTTTTCCATCCGGCCTCCAGTACTATCCACGCCAGGTTTATGTTCCTCAGTTGCCGAAGAAAACGTCAGCCCTTGGGCCAAAGCAAGAGGAAGCGGCGATGACTCGAAACAGCAGGTTCATCTTGCGAAATAAAGGAATCGTATTCGGAACAAGCGAAGATTAGCACATGCTTAGCGTGAAATCTACGGTCATTGACAATGAAATCAGCTCCATTTCTTCGTCACTATCGACGCAGTGACCCTTCAGCGGTTTGCATTCCGTAGAGGCACACTGCCTTCCGACTCTGAGACTAAGGGGCACCTCAGCGCTCTGGAAAACTGGTGGAGTGGCCCGACGAGCTACCTTAATTCCTCATTCAGAATCTTGGCGAGGCGTGCCCCGGCGAGAGCAATGCGCTTCTCTGCCAGGGTTCGTGCTGCTGTCTTGTATGTCTGAGTCCCAGAGTAAACGGTGCGATACCAGCGCCTATAGTTGGATTCTTGTATACGCTGCTCTTGGCCGCGTTGAAGCTTTCATCTATCCAGTGCTGGATGTCTAGGTCATCAGCCGCAGTCGCGGGCGCGCTTGGCAAGCTCAGCGCGGCAGTTCTAGCAGTCACGGGAGAGTTACCACCACCAAGTACGCCGTCCCAAAAGGAGTGTAGCTTCCCCGGAGAGGCTGACAGGGTGACGCCGTTACCACCGTCGTCGCCATCTGGTTTTGCCGCGCTAACACGTGTTGTGCAATGAAGAGGCTGATGCACATCGCCCACTAGATGAAGTAGCCACGACAGGTCGTACGACTTGAGTTCGTCCGTGCTGCTGCTTGACGCCAGGACTGCTCTGAAGTCTGTTATTCGGGTTTGTGCGTTCGGTTGGGGAACCTGTGGCAGAGGCGTGCTGTCCAGCGTGAATGGAAGGTCGACAAAATGCCAGTACTTATGTCGGGCAAGATCGTCAAATCCAATGTTGTTGTTGGCCGTTCCGTCAGTTGGAGGGCGGTTACCATTGTGCGTCCCGTCCGTATGGTAGTCCGGGTCGCTCTTTATCCGATCGGACCAAGTTGCGGCGATCATGAAAATCAGCATCTTGGTTCGGGCAACGCTCGTGCCCTCTGGGATGAGTTCGAACCAGTTGTCGCGGTCTGGGTGCAAAAGCAAGAGAGCATCAACCCTGTCCTTGGCCTGCGGCGTGAGCTTTTGATACGCGACAGCCGCGACCATCATGTGGCCGCGATTGTTCCAAGCGTACGAAGGTATGCTGCCGAGATTTATTGCCAAGCCCAAGGTCAAGAGAGCTGATCCGACTTTGCCCAAGCGTGCTTCGAGTTTGGGTAGGTTCATGACAGTTGTCTCCATGTTGACAGAGGCACCATTTCGCCCGGTGGCTGGATCTTCACCACACATTTGGATTTCTAATTAGGAATGTCGATTGAGCAAAAACATTTCAGATTTTTGGGTTGAGGTTGGCGCACCGAGAATTCCAAGTTGTGTCTGTCCTAAACTTGGTTGACAGCGAGCATTGGTCGCCTGATAGGCTCTGTTGGAATGGGCGAACATAAGACGAATATCTACAATCGGCGACTGACCGTGCGTTTGCGCGTCCGATCGATGGACAAGATGGTGGTTGAGGTCGAGCTCGCGAGTACCTAAGCCACTGCTGGAAGCTGATGCTGATTTGCAGAAAGATCAAACAGACCATGCGGGGCGTGGGACGAGTCGACATTGAGTGTCATCAGCAGGGCGATGAAAGGACGCAAGAAAGCTAAAATTCTCGCAAAGGCTTCTTGATGTAGGGAAAATCCTTGGCGATTTCATGTAGCACTTCTTGCGGCTTGCCATCTCTTAGGCGAGCTAGCCTGTAGTCATTTCTCCACCTTTGTCCATCCCAAGAAATCACTATGCTTTGGAACAGAGTTACTCTTCTGGCAGAAAGAACCATTGAAAAAATGTTATCCCTATCCTTCCGAATAATGGCTTCAGCATTGACCATTGTGGCTCCCTTACCGGGATAGGTATCTGGGACGCTACCAGAGAATATGTGGAGTGTGTCTGACCCGAGTATTCCAGTACCCACTGGAACTCGTTGAGATATGATCAGATCGATGTTCAACACCCCATACTTGGAATTGTTTATGACTCCAAACGTCGTCGGTATGGCATCTGGGACAACAACGCCTTGTTTGGCGGCTAATTCCGGATCGATTGTTGAATAATATGGGACTACATGAGCAATTCCGCCCTCGCCAGTTACTTCGCGTATTGTTTCGCGCGTGACCGCTACAATCTGTTTGGACAATTCGGTTATTTGGGCGTTTGAGTCGCGTAATCCCAACTGCAAACTCGCATTGAGTGTTTGTACCCGCGTAGAATCTTTCGTGGTTCTATCAATGTTTTCCAGCGCTCTTGTGAGGGCTGCCTGAGCTTTGGTCGTCTCGGCAGATGATAGTAGAGATTGCCAAATAGAGATTCCCATTCCAATAAGCGCGATAATCGTAAATCCAACCAATGTGAGCAATTTGTTTCTTTGAACCCAGTCGTCACGGATCACCATGGCGACACCCAAGATAAGCACGACAGCCTGAACAACAGGCACTGCAATCGCGAGAATCGTTAGCAACATGCGGCTGTAATACCTCGCTTGTTTGAGGAAACATAGCGAGCATATCTAAAACCAGCTCGTCCTAGTAACACTATTCCCCCCTCGGATTAATCGCCAAGAAGAAGGGGTTCAAGAAAAAGGAGGAATCAGGTGAACACGGAAATGCCGAATGAATTCTCAGAGTTCGTCTTGAGATTCGCGAAGTCCAATAATTTGTCGGAGCAATGGGCCGAGAGGGTTCACTCCGTTTTTGTTGCTTGGATCAACGAAACATCAGAACCAATCAAAACAGAGTTGACGGCATGCATCAGCGAACTTGAAAAATCTAGCCCAAAGCCTGGTAGGGTAAGGAAATTCTTCAAAGCGTTTTGGAGGGAATTTCTGCGGCATCTTACAAAGGATCCGGGCGGCAAGTCCCGTTACAAATGGGCAGACAAGGCTTTCATTATGCGAAATGAATTGAAGCTCGACTATCGGCATATCTATCCAGCGGTATGCAAAGAGGCTACCGGGAAATGTCTTGAGGAATTGACTGAAGATGAACAAAGAGACTTTGAGGCACAATGCCGAAGCTTGGTTTACTGTCGCGAGCAAGAGGTTTTCAAACAAAAGTCAAAAGAGCCTGTGAAGTTTCTTGATGTAGTAAAGGAATCTTGATGGTGAGCTGGGAATTTTGATCTATCAAACCTTCGGCTGCAAATCTTCCTGAAAGCTAGTCTGCCGCGGCTTGTGTGGACTTTGGAGGAAGATGGATTTCGGACCTGTAGTAATTTTGGGTCACGAAGTCCAATTTCAACCAAGGAGCACATCATGGCAAGCCGTAAACCATCCTACGACGAGTTGCAGGACGACAATGAAGACTTGATGGATGAGAACGAAGACCTGAAAGACGATAACGAGGAGTTGAGATCAAAGCTAGACACCATCCAAGGAGTTATCGACAGGGACGAGGATGACGACGAGGGGGAGTAGCAGGGCCAGTTTGCGGAAGCGGCTGGCGGAAGGAAACTCACGAGGTAACGGATCGACGGCTCCGACAAAGGGCCGTCGAATGCCGGCCCGCAGGAAAGCATTGCCTTTGGTGTGGGGCAACTGTGCGCTTGATGGTCGCCCATGTTGATGGCAATGAATCGAATGAAGCACCTCACAACCTAGGCCCAACTTGCCGAAGCTGTAACGCCAAGGTCGCGCACGTCATGAAGCGCCACGGCGTGGGCCGCAGAACCCGACAATACAACCCACGAGGGGGCAGCGAGGGAGCCCACACCTTGGGCCAGTGGATGGCAGCGGTCATGTCGATGAAGGGTGAATCAGATCAGATGAGCATTTCCGATGCTGTCGCAATGATCCACGCGACACCAGCGAGCGACAGGAGCCGCTATGCGCGGGAGATTTGGCGGATTAGGCGGGAGCATGGGACGGGAAGAACCGACAGTGAATACGAAGACGCAGCCCCATTCTGAAAGAAGGATCCAACGAACTCCAGGCTGAAGGGACTTAACGAGGAGGGTCGGTCTGGCCGTTCTTTTTCAGAAGATCGGAGAGATGATGCCGTTTTGGAGGATATCTGTGTGAGACTCTTAAATACCACAAGAGAAATAGCACTAAGCAAATTACGGTGAATGTTATTCTTGAAAGCCAAGCAGGTATCATAAGTTTCCAAAGCAAACATCTGATCACGTATAGAGCTACACCGGCAGGAAAAAGAAACTCAAATCCCCACGTCCGGACGTTCCACCCTATGTCGTGGGCAAAAAAGCTGAGATATTTGCCAAAGGTGAATCGGCCGAAGCCGGTATCAGAAAGACCAGACCAATAGAGTGTTGCCTTGGTAACTGGAACCGCAGGCTTGACTTGTTCCAGTTTCCTTGCTGACTCTTCCAGTTTCTGAACAAATTCGGGAATTGCTGCCTGAAACGCTAGTCTAGTGCTGACTATATCGATCCAGGCATACAGAACAAAACCAATCAAGAAATAGACCAACACGCCAAGGATGAACCACAGAAGAAAGTATTGGTTTGGCTCTGTGAATTTCAGGCCGAAAAAAGGAACCTCTGAAATTTTGAGTCCGAACTTGACAACGGCTATTCCAATGGCACTCGTTGCTAAGAGTAACCTTCGTTCGTTCCGGGTGACCTGGCTAAGCGGGTCCCTCAACAAGAGAAGAACTGGATTCTCCCTAAGACTCTTTTCGGACATTACCTTGTAGCTCGGGAACCTGTTCTTGTTGGCGTTGTGGAGAGAGTCTTGCGCAAGAAGAAGTCCGCAGCAAGTTTTTTTTAATTTCCTTTGGCTTGCTATTATCATGGCCGTCATAAGCGGGACTGCCAGTTGTTGGAAGCAACTAGCAATCCCTAACCACCGCGCCTGATCGGAGGCGAAATGGCTGCCGAATCCTACCACAGCAGCAAAACTCTACCTCCAAGCCATCCGCCAGACCTCCGGGCGCATCTCTTCAACCATCCGTCCAAAAGGAGAAATCTATGCCGAAGAAGGAGCCTAAGAGAGTCCGTGGAGTCTTTGAAAGGCCAAAGGGGAGTGGGATTTGGTGGATTCTCTATTACGACGAATTGGGAAATCGCCATCGGGAAAAGGTGGGAATGCGATCAGCAGCTATCTCTGCTTACCAGAGACGGAAAACTGAAATCAGGCATGGCAAATTCACTCCTGAAGACGTAAGGCGCAAGAATTCAACTGTTCACGAAATTATCGACGATTGCATATTTGCTGGGAAAGCCCAGCAGCTAGAATCAATCGCCGACATAGAACAGCGGTTGCGATGGTGGCGAGATCAGATGGGGGACAAATCGGCACGGTCCGTCTTGCCGAGCGATATTGAAAATGCACGTCTCATGCTCTGTCATGAGAGAAAACCCGGAAATGGGCAAAGACCTAAGCCTGGAGGGTTATCTACCGGAACAGTAAATCGCTATCTAGCCGCACTCAAAGCTGCCTTTTCTCTAGCCGTGCGCAATGGCAAAGTTGAAAAGAATCCGCTGACTCAGGTGAAGCTAAAGAAGGAGAACAACTGTCGCGTCCGCTGGCTTACTCCGGAAGAGGAAGGAAGACTGCTCGCCGTGTTACCAGTCGAATATCATGCAATGGTGAAGGTTGCTCTCCATACCGGCCTGCGGAGAATGGAGCAGTTCGGCTTGATGTGGTCCGACCTGAATTTCCAGCAGCGCCTCATTACCGTTCGGGAGAGCAAGTCAGGGGAGTCACGGACCGTTCCCATGAACGAGATTGTGTATCAGACCCTCCAACGATTACCAAGGATGTTAGACAACCCCTTTGTATTTCCCGGAGCCAAACCCCAAACCCACAGGACTGATCTACCCAAAAGCTGGGAGCGATTTCTGCTTGACGCCGGAATCACAGATTTTCATTGGCATGACCTCAGGCATACCTTTGCGAGCCGACTGGTAATGGCAGGAGTAGACCTCTACACTGTCTAAAAGCTGATGGGGCATCATTCTCTCGAGATGACGCAAAGATACTCCCACTTGGCCCCCGATTTCCTGAAGCAAGCCGTGGGGACCCTGGCAAATTACGGACAAACAGCCACCGCAACAGCCACCGGTTGACTACCTGAGATGGGATCTTCCGTCTAAATGATTGAAAGAAATGGTAGGCCTGGAGGGAATCGAACCCCCGACCAACGGTTTAGGAAAGCTTCTTACCGGCTGGAGATCCTTGACTGACGCTGATTTTAAAGGAACTTACAGAGCCTGACACTTGCTATCGTTGGGTGTTGTAAGATACTTTTTTGTTGGGCAGAGGCACAATGACGGGCACAGTGATGCCAGTTTCAAGGTGGAGGAACATCTCTATGAGCAACAAACCTGGCATTGGGCTCACTGCTCAGCAAGCGAAACAACTGATGACGATTCAGGGCGAGTACCGCTCTAAAATTGGGCGCGACTTTTCCGACCCGGCTGCCTGGTTTAGTCAACACGTGAGCAACTATCTCTCAGCAGTGTCGGTCGAGGCAGAACTCGAGAACTCCGGACACGGGACCGGACGACGACGCGCGGCTAAGCTCCGCCGGGATTCATTAATTGCACTCAAGAGCCGCTTAGGCCGTCAAGCGACTGCCGAGGATCTAACCAACGAGTTGTCACGCTTCGTCATGGTACCAGAGTTCCTAGTTGAAGCGATTCGTCGAGATTTGCTTTTGCTGGCCACTGGATCATCTGGTCGCATTTCATAATTTCACTAAGGGAATTTTTGCCGGGGATAGGCTGATCCCCGAAAAGGAAGGCCACTTTCCACCTTCTCTTCCCCGGCAATTCAAAATGGAAAGCCGAGGGAAGCGGCCATGGACAAGGCACACTCATCACTATCTGAAGAACACAGAAACAGGCTGCGTACTATATGCAAAGATCAACTATTGAAAGGTTCAGACTCATTCATCTTGGCAATTGATGATGCTGTGCGCGTGTTCAAAGTGAGGCATCAATTGGAAAAAACAAGCCCTAGAGGCAAACTGCGATTGGACATCCTTGACAAGCTGCAGTGCACAGGCAAAACGTTTTATAAGAATCTTAAGAGCAGCGTGCGCCATCCTCATATGCAGATGTTCCTGGCGGGTCCAAGCATTTTGGGCCACAAACCTATCGAGAGCCGCATAGGAGGCAACATCAAAGGCATACCAACCCTAATAGGGCAGCTTGAGCTTTTTCTCTCAGGAGTGAATGCTCTTATCAAAGATACGCAGGTTAGAAACCGCAAATCTGGCGCCCCGCTGTCCTCCAGGCCAATCTTGCTTCTGACTGTTGAATTGCAGCGGCTATTAATGGGCTACAACAGAATGCGGACTTCTGTTTTGGCGTCCTGCCTCGAAATCGCCTTGGATGCCTCCTTAGGTGATTCACGTCCACTGGACGTGTACAACTACATTAGACAACTTCGAAAGATCGAGCGAAACCGCAATCAAAAAGACGAATCGATTCCGCAGTAAGAAGCCCCTCCAGAAATCTGGCCATTCTTACGGGAACAAATCTGATTGAAATTTTTATGATCATCTCCACAAGAGCAATTGGAGGCGATCATGAAGCTTTCGGAAAAGTTCCTAATCAAACTAAAACTCGGGAACATCCCACAGTATCGAGTCGCCGTCGCCGCAGATGTCAACCCGACAACTCTAAGTCGAATCGTTAATGGAGCAGAACCGCTCAAGCCTAACGATCCGCGCGTGATCAGAGTTGGGCAGGTCGTGGGTCTCGAGGCCGCCGACTGCTTTGAGTCGGAGGTTGCGTCATGAAAAAAGCGCTCGAAATGACGATCACTGCAAAGGGTAAGTTGCGGTTATCGTGCGGCAAGCATTGCCTGGTCATCTCCGGCCGCGCTGACTTGGAGCGTATCGGCAATCAGTGCCTTGACCTGATGCGTTCGTTGCAGGAGTTCGAACTAGAAGGTGAAATGTGCGTCATTCCGACGCGACCACTGGGCATCGATGGACCCGTTTTTCTCCGAATAGTGAAACCCTAAAAATGCCATTCACCTGCCGTGATGTCGCACAGGCCGCCAGACTGCAAGGTGGACGAAAGTCCGGTGATGAACTCTTTTTCACCTGCCCGCGTCATGACGACCAACACCCCAGCCTCCAGGTGAACGAATCCAAAAACACTTGGCTTTGCGGGCCCTGCGCCGCCGGCGGGAATGCTTGGCAGTTGGCCGCCTTCGTCAAGAAAGTGAACCCTGACGACAAGCCGGCAATGACCGCGTTGCTGAAGCAGCTCGGACTTACGAACGGTCACCATCCACCGAAGAAGCATGGTTTCCCAACAACCTATTTTGTTCGAGATCTCAAGCGATCAGTTGCCATCAAGGAATGGTATCCGTACACGGACGAGTTTGGAGCAGAGCTCTTCAGAATTGCGCGTGTGGAGTACATGAACGGGAATGGATCGCGGTACAAGGAATTTCCTGTTTGGTGCCAGGGATCCTGGGGACGAACGAGCAAAGACGTTCCTGACACTCTCTATCGCCTGCCCCGGCTCAAATCCGCCGATCACATTTTCATTTGTGAAGGCGAGAAGGACGTTGAAACCCTCGAAAAACTTTCTTTGACCGCAACAACAAACCCCGGGGGGGTCGGCAAGTGGAAGCCTGAGTATTCTCGGTTCTTCAATACCAAGCAGTCGGTTGTCGTGCTTCGCGATAACGATGAGCCTGGACTCAGGCAGCAATTGCAGGTGCTTTCCAGTCTTAGCGGGAAAGTTCATTCCCTGAAGAAGCTCGACCTGCCTGGCTTGCCAGAGAAGGGTGATGTTACCAATTCGGTCGAACTGAAGGTTGCGCAGGGACGCAGCCTTGAGTCGATCGCCGAAGAGCTCTGCTCGCTAGCCGATGGAGCGCCGGAATGGACACCAGAAAGCCAAGCCTTCAAGGTGCCTTCGCATTGGAAATGGTTAGACGTTGCGGAGTTCGAAAAATGGGAAGTCACACCCCTGCAGCCAATCATTGTTGGGATTATTGCGGCTGGAAATTTCGTTTTTGTCGCTGCGCAAAGTCAGACCGGAAAAACACTGCTATTCCTGTACGTCGCAAGAAAAATGGTGACGGGGGGCATGCTCTTCGGTCGGTTTGAAATCAAGCCCGTTGAGAGGGTGCTCTATTTGGTACTGGAGGATCCTGACCGGCGAATCCAAGAACGCATTCTTGACACGATGAAGGAATTTTCGGAGACGGCCGCCGGACGTTTCATCGTTCACGTGGTGCCGGGCTTCGCCATCACAGAGCCGACGATGTTGCAATATCTGGAAAGCCTGATCCGTGAGCATCGTTTCCAAGTCGTTTTCCTCGACACCTACCAGAAAAGCACACCCGGCATTTCGAGTTTCGATGATGAAAAGCAAAGTGTTCTCCTGCACAAGCTGGCCAACCTGACCCGACAGACCGGAGTTACCCTCGTTGTTATTGATCATGTGCGCAAGGACGACAAGGCCAGGAAGCGCGCGGTGCTTTCTATTGACGACGTTAAAGGCACGGGGGGAAAGGCCCAGAACGCTGATTGCGTCATTCTCATGGAGCGAACCGGGAAGGAACGCTCTCAAATCAAGTTCCAAGCTTTCTCAAAGGATTTCGACAAGCCGGTTGGAATTCTGCTCGATGTGGCACCCAAAGGAAGTGATCAACCAAAGTTCGCATATGCAGGCGAGCTTTCAGAATTGGGAGCGGAGTCAAAAAGACGTGGGGATGCCACCAAGAAAAAACTATTCGAACTCATGACGCCTGGACAGTGGACGACCACGGGCGGCTTGGCTGATAAGACGGATTTCAATCGAACCACAGTGCTTCGCCATCTGGAAAGACTGATCAGCGACGGAAAAGTCGAAGAACGGGGTGACGGCCGTTCACGCGAATATCGGCGATTGATGCAGGACGCTGATGCAACAGTTGCAACAGACGAACAGGAAGGGTTGTTTTCTCAAACGGTTAATTGATGCAACAGCCGATTTGCAACAATAAAACAGCACCATCAAAGACTGACGGTGAGAGAGCCAAAAGCGACTCTCACCAGGCAGATGGCGAGTTATTGATGCATCGATGCACTTCCCCTTTAGGGTGCATCAATGAATGCATCAATCAATTAAGAAAGCCTCCGGGTGCGTCCGCTCCGACCTCGAAACAATCCTTGAGAGACGATCCGAAGGTTCTGACGCTCACAATTCAGGTGTTGCCGAGAGGAAAAGGTTGGCCGCCTTTTAGTCTGCGACTGCGTGGGCTCTTGAAAGTTATGCTGCGCAGTTTTGGTTTCAAGTGTACAGGTATAAATTGGCACAATCCAGAATCGAAAACGCCATGAAAAACGGGCACAGCACGGGCACAGATGCCTTGGAAAATACTGAAAAGGCTGGAGATGTAAAGCAAGCAAAGGATACCAAATCCTCTGCTCTAGCCTTCACTCCGCGGCTGCTCGACTTGAAAGCCTCGGCTCACTACCTCTCGCTTGGCGTTTGGAGCGTGCGCGAACTCGTTTGGGCCGGTCGCCTGCCGGTCGTGAAGATCCGACGGCCTGACGGCAGTGGCGACATCAACCGGGTACTGATCGATCGCAACGACCTTGACGCATTCATTTCCGGGCTTCCCAAAGAGTACGAAACCTAATCAAAACAAAAAGAAAGGAAAACAAACCAACATGGAAACAGAACAACAACCAGTCTCATCCAGTAAAAACTGATGTCCAGAAAGCGAACATTCCAAGTGATAAAGCACAACACCCCAACGGGCCAGGTTGGCGGGCAAAACGGCAACGATAATGCCACGAAGAGCGGGGTATACAGCCAGTTTGCCGAGACCGACCTTGACCAGCGAACGAAGTTCGCCAAAGCGCTGCACGCGATGCGCCTTGAGTTGGAAGAATCCCTTGGCGGTACCGACGTGCTGTCACCGCAAGAAAAAATCTTGCTGAGCCGGATCGTTGCGAAAGCTGCCAGGTGTGGCTTGTTCGAAGTGGCGATCCTTGAAGGCACAGTGAAAGCCGACGATGACCGCTATATAGCCTGGGCAAACTCACTCAGGCTTGACTTGATGGCAGTCGGCCTGAAGCGACGCAAGAAAACAGTAGCCAGCCTAGTTGAGGCCTTCGCCCAAACCTCATGAGCGACGCACTCCAACAACAGATTGAGAAGTGGAAGGCCGACCCGGTCGCTTTTGTTTGCGGAGTTTTGAGAGACCCAGAGTCTGAAAGACCGTTTGAACTATACCCGGCTCAAGAGCTGTTCCTTCGCAAAGCTTTGACGCTCACGCCCGAAGGCAGGCTTCCCTACCCCGAGCTGGTTTTCTCAGGACCAAAAAAGAGCGGCAAGACCGCCACTGCAGCAATTATCACAATTTATGTGATCGTCGTTTTGGCCGGCCGTTTTGGTGAGGCAAACGTTGTTGCGAACGACCTTGAGCAAGCGCAGTCCCGAGTTTTTCAGGCGATCAGCCGAATTATCGAAGCGAGTCCGCTCCTGTCCGAATCTGCTCGGATACTGACCAACAAGATTGAGTTCCCATCGACTCGCGCGTCCATCACGGCGTTACCGTCAGATTTCAAGGGGGCAGCGGGCGGAAACCAGAACATTACGAGCAATGACGAGTTGTGGGGCAGCACAAGCGAATCCGCCCACCGTTTGTGGGACGAGCTTGTCCCGCCTCCGACGCGTAAGGTTGCCTGCCGCTTGACAACAACCTATGCAGGCTTCGAAAATGAAAGCGAACTCCTCGAAAGCCTCTACAAACGCGGGCTTCAAGGCACAGAGATTGCGCCCGACCTTTACGAGATCCCGGGCGAGATGCTCATGTTCTGGACACACAAGCCAGTTGCGCCCTGGCAAACCCCCGAGTGGATTCAGCAGATGCGCCGCCAGTTGAGGCCGAACGCCTACCTCAGGATGATCGAAAACCGCTGGGTGTCGAGCGAAAGCGAGTTTATCGACATGACGTGGTGGGATGCCTGCACCGACCCGGAGGCCCGCCCGCTGATCACAGACCGTTTGCTGCAGGTTTACCTTGGAGTTGATGCCTCCACAAAGAAGGACTCCACGGCCGTTGTTGCGGCGAGTTGGGATCGTGAACTGAAGAAAGTCCGGCTCGTCTACCACAAGATTTTCACGCCAACCAAGCTGCAACCCATTGATTTCGAGGCCGTAGAAGACTGCATCATCGATCTGCACAAGCGCTTCAGCGTGCGAGCCTGTCGGTATGACCCTTTCCAGATGGTTTCTTCGGCGCAGCGACTCATGAAGGCCGGCGTCCGGATGATCGAATTTCCGCAGTCTGCAGGAAACTTGACGGAAGCCTCACAAACTCTCTACGACACGATCAAGGGCAGGAATCTTGTTGCTTACCCAGACGCTGAAATCCGCCTGGCGGTGAATCGAGCTGTGGCGATTGAAGGCGCCCGGGGTTGGAGGATCGCCAAGGAGAAGGCAAGTCACAAAATTGACGTTGTTGTCGCGCTGGCGCAGGCCGTCTTGGGAGCGGTGAAGGAAGGCTCGGTTGAGCGAAAAATTTTCTTCTTTGGTGGGTCTAGCCCGCAAGGCCCGAACGACAACATCTTTGATAGAAGCTTGGACATCATGCGAGAGAAAAACTCAATTTACCAATCGATGAAAGGAGCTTTATGAGCGCCGCTGTAATGGTTGAGACCCCACAAATCAGAAACCTAGCCAGAAAAAAGGAAGAGTGTGAGCGCAAGCTCCCGTTATTCCAAGCAACTTTCGAACAGGCCCAGACGCGCCGAGACGCGGCCAAAAAGAAGCAACTTGACAACAGGGATCCTCAAATAGCCAGTGACCTTCTGGTCTCCGTCCGGCTAGCGGAGACAAGCCTGGAGGCGGCTGCCGAGCCGTTGCGCGTAGCCAAGGCACAAATTGAGATGTTGAAGCAGCAGATTGACGCGGCAAAGGCTTCCGCAAGACAAGCGGAAAAGGAGCGCCTGCTCGAAGAGTGGCGGTCCGTCAACGAGGAATGCGACGAACAGCAAATCGCGGCGCAAAAAAAGCGAGTCGAAAAAGCGAATGCCTGCATGGCAAGGCTGCATGAGCTTGACCCTACCTACGCGCATGTTTTGGTGTATGGAGATCCGAAATTTTATTTGACTGACGATGTTTTGAAAGGCAAGCACCTGCCCAGCCTCGAGATCGAAGCCAATCGCGCCACTTTCAAATGGTTGGAGCTGCCAATTGCTATCAGGAGTTGAGTGCGAAGTGCCGGCGCGGCATCGGGCCGTGCTGGATACAAATCAAAACGAGGAAAAAGAAATGGAACTTCAAGGAATCAATCTGAAGGCAAGCAATGGAAATGTGATCACGATCGGAAACCCTACGACAGTTCGAGACCAAGCTGTCGCGGACAGGATCGAATCGTACCTAGCCTCTAGGGGCTACAAGACGAAGACTGAATTTGCAGCCAGCGCGGCGGGTGCTCTTGAGGCGGCGTCGCACGTCAAGAGCATAATCGATCTGATTTCGTCCGACGAGACCTTGCCCAAGTCGCGGCGGGAAGCTGATGTTGAGTATTTGGCGAGCGTCAGGCGGGAAGCGCAGCACCGAGCCCGGCGGTTATTTTGACCAGCGAAGAAACGAGAGGAGAAAACCCAATGAAAGTCTATCTGAAGCCAGAAGCGCCAAGCGCAGCGCTCACGCTCTACACCAATTCGAAGCAGTCGGCGTTCAACTTGAGCCCGGATGGAATTGAAAGCGAGTACAGCGGCGGCACAAAATTCCTGGTCGGCTTCAAAGTCTGCTATGACCAAAACGGCCGTTACGTCGTCATTCCGGAGGAATGTGCCTCTGCAATTTCCAGCATTGCGGCGTGATGACCGACGAACTCAAATCATTCAGAAAGAAAGCAGAATGGCTTCGCGAGAGTGCCGCTCTGCTTTCCGGGCTCGCTTCAACGATCGATAGGTTTGTCCTGGCTGTGGAGTTGGGAGACGGTGAGCAGGCAGCAATCCAGAGCGAAGCCTTGCATGCGATGCGGCCCAAACTGGAGAACATCCAAATGGGCGGCGACATTTTCAGGTTTGAACTGAAGCTGTGACTAAAGACGAAATCATCGCGGACCTGACGGCACAGCGCGAGCTGTTGAAGACCAAGCAGGAGCTGTGCGACGTACTCATCGAAAAATTGAGGAGCGCAGAACTTGAAGAGAGTGAAGACATGCTGAAGATGCTGCTACCAACGGGCGATTTTGAGCAGCTTGTTCGTTGCGGCCTGCACTTTTTGAACCTGACTGGTTGGGTTAACTGAATCGTGAGGTGGACAAAGTGAGAATCCGTTTTGTCTCGGCAAGTAGCAGCGCAAGCCAGCTGGGTGTCTTGCTCAGAACGGCTCGCGAAAAGGCAGGCCTGTCGCTGCAAGAGGTTGTGTCTAATCTGCCGCTCGCGGCCGAGGATTTACAGCGGCTCGAAAACGGCGAACTTATCGAGCTCCCGTCGGTCGTCTTAATCGCCTTGGCCGAGAACCTCGGAATCGACGCCAGCGAACTGTTGAGTGCTGCCGAGACCGATCAAGCTAACCGGAGAGGATAACCCAATGGCCGATGAAGTCCTGAAGCTAATCGTTAGCGCTGATGGCGGGCCAGCGGTCAAGCAGTTTAAGGATATTGAGACTGCGGCGAAAGCGGCTGCTGCTGCTGCCACCAAGGCCGGTCAATCTTCCAAGACAGCCGGCGATCTGGCGCGTCTGCCACCGATTGGGAACCTGTTCGGTGACCAGATCAAGCAGATGAACACGGATCTGGCTGGCCTGCGCGGCAATCTTGGAGGCGTCACGGCTGCCACGGCTTCGTCCAGTGTTGAGATGGGGGTGCTAGGAACGGCTATGGCCGGTCTCGGCGGCCCATTGGCAATTGTGGCCGGCGCAATAACTGCCCAAGTAATAGCCATAGGCGCATTCACGGCGGCCTTAGTTAATGCCGGGATTACGTATAGCGACACGATGGCGGTAATGGCTGGAAGAACCGGGGAGACTGGCGCCGCGCTGAATCAGCTTGGCAATGATTTCCGAGCGGTATTTGGGACGGTGCCGCAATCAGCCGGCGAAGTCGCTGGGGTAGTGACGAAACTACATCAGCGCTTTGATCTCACTGGCGAGAGTCTGCAGAACGTCTCGCGTCAGATGCTGAATTTCGCTCGCATTACTGGAACCCCAGTTCCGGCCGCGATGAATTCTCTTATCGAAGTCATGTCTTCATGGGATGTGAAAGCTGGGGATATGCCTCATCTCATAGACATGATGACGGTCGCATTTCATAAAAGCGGCGTAGAGATCCCAAAGATGGCTGGCTATCTGGAAAACAGCGATGAAGCGCTGAAGCAATTCGGATATGACCTCACGTCTTCAATAGCGCTGATCACGAATTTAGAGAAGCGCGGCGTTGCTATCCCGAAGATCATGGCTGGATTCAATGCAGCCGCGCCAAACTTCGCCGCTGCAGGGATTGATCCGCAACAAGGCTTTGAGCAGACAGCTGCAGCCATTAAAGACTTAGACAATGCTCACGCCTTATTACTGGCAAAACAGGTCTTCGGTAAGAAGGTCGCGGTTGAGTTCGTGGGGGCCATTAAGAGCGGGGCCTTCGATATCGATGCAATGACGAAGGCGCTGCAGATGAGCGATGGTGCTACGGCGTCAGCAGCCCAAAACTCGCTCACATTGATGGAAGCCTTCCACGAAATGAAGAATGCTATTGACAGCGTTCTCGCCCCACTAGGCAAAGACCTCGTTCATATCATCGTCGATCTAGCTATACCGGCTTTTGGTTTCTTGCTGGACAAGATCATCAAGGTAGTAGCCATGCTCGAATGGCTCATGAAGACCGCTGGGCGTCCAGTCAAGGCGGCTTGGGGCTTCTTGTCTCAGTTCATACCGGGCGGCGCTGCGGCGGAACCTACTACGGAAGAATTGCTAGGTATCAAGGGCAATGAACCAATCATGCCATATGGGACAGCTCCGTTGGCTCCTAGAACTGCCACGCCGACAGCCGGCAATAAATCTGCCATGCAAGCGTATTTCGACTTGATGGCCCGACTGAAGGGGGGATCCACGGCGGGCAAGGGAACTGACCTTCTTTCTGCAAAATTTTTGAACCCCTTGAGATTTGTTGAGCAGATGGGAAAACCTGAGACTGCTGCAGCGACTGACAAACAATTTTCTGCTGACTTCAAAGCTTGGGAACAGGAGCAAGAGAATATCGAGAAAGTCAAAAATGAAATCTTCGATAGAAATGCGGCTATCCGAATCGCCAATGCTCGGACTGAAGGCGAAAAAACAGCCATCGAGTATGAATTGGCTGCCAAGAAGTATGAACAGACTGAGCTATTCAAGACCGCTGGCCTAGTAGAGCAATTAGAGTTGCGCGGTTTATTTGAGGAGGAATTTCTAGCCAAGCAAAAGGCGGCTGAAGCTCAGCAGCTTTTAGGTTTGCAAAATCGCTTAGCGCTTGCGCGCGCTCGGACTGCTGGAGGCACAAAACAGCAGGGAGAGATTTTTGAACTGCTCGAACAGCAGAGGCAAGATCGCGTTGGTATAACCGGAGACAAGCTGAAAACTCTCGAAGCAATCCAGCAAGTGGATCAGCTTAACCTCATGCAACGCCAGTATGACGAGACCTTCGGCAAGATCAAGAATCAAGCCGAGGGCGTCTTTGATGCCATCTTCACGCGCGGCAAGAAGGGTTTCGCGGGCCTGCTCGATTACATCAAGGGCGTGTTTGTGGTTCAGCTCAAAGATATGTTTGGCAATCTCATCGCGAAGTTATTCCTTGGAGACAGGCCAGGTGGTGGCGGTGAGGCTACAGGCGGGCTTTTCGGTGGGTTGGCAAATCTCTTTCGTGGACGGAGTGCAGCTGGTGGTGGAGGCGGCGGTGGATTTCTGAGTGGTCTAAAAAATATATTCGGTGGTGGTGGTGGCGGTTTCGGCGGGACGGTAGGCACCGCAGCTGGCGGCGGAGGGACTGTTGCAAGCCTAGCGGGTGCCGCACCTCTAATCACTAAGGACGTGTTCGGCAACTACGGGCTTTCTACTGGAGTCGGTACGACTGCAGGCGCTGGCGGGGCCGGCGGCGGTGGAGTCTCTGGAGCAGGCAGCGCTGGCCTCTTCGGCCTCAAAGGTTCTCAACTCTCCAATTTCTTCAACACAGCTGGCGGCACCTTATTTGCTGGCATTGGCGGCGGCTTCGCTGGCGGTTTCGGGGTGGGGAAAGCCTTGGGCATTGGCGGCAAGCGCGCAGCAATCGCGGGCGGTGTAGGAGCTGGAGT
>Ga0180085_1000060_pt1 | contig 31846 bp, 34 predicted proteins | sample EasRiv730_16_10D_FD_123013 | JGI IMG/M metagenome (GOLD analysis project Ga0180085, IMG submission 123013) | Soil microbial communities from meander-bound floodplain in the East River, Colorado, USA - East River metaG ERMLT730_16_10D | ecosystem: Environmental > Terrestrial > Soil > Floodplain ... | reverse complement strand
GCTGGTCGGCCGGGAACTGGTCGATCAGCCGGTCGACGGTCGAGACCGCCGAGCAGGTGTGCAGCGTGCCGAACACGAGGTGCCCGGTCTCCGCGGTCTCGAGCGCGATCGAGACCGTCTCGAGGTCGCGCATCTCGCCGACGAGGACGATATCCGGGTCCTCGCGCAGCGCGGCGCGCAGGGCGGCCTTGAAAGAGCGGGTGTGCAGGCCGACCTCGCGCTGGTTGACCAGGCAGGCGTGGTTCGGGTGCACGAACTCGATCGGGTCCTCGATCGTGATGATGTGGTCGTGGCGCTGTCGGTTGACCGCATCGACGAGCGCGGCGAGCGTCGTCGACTTGCCCGACCCGGTCGGGCCCGTGACCAGCACCAGTCCCTTGGTCAGGAAGCACAGATCGCGGATCCCCTTCGACAGGCCGAGGTCGTCGGCGGTCAGGATCTTGGCCGGGATGACGCGGAACACGCCGCCCGGACCCTTGCGGTCCTGGAACAGGTTGCAGCGGAAACGGCACATGTCGGCGATCTCGTAGGCGAAGTCGGCGTCACCCACCTCACGGAACTTCTCGCGCTGCTCCGCGCTCGCGATCTGGAGCAACAGACTCTCGGCCGCGCCGGCGTCGAGCACGGGCAACCCCTCGATCGCGACCATCTCGCCGTCGACGCGCATCATCGGCACGGCTCCGCTGCTCAGATGCAGATCCGAGCCGCGCTGGTCGTAGAGGCACTTCAGCAGCTCGACCATCGTTGGATTCGAGCCGAGCGCGAGGCGTCGTGCTTGGGGAGCAGCGGGCGGCGTCGGCTGCGGCGCTCGGGCCGCAGGCGCGCCGGGCGCGGGGGCAGCGGGTGCCGTCGCCGCCGGGCGAATCACCGCCCGTGGCCCCGGCGCGATCTCGACCCGCACGGCGGCGCCGTCGACGGAGTAGGCGAACGCGGCGACACTGCCGCTCGCGATCGCCGGGCGTTGCTCGACGGGCGCGACCTCGCGCAGCAGCGAGGCGATGTGCATCGCCTCGAGCGACTGCTTGGAGATCGACTTCCGCGCCCCGGCGATCGTCAGCACGGGCTGCTGCCCCGGCGTCAGCTCGAGCGTTTGGGCGGAGTACTTGACCAGGGCGCCGATCAGGGCGTCGAGCTGGGCCATTCGATCCTCTTCATTCGACGTGGACGATGTGCCGGCAGTGGACGAAGGCGTGGCCGCTCGTCGTGCGCAGAGCCAGGAAGCGACCGGCCAGGTTGAGCTTGTCGAGGAATCGGGATGCGTGCGGCGGAGTGTCGAGACAGATGTCGCCCGTCAGGCGAGTTCCGTCCGACAGGAGCAGGCTGCGGTCCCGCCCCTCGGCGCCGGACTGCCCGAGCGGCGAAGGCAGACCCGAGGCCGGACCCTCCTCGACCTGGACCGCGACGATGTGGTCCTTGTTGAGCGCCATGGGCGTGCTCGTCGGATGGTCGGCGATGAACGGTAGGAACGACCGCTCGTCGTTGAGCACCTGGATCACATCCTCGGGCCGGCCGGACAGGTACGGCGCCTCGGTCAAGAAGAGGAACCCGACGACGCGTGCGCTACCTGCCAGGAGCAAGTCGACTTCGATCTGTCGGGTCGGAATCTGGAGCTGTTCCATCGTGGGCCTCCCCGCTCGTACCCCTTGTGCCCCGTCGAATATGGGCCGCGCGGCGGGGTCGAGCAAAGCGGCCGGACCGCCCGTATACTCGGGATTCGCCGGGAGGGTCGCCGCCGTGTCGCTCCGCTCGCTCGCCTGGACACTCGTGATTCTCGTGACATACCTGCCCGTCACGGCAAGCGAGACACCTGCCGCGGCCAGCTTCGATGAGGGGATCCGGCTGTTCGAGGCCGGGAAGCGCGCCGATGCGCGGACGTTCTTCACCGCGGCCGGCTCGGCCCACCCGCAGAGCCCGGTCCCCCCGTACTGGCTGGGCCGCCTGGCCTTCGACGACGACGACATGGAGACCGCGATCGAGTCGTTCGCGCGCGCCGTGGAGCTCGAGGATGGCAGCTCGAACTACCACCTGTGGCTCGGCCGGGCCTACGGTCGCAAGGCCCAGCGGGCGAGCGTGCTCAAGCAGCCGTTCTTGGCGAAGAAGGTTCACGCCCAGTTCGAGCGCGCGGTCGAGCTCGACGGCGCGAACCTGGAAGCGCGGTCGGACCTGATCAGCTACTACCTGATGGCGCCGGGAATGATGGGCGGGAGCGTCGAGAAGGCCCGCGCGCAGGCAGGGGCGATCGCCGCGCACGACGCGTTCCAGGGTCACCTGGCTCATGCGCGGGTCTACGAGCACGAGAAGCAGGATGACCTCTTCGAGCGCGAGCTCCTCGCAGCCTCGGCCGCGAAACCCGCCGAGGTCAACCCGCGATTCCAGCTCGGGTTCCTGTACCAGCGGCTCGAGCGCTGGGACGACGCGTTCCGGACGTTCGAGGAGCTGACGAAGACCGACAAGGTGCGGCGGAACGCCCTCTACCAGATCGGACGGACGGGCGCTCTCTCCGGCCGCAATCTGGCGCGCGCCGCCGAGTGCCTGGAGAGCTACCTCGCGGGCGCACCCGCACCGGGCGAGCCGCCGGCCACGGCCGCGCACTACCGCCTGGCGCAGGTGTACGAGAAGCTGGGCCGCGTGCCGCAGGCCCGCGCCGAGCTCGAGGCCACGCTGCGCCTCGACCCCAAGCACGCCGAGGCGAAGAAAGCGCTCGAGAAGCTCAACGGCTCGGGGCGGGGCTGAGCCGGGCGAGATCGGCTTCCGCGGCCGTGGCGCCGAACGTGGGCCACGGCCCGGCCTCGACCACACGGCGCATCTCCTCGAGCGCCTCGTCGCGTCGGCCGTGGACGAAGTGCCAGATCGCCAGGCCGTAGCCGAGCGTCGCGCGGCTCGTCCCCGTGGCCTCGCCGACCAGGTCGGCGGGCGCGATCTCGCCCTTGTACATCCGCAGCAGGCGCAGGTAGTCCTGGCCCTCGATGACATCGAGATCGGCGCGGATCGGCTCGAGCAGCTTGTCCGCGCGGCGATCGCGCCCCTGGCGCCGCAGCGTCATGTACAGCCAGTGGGTCGTGGCGACGAGCGAGTCCGGGTTCTTCGACACCGCGAGACAGCGCCCGTAGGCATCCTGCGCGCGCCCGAATTCCCCCGACAGATAGTGCGCGAGGCCGAGGTGGTACCAGACGTTGAAGTGCAGCGTGCTCGTCGGCACGTTGCGCGCGTTGGGCAGCCCGTCGGGCTCGACCTCGTCGTCCGTGCCCTCGATCAGCCGCGCCGCCGTCTCGAGGTCTCGGATCGCCAGATCGAAGCGCCGCAGCGTGATCTGCCGGTGCCCGCGATGCCGATAGAGCCGCGCGTCCTGCGGGTGCAGCTCGATCCCGAGCGAGAACGTGTCGACCGCCTCGCGAAACCGGCCGACGTAGCCGAGCCTGCGCCCGAGCCAGATCGTGGCGTCGGCGCTCCCCGGGTCCGTGTCGTGAGCGGCTCGGGCCTCGGCCAGGCGAGCTTCCCGCTCCTGCCGCTCCGCAGGTGTGAGATCGGGAGCGAATAGCGGCACGCCGAGCAGCGACCGAGCCTCGGGAGTCGGTTCCGCTGCGGACGGCGCGAAGAGCGCGCACGCTCCGAGCAGTGACAGGACCACGATCCGTCGCACCGCCCGATCTTAGCCTGGTCTCGCGTGCCGTCCTCGGCGAGAATGGGGCGCTCTGATCCCGAACGCCCAGCGCAGCCCAGGGGCGCCCGGCTTCCTGCGCGTCGTGTCGCGCTGGGAGGTCGTGGCTTTCTCCCTCAACGACGTCGTGGGGAGCGGCGTCTACCTGCTGCCGGCCGCAGCGGCGCTCGCGCTCGGAACGGCGAGCCCGTGGGCCGTGCTGCTCGCTGGTCTCGCCGTGTCGCTGGTCGTCCTGTGCTTCGCCGAGGCGGCGAGCCTGTTCGACCGCCCGGGCGGGGCGTACGTGTACACGCGGGCGGCCTTCGGCGATTTCGTCGGCTTCGAGGTGGGCTGGATGACCTGGCTCGCCCGGCTGACCTCGGTGGCCAGCCTGACCGCGGGGTTCGCGCAGGCCCTGAGCGCCGTCTGGCCCGGCGCGGCGACCGGCTTCGGGCGCGTCGCAACGATCTTTCTGGTGATCCTCGCGTTGACGCTGATCAACCTCGTGGGCGTGAAAGCCGGCACGCGGACTTCCACGGTCCTGGCGATCGGCAAGATCACCCCGCTCGTCCTGCTCATCGCGGTCGGCCTGTTCGCGCTCGACGCCGGGCGTCTCGGGCCGGCGACCGTCCCGGACTTGCGCGGGCTCGGTGAGGTCGCGTTGCTGCTGCTCTTCGCCTACGCGGGATTCGAGAACACCGCCGCGCCGGCCGGCGAGTTCCGCAACCCGCGCCGCGACGTGCCGTTCGCGCTGCTCGTGACGATCGGAATCGTGACCGCGCTCTACACGCTGATCCAGCTCGTGGCCCTCGGCACGGTCCCCGATCTGGCCCATGCGCGGACCCCGCTGGCCGACTCGGCCGGCCTCCTGCTCGGTCCGACCGGCGTGTGGCTCCTGACCGTCGGGGCCCTGGTGTCGATCCTCGGCACGAACAACAACACGATGCTCGCGGGGCCGCGCTACCTGTACGCGCTGGCCGCGAGCGGCCGGCTGCCGTCTTCGCTCGCGCGCATCCACCCGCGCTGGCACACGCCGCACGTGGCGATCCTGGTGCAGTCCACGCTCGCCCTGCCGCTGGCCCTGAGCGGGACGTTCGTCGGCCTCGCGGCGCTCTCGGCGATCGCGCGCCTCGCGACCTACGTCGGGACGGCGGCCGCCGTGCCCGTTCTGAGGCGCAAGATGCCGGCGACCGATCGGACGGTGCGCCTGCCCGGCGGCCCGGCGATCCCGGTCGCCGCGCTCGCGCTGTGCACGCTGTTCCTGGCCTCGGCCGAGCCTCGGAACTGGCTCGCCGGCGCGATCGCGCTCGCCGTCGGTGCCGCCCTGTACGTCGCGCACCGATCGGTACCGCTTCCCTAACCCCGGTTTCGGTGCCAGGCACGGAAACCGGGGTTAGGGAAGCGGTACGGTCTATTGACAAACTTTATTGTCTAATCGTAGACTGCGCCGTCATGCGCACGCGACGGCCCGGCCAGACCGTAGCGGTCCTCGACGACGCCGCACGCGTCGGGCGACTCCTGCCCCCGCTCAGGCGCCAGATCCTGACGCACCTGCGGGAGGGGGCCGACTCGGCGACGGGCCTGGCGCGCAAGCTCGCCCTGCCCCGGCAGAAGGTGAACTACCACCTGCGCCAGCTCGAGCGAGCCGGGTTCGTGGAGCTGGCCGAGGAGCGACAGCGCCGCGGCTGCGTCGAGCGCGCACTTCGGCCGACCGCCCAGGTCTACCTGCTCGACCCAGGGCTGCTCGGCGACCTGGTCGCCCAGCCCGACGCGGTGCGCGACCGCTTCTCGAGCAGCTACCTGATGGCCGTGTCGGCGCAGACGCTGCGTGACGTCTCGCAGCTCCGCCGGGGAGCGGAGAGCGCGGGCAGGAAGCTCCCGACCCTCACGCTCCAGACCGACGTGCGGTTCCGCTCGGTCGAGGCTCGCGCCGCGTTCGCCGACGCGCTCACCGCAGCCCTGACCCGGCTCGTCGCCGAGTACGACGACGCGGGACCGGGAGGCCGCGCCTTCCGCTTCGTGATCGGTGGGTATCCCTTGGTCAAGAGCACGTCAGCAACCGGAAAGGAGTAGCGCATGAGCCCGACGAAGACCGAGATGCGCAGCCACACCCACGAGCTGGCCCTCGACGCCGAGCCTTCGCGCGTCTGGCAGGCGATCACCGACCCCGCGGAGCTCGTCCGCTGGTTTCCGCTCGAGGCAGAGGCGAGCCCGGGGCCGGGAGGCAGCCTGACCTATCGGTGGGGGCCGGACATCGCGATCGGCTGTCGCATCGAGACCTGGGATCCGCCGCGCCACCTGCGCACGACGTGGAGCGAGCCGGTCGACCCGCGCGACCCCGCGGGTAGAGCCCGCGCGCCGCTGGCCGTCGACTGGCACATCGAGGGCCGCGCCGGGCACACGGTGCTGCGCCTGGTTCACTCGGGGTTCGGGCCCGATGCCCGGGGCGACGAGGAGTTCGACGGGACGCGTCGTGGCTGGACGTTCGAGCTCGGGAGCTTGCAGCACTATCTCGCGCACCACGCGGGCCGGAAGCGAGAGGCGTTCTGGGTCCGCAAGTCCGTGGCCTTGCGCGACGACGACGTCTGGTCGCAGATGACCCGTCCCGGCAAGTTCCTGCTAGAGGGACACGTCGACGGGCTGACCCCAGGCCAGCGCTATCGGCTCGTGCTCGCGACGGGCGACGTGCTCGAGGGCGCGGTCACGATGCACGTCCCCCCGATTGAGCTCGCCGGAACGGTCGCGAACCTCGGAAATGGCCTCATGCGCTTCGGTATCGAGCGTTGCGGCGGCGGGCCGCAGGCCCACGTATGGCTGTCCACCTGGGACGTGCCGGCGACCGAGATGAGCGCACGCGAAGCACGCCTGCGCGAGCTACTCGACCGCACGTTCTGAAGTTGGGGGCAGGTCTCGAATCTCTGCGTCGCGGCAGACGAGACCCCAAGATTCGAGACCTGACCCCGATCATCTGTACGTCGCCAGGCGCGCCTCGATGTGCCGCGCGAGATCCTCGGCGCCCGACTCGCGCGCGACAACCACCGCCCGCTGCGCCGTGGCGATCGCGTCGCTGCGCCTCCCCGCGGCGGCGTAGGCCGCGGCCAGGACGTCGAGCACGCTGGGGGATCGGCCCTCGGTCGCCCGCGCCGCCCGCTCCGCGAGAGCGACCGCGCGGGTCGGATCGCGCCGCGTCGCGTCCGCGTACGTCGCCAGGATCCAGGCCAGGTTGCGCAGCGCCGTGAGCTGCTCCGGGCTCGCCGCGAGCACGGCCTCGTACTCCGCGCGCGCGCGATCGATCTCTCCCACGGCGAACAGCGTGTCGGCCAGGCGCGCGTGGTAGCGCACCGCCGTCGGATCGAGCCGCACCGCCTCGACCAGCTGCGCGACGACCCGGTCACCGCGGCCTACTTTCTCGTACGCCAGCGCGAGGTTGAAGTGGACCGCGGCAAACGTGGGGTCGGTCCGCGCGGCACGCTCCCAGTGCTCGATCGCCGTCTCGACCTCCGCACGATCGAAGAGCATGTGCCCGAGGTTGTAGTTCGCCTCGAACATGGAGGGCTCGACCGAGAGCGCGGCGCGATAGGAAGCGATCGCGCGCTCCGCCTCGCCGATGCGCCCCCAGTCGGCGCCCCGATCGAAATGCCAGCGCGCGAGCGACGGCGTGTAGCCGGCGAACGACCGCGAGGCGAGGGCGAGGGCGACGACAAACACGGCACAACAAAGGACAGCCCCGCGAACCCGGCGACGACGAGCAAAGCTCACGAACCGCACGATCCCGTACGAGCCGAAGAGAAGGAGGAACGGAATCACGGGCACGCGATAGCGCGCCGCGGCGAAGATCGGCAGCACCGAGGCGAAGTAGGCCAGCACGACCCCGACGACCAGCACGGCCATGTCCCAGCGCGGACTCTTGCCCTCGCGCCAGCGCTCGGCCGCGAGCACGGCCAGCCCGACCAGCCCGAGCGCCAGCACGAGCGGGAAGCTCCCGGGCAGCCGCCGCAGCAGCGGCGACTGGATCCGGTCGTAGTGCACCTCCTTGTTGTGGGCCACCTCGACCGGACCCCAGAACAGCAGTGCTTTGCGCAGCGTCAGGCGCAGGAACTCGCGCGGGTGCTCGCGCACGAAGCGCCGAGCCCGCGCGGCGAACTGCGCCGAGGCCTCGGAGTGCGTGAGCCGATGACCGACCTCGCGCTCGAGTCCGGCGACGATCGCAGGCCAGTCGTAGCACGTGCGGAACCGCCCGAGCCCGGCGATCTCGGTCGTGACGAAGCCATCGGCGCCCTCGTGGTTCCCGATGTACAGGTTCACGCCACCGTTCGTGGTCAAGAGCACGAGGTCCCGCGCCACGACCCAGTTCCTCACGGTTACGGGCAGGATCGCGAGCGCCGCTGCAGCGAGGAGCGCGAGGACAGACGCGCGCCACGGCCGGAGATTCGCGCCGCGCAATCCGGCCCAGACGATCCACAACGCCGCCAGAGCGAGCACAGCGATCGCGTTCGGGCGCACGACCGCCGCGAGACCGCAGCTCGATCCTGCCCCGAGAGCGCAGGCGACCGAGCCGCGGTCGCGCCACATCCCCAGGAACAGCACCGTGACGAGCAGCAGCGTGATGAACTGGACCGGGTCGTGAAACTCCGCCTCGTAGTACGGGAAGATCCAGTACAGACACATGCCGGTGGCCAAAAGGAGACCCGTCGCGCGGCCGAACCAGCGGCGGCCGATCCAGAACGCGAGCAGGGCGTTCCCGAGGCCGAGCACCATCTGCACGATCCGCGGCGCGACGTAGCCCTCGCCGAAGATGCGGTACACCGCGGCCAGGAAGTACGGATACCCCGGTGGCCGGAAGTAGGGTGTGGTACCGATCTGCGGATCCGCCTCGCCCGGGGGCGGCGCCCACTGGCCGAACGCAAGGCCGCGGGCCCACCAGTCGTGGAAGCCGGCATCGACCGCGGGTGACGCGAAGTCGGGCGCCTGTCGGGCCTCGGCGAGGTAGCCGACTCGCACGGCCACTCCGAGGATCAGAATGGCGGCGAGCAGGCCACCCTCCCAGACCCGCAGGCGACGATCGTCCGCGTTGCTCGACATCATCGTGCGGATACTAGCCGACCGCGGAGTCCCACGACCCGCTTGCATGGGTCCTCGCACCGGGGCATCCTCTCGGGCAGGGAGGGTGCGTGAGGTCGATGACTTCTCTGACGGTTTTCCGGTTGTTGCCGTTATCCGCATACGCAGTTCTTGAGACATCTCGTTGGGCGGACAGGAGCATCGCCTTCACATAGGAGACACCCCCATGAACAAAGTGACACCTTTCCTCATGTTCAACGACCAGCTCGAAGCGGCTATCGAGTTCTACACCGCGACGTTTCCAAACTCCGAAGTGCGCAACGTCGCCCACACGGGCAAGGACGGTCCCATCAGCTCCGCCGAGTTTGTCGTTGGTGGTCAACTCTTCATGGGCTACAACGGAGGTCCGTACTTCAGCTTCTCTGAGGGGGTCTCGCTCTACGTGGACTGCGCGGATCAGGATGAGGTGGATGAATACTGGGACAGGCTCGTGAAGGCAGGAGCGACGCCCACGGCATGCGGTTGGATCAAAGACCCCTTTGGTCTCTCCTGGCAAATTGTCCCGAGACGATTCACCGAGCTGATCCGCGATAGGGACCCCAGGAAGGTGAAGGCTGTGATGGAAGCCATGATGACGATGGTGAAGCTCGACGTAGCGGAGCTCGAGAGAGCCTACAACGAGGCGTAGTCGTGCTCGTCCAGTCAGATGCCCGAGCATTTCCACGAATGCCGCCCAACAAGCCGCTGCAGCCGACAGCCTTCGGCGGCGGCTGAGCGCCGGCGTTGACCGTGGAATCTTCAGCAAACCGCGTTGTTCTAAGCTGCCTCATCGGGTTGGCGCTCGCCTTGCTGCTCGTGGGGGTCGTGAGCGCGACCTTCTTGCGGCACGTCGTGCAGATCCTGCCAATCGTGTTGGTAGTGGGCGTCCTCGCGCGACGACCGGCCTGGGGGGCCTACGCTGCGATTCCGATCTTTCTGTTTTGGACCTTCATCGTTGTGTTGATCTGGCTATTTCTGCTGGGCCTCTCTCGCGTTGCCAACGGCCACTACACGCCGATCGAGGTGGTCTCGACTTTCTTGATGGCAGGCTTTTCGGTGGTGGGGCTTGTCGGAGTGTTCAGCTCGGACGCCCTTTGGGAACCGTCGGAAGGGTCCTCGCATTCGTTGTGTTCGCTGCCATGCAGTTTGCGGCCATGTGGGTCAGCTTCCTCAGGCCAATCGCGAACCGATGAACTGAGCTTCGGAACGAAGAGGCCGGTCTAACCACGCGTGAGAAGCATCGAGAACCTAGATGAGTCACCAAGAGGGTCGCCCAGAACAGTTGTTCGTCGTCGAGGCAGTGTTCGATCTCGCTGGCTCGGGCGTCGTTCTGGCTCCTGACCCATCGGACAGTCGAGTTCCGCCAATCGGCTCGACTGTCGAGACTCCGTCGTCCAGATGGAACCTTGCTCCCCGTGTTGGTGCACGATATCCACCTGCGAACTCCGAATCACCGAGGTACTTTTCCAATCGGTCTTGGACGGACTGTTCGGGTCGAAGATGTTCCCGTCGGAACCGAGGTGTGGTCAATGCCCCAGGCGGCGCGGTCGACGTAGGCAAGGGTCGAGTGAACGGCTTCATGCGGTTCGAACCCTTCAGCAGGAAGTCAGCGCCTTGCGGCGTGAACCAAACACCCACGACGGTCAGAACCTCGCGGATGTGCTGTGTTAGGAGAGGAAGTGGGTATGGCTAGGCTCGTGTTCGGAATGAACCAGTCCCTGGACGGCTACGTCGATCATTTGGCGTTTGCGCCGAGCTCCACGCTCTTCCGCCACTTCATCGAGGAGGCTCGAGGCCAGGCGGGCAGTGTGTACGGTCGCCAAATGTATGAGGTCATGCGTTACTGGGACGACGATCATGCTGAATGGGATGCAGAAGAACACGCCTTCGCGGCGGCGTGGCGAAACCAACCGAAATGGGTGGTCTCGCGCTCGTTGAAGTCGGTCGGCCCCAACGCCAGGCTTGTCGAGGATGATCTTGAGGGCGCGATCCGCGAGCTGAAGGCCGAGCGCGACGGGGAGATCGAAGTTGCTGGCCCAGGCTTGGCGCAAAGCCTCACCGAACTAGGCCTGATCGATGAGTATCGAATCTACCTGCACCCCGTCGTGCTCGGTCACGGCAAGCCATATTTCGCCGGACCCCGACCGCCGCTCCGCCTTTTGACTCTTGATCGGATTGGCGAGGATGTGATCAGGTTGACCTACGTTCCCGCTTGATCTTGCGACTCACCTATCCAGCGTGGCGCGGCCCCACCCCTCGCTCGAGCCGAACTGACCAGGGCGAAGCAAGTTCCACAACCGTCCTTTGCGCGTCTAGCCGTTCAGAGGTGATCCCGGAATCGAGGCTCTTCAGTCGGCGCGGTTGGCATCCGCGGCGATCGCTGGCGCAGCCGCCTTCCCCCGACGTCAGTCCTCGCCGCCCGAGCCGCGGAACCGATCCGCGTCGTCCGCGAACAGCACGTTGAAGCTGGTCAGCGTCCCGTAGCAACCCGTGATGTAGCCCTGCAGCTTGAGCTTGACGTCGGGCGGGACCTCGGCCGAGTTGATCTGCTGCTCGAGCACGCGCAGGCGGTTGCGCAGCATCACGACCTTGTGGAAGAACGCGTCGATCGGCCACGTCTTGTCCTGCACGCCCGCCCGCCCGGGCTTGAGCACGAGCTGGCCGCCGCGCCACTTGTCGGCCAGCGCCACCGGCGTCAGGCCGGTCTCCTCACGGATCACGCGTCTCAGGACTCGCTCGAACGTCTCTCCGTCCACATCGACCTCCTCCCCGGGTGCCCATTCCCGCGCGTACTCGGCGTGCGTCGTGATCTCGTCCGGCAGGCTCGGCGTGGCCGCGGGACGCCCACCCCCGGCCCGGAAGTTGTGCAGGCTCCCACAGGTGTCGCAGTGGACCCGCACGACGCCGGCATCGTGCGCCACGGCCACGACCGTGTGGCGCCGCGGCATCTTGCACGACCGACAGTAGTCGTCGATCGAATGGCCGACGCGGGGCTGGGCGGTGCCGTCCACGGGGCGGCCATTATGACCGCCCCGCGGCCGGCGTGCGAATCTCAGTCGTCGTACCCGTAGCCGTGATCGTGGTCGTCATATCGGTCGGACCCGTAGACCACCCGGCCGTAGGGCTCGCGGCCGAACACGATGTCGAAGGCCAGGTTGGGCAGGACCGCCGACGCCCGCAGGGCCAGGTTCCCGCCGCAATAGGTGTACGGACGGTACTGGACGTACCCGTTCACGACCACCGGGAAGCGGTAGGTCGCGTGGTGATGGCGGTGGGCCGGGAAGTAGGCACGGCCGGAATAGAACGGCGCGTAGGTCTCACGGTGCTCGATCGCGATCGCTCGCGGCACGAGCACGTCGTGGCGATGCACCTTGACCTTCGCGTGGTGCGGATTCCGGTGGCCGTGGTGGCGCGGATGCGCGTCCGCCACGGGCGCGAGCAGCGCTGCGGCAGCGACGAAGCAGGCAGACACGAGCGCGTGACGAAGTGTCGTTTTCGTGTTCATGGTTCACCTCTCTCGACGACGGCCCATCCTGCGAGACCCGGGCCAGGTCGAGAAGGGCGGCCGAACGCTCGAATTCCGCGGGGCGGCGGGTGGAAGTGTCGTGATCTCAGGTCAGGTGGTCCCCTACGGAGGACAGCCGATCAGCGCGGGGAGGTCGGCCAGGGAATCGATCGTCGCATCGGGCTCGACCGCCGCGCGCCCCATGGCGTCGCTGCGGTACTTCCCGGTGCGCACGAGGATTCCTTTGGCGCCCGCGGCCTGCGCGCCGCCGACGTCGGTCACGGCGTCGTCGCCGACCATCGCCACCTCGGACAGCGTGCGACCGATCGACCGCGCCGCGGTCTCGAAGAACTCCCGACTCGGCTTGCCCACGACCGTCGCCGGTCTGGACGTCGCGTACTCCAGGCTCACGACGAACGGCCCCGCATCGAGCGCCAGACCATCGCGGGTGCTCCAGTACCGGTTCTTCTGCAGGGCGACCAGCTCCGCGCCCGCGAGCACCTGCAGGAACGCCCGGTTCATGCGCTCGAACGTCCACTCGTGCGCCAGGTCCCCGACGACGACCGCCTGCGGCCGCGCATCGTCGAGCACGAATCCGGCGAACTCCTCGCGAGTCGCCTCGGGCAGGTAGAGCGAGACGCGCTCGACGCCCCGGCCGCGGAGCCACGCCGCCGCGGCGCTGGGCGCGGTGTGGATCTCGTCGATCCGCGCCCCGACCCCCAGCTGTGCCAGACGCACGACCAACGCCGAGCGCGGCATGCGGGTCGTGTTCGTGACGAACCGCAATCCGAGTCCGGCCCGGCGGACCGCCGCGAGCGCCTCGGCCGCGCCGGGGATCGGTCGGTCGTCCTCGTAGACCGTCCCGTCGAGATCGAGCAGCAGTCCACGCACGCCAGCGAGGAGCATCGGCGGGCTCTTCCCCTACCCTTTGACCCGGAAGCCCTTGCGCCGGAGGAGCCCCCGCAGCGTCTCGCGGTGATCGCCCTGGATCTCGACACGCTCCTCGGCCGCGGTCCCACCGGCGCCGCACGCCCGCTTCAGCTCCGTGGCCAGCGTGGCGAGGAAGGCGCGGTTGCGCGGCAGGCCGTCCACGACCGTGACCGTCTTTCCGCCCCGCCCCGCCTTCTCGATGCGCAGCCGGGCCACGATCACATCCGGCACCGGCTCTTCGTGCGCGGCCGAGCAGCGACAGTCGCGCGCAGGCCAGCCGCATTTCGAGCAGCGCCCGCCGGTCTCGGTCGAGTAGACGACCTTGCCCGAGCGTCCCGCGGTCACGCCGGCCAGAGCAGCCGGAACGTCAGTCCCGTGAGCACGGCATAGGCCAACGCATCGGCGAGGCCGCGCGCCGTGTTGCTCCAGGGAAACCCGTGCCAGATCGAGTCCGGGATCGCGCCGATGCCGTAGGCCGCGAACGCGACCGTGCCGGTGATGCGCCAGACGGTCAGCGGATCCTCGCCCGGGACGAGCGAGTGGCGTGCGACGTAGGCCGCGACGAAGCTGGTCAAGAAGCAGAACGCGAACCACTGGCCCAGGTGCTTGCCCAGCTGCGGCAGCCCGCTCCGCACGATCGCCACCAGCGCGACCGGTCCGTCGGTGTACTTCTTGACCACCGCGGGGTCCTTCATCTGGCTCGGATCGGGGCAGTACGGGAGGACGTAGTACCCGGGAGCCGGGCTCCCCTTGCGGATCGCGCTGCGAACGTCGTCTTCGTTCGACAGGCCCTTGTAGTCGGCCTTGTGGTGGCGCAGGAGCATGTGCACGATCGAGCTGGCGACGAACACGACGACAGCCGAGACGACCACGGGCAGCCAGAGGCTTCCGAACGGCATGAACCACCTCCCGCCGGCTCAGCGGGGCCGGCCGGCGGCGATCATACGCCCGCGGGGCCGCTCAGAAAGCGAAATCGGCGTAGAGCGCGAACCCGCTCACCTCGTAGCGGAACCGGGCCGTCGCGTCGCCCGACACATACTCCTTGATGTCGATGCTCTCCCTGTCGAGGCCGCCGCTGATCCCGACGTGCTTGGAGAAATACCAGTGCAGGCGCACGGCGCTCTCGTTGATGCCACCGCGCAGGTCGAAGGCGTCGATGTAGATGGCCCGCTTGTACATCTCGATCATCAGCTTCGGATGTACCGCCCAGTCGAGCTGCAGCCCGAGCATCGGAACGGGAAAGTCGATCGACGCTTCCTCGTCCACGGTGCCGCTGATCGGGTTCCCGTCGGGATCGGTGACGTTGCCGGTGGCCTTGAGGCTCGCTTCGAGCCCCAGATAGCTGATCCCCGCCGAGCCCGAGATGCGTACCTGCTCGAGCTGCAAGAAGCCCCAGCGCCAGGCGGCATAGGGAAAGCGCGTGCGGAAACCGGCTTCGACCTCGGCGTCCGCCAGGAACACGTAGTCTCCCCACTCGACGTCCTCGTCGAGGGTGGTCCGGCCGGTGCGGTCGATGTTGACGTAGCCGAAATCGAGGTACTGACGGTCCGAGAAGTGCCAGTATCCGGTGGCCCGGCCCACGGTCTGGTTCACGGGCAGATCGAAGACGTCCTCGAAGTTGATCGTGGCTCCCACGCCGGCACTGGTGCTCGACAGAGCGGCCTCGGTGAAGGCGTCCGCCGACATGCCGCCGAGCGAGAATCGCACCTTGTCGGGGACCTTGCCCGGCATATCCGCGAACGACGCCGGAGCGGCGCCCGCGAGCAACAGAACGAGCATCATGACGGGTCGGGTTCGTCTCACGGTCGCTCCTCCTCGTGTCATGGGTCGAACGATAGCGCAGTACGGCCGTCCCCGGGCCCGAGAAATCGAGCCACGATATCCCCGATCTCGGGGACCCCGAGCGCCCGGTCCCGCTCGATCAGGCCGATCGCCCGCGCGGCCGCGCCCAGCACCCGCTCGGCGGTCCATCCGCGCCCACGCAGGTCGCGGATGCCGGTGTCGCCGCTCGACTTCGACAGCTTGGCCCCGTCGGCCCGTCGGATCAGCGGGTGATGCAGGAACGATGCGGGCTCGCCTCGGCCGAGCAGCCGCCCCAGCTGGATCTGGCGGCCGGTCGAGGCCAGCAGGTCCGCGCCGCGGATCACCACGTCCACCCGCTGCTCGAGGTCGTCGACCGCGACGGCGAACTGGTAGGTCCAGTTGCCCGCGCGGTCGCGCGCCAGCAGGTCGCCGCACTGCTCGGCCGGCACTTGTGCGCAGTGTCCGAGCCGCAGGTCCTCGAACCGGACCTCCTCGCGCTCGAGCCGCACGCGACGCATCGGGGCCTCGCGCGGATCGAGCCCCCGGGCGCGGCAGGTGCCGGGGTAGCGCAGCTCCTCGCCGCCGCCCGCGTCGGCGCGGATCTCGCGGCGCGAGCAGTTGCAGGCGTACACGAGACCGCGCTCGTCGAGCCGCGCGAGCGCCGAGCGATAGAGATCGTCGCGCTCGCTCTGCCGCACGAGCGGCAGCTCGGGCACGAGACCGAGCCAGTCCAGATCCTCGAGCAACGCCTGCTCGTACTCGGGGCGCGATCGACCACGGTCGTGATCCTCGATCCGTAGCAGCACGCGGCCGCCGAAGGCCGACGCCGCGCCCCAGACCCAGATCGCGTTGGCCACGTGGCCCAGGTGCAGGTAGCCGGTCGGCGCCGGCGCGAAGCGCGTCGTCCAGCCCTGGCTCGGCGATCGTCCCACCGTGGGCCCATCCTCCCCTGACGGGACGCAGCGGCCGGTCCGGATCCTAGCCCCGATCGCTGCGACTGGCCTGGTGCGAACGGCGAACTCTGGCCCGCGGGCTCGGCCGACCCCGACTGGGCTTGGAAACGCGGTCCGTCGGTCCGCCCCGATCCAGAAGCGCGAGCGCGGTGAGTGGATCGACCACGGGCACCGGTGAGCCGCGGAAGCCAGCCGGATCGCGGGTCACCACGAGCGTGCATCCGCACGCCTCCGCAGCCGCAGCACAGACCGCATCCTCGAAGTCGGGCCATTCGAGCGCCAGCGCACGTCGAATGACGGTCTCGTCCACGCGCGCCACGTCGAAAACGCCGAGCAGGTCTCCGACCACTCGGCGCGCGAACGCCGCTCCGCGGTGTCGGGTTGCCAGGTAGAACACCGTCGTGAACCCGTGCGCGGGCACCGACGCGTCGAACTGTTTGCGTTCCACCGCGCTCCACAGTCGCGCGGCAGCCTCCGCGTGAGGATGCCGATCCAGCAAGACGTCCAGAAGGACGTTGACGTCGACGAGGAGTCGCCTCAACGGTATTTCCGCTCGAGATGGCGAAGGTAGTCGCTTGCCTCCGCGCCCTTGAGCACTCCGCGAAGACGTCCGAGCACCGGGTCCGTACTCTCGGCGGCGGCAGGATCGGGTAGCGAGAGCAAGCCCAGGTACTGCTCGACAAGTTGGGACAGGGATGTGCGGCGGCGAGCCGCATACCGCTTGGCGCGCCGGATTACGGCTTCATCGACACTCAGCGTGAGCTTGGCCACGTACGTAGTATGGAGCGGCCGGCGTACGTACGCCATGGGTTCATGTGGCTGAAGGCCCGGGTGCCCGATCCTGCGGGGCTCCGGTAAAAACTCGTAAAACGAGCGCCCGGGCGCTCCGCCGCGCACCGCGTTGCGCTGTACTCTGCCGGTCGAGGGGTCGGACCGCGGAGGAAGAAGATGGGAACGAGATCGCTGCTCGCACTCACGGCCTTGGGTCTGCTGATGGCCATCCCGGCGGCGAGCCAATCGCGCCCGGCGACGCCCGACGTCGGGACCGGGCCGAACCACCGTCCCGGCGCGCCGTTCCGCGCCAAGCTCAGCCCGCCCCTGGCCGAGGGGACCGTGCTCGTGGTCCACGGCCACGTGCGCGACGCAGCCACCGGCCAGGCCGTCGCCGGCGCGGTGCTCGACGCGTATCAGGCCGATGCGGCGGGCCACTACGACATGGACGGCTTCGAGTACCGTGCCCGGCTGTCGACCGACGAGCAGGGATATTTCGAACTCGAGACGATCGTGCCCTCGAACTACGGCCCGCCGCCACACATCCACATGCTGGTCAGCGCCGCCGGCTACCGCACGACGAGCACGGAGATGCGGTTCCGCGACCGCGAGCACCCCTCGAACGACCGTAACGAGCTGACGCCGGCGCTCGTCGAGCGCGCGCGCGGCGACAAGACGTGGCTCGAGGGCACCTTCGACGTGGTGCTGCGCAAGCCGGGAGCGTAGCTCTAGGCCAGCTTGGCGCGCACGCGGTCGCTCGACAGGTGCCAGGCGACGTCGATCGACTCGCAGGCGGACGATCCGTAGTTGACCTCGACGCGGCCGATCGCCTTCGCGGCGGCGAGCGCCTTCTTGTGCAGCTTGGCGTTGCGCTGGCCGATGGCGAGCAGGGCTACGTTCATCGCGTCCTTGACGAAGTTCTCCTCGCGCTGGATCGTGTCGGCGATCAGCTCGACGTAGCCGTCGAAGAACGCGTCGGTCAGGTCCGTGTCCTGCTTGTCCTTGGCCAGCTCGCCGAGGAGCAGGTAGCCGCAGCGCCGGCGCACGGGGTCCTTCGCGCCGCTCCAGGTCTCGGCCAGCTCGCGCGCGATCGGCGAGCGGGACAGCGGCGATTCGCACGAGCAGACGATGTGCGAGAACATCCAGAACGACAGCTCCTTGACCTGGGACTCGGCCTGCCGCTTGGTGATCCGCGCCGGATCGTCGATCAGCGCGCCGACGACCTTGGCGTCGTACACGTCGCTCTTCCACAGCTCCTGGGCCAGCTCGTGGTTCCGGCCGACCTGCTTGGCCAGCTTGCGCAACTGGGTCAGGCCGATCCCGTAGCTCTCGAGCTTCTTGACGCCGAGCCGCTCCCAGTGTGCGATCCCGCGCTCGTTGCGGTTCTGCTTCAGGAGGGAGAACACCTGATTCGGGGTCATCGTCGTCCTCCTCGGGCGGCTTCGGGTCAGAGAGCATTCTCGCACGAGACCCGCGCCGGCGCTGATCCGGCGTCTGGTATTCTCACCGCCATGCCGCTCGACCCCGGTACGCACCTCGGCCCGTACGGGATCACCGTACCCTTGGGCGCCGGCGGCGGAGCCGGGTCCACGCCAGCTCGGCGTCCTGCGCAACGAGGAGATCGATGATCGAGAGGCTCGAGACCTGGGCCGTGGCGCATGCGCCGAGCATGGTCCGGGTCGTGCTGATCCTGCTGCTGGCCTGGATCGTCCATCACGTCTTGCACACGCTGATCCGACGCCTCGAGCGGATCGCTCAAGACGACCCATCGACCATCAGCGAGCGCGAGAAGCGCGCGCAGACGCTCTCGCGGATCCTGCGCCAGGCGTCATTCGTGCTCGTCTGGTCGGTCTCGCTAATGCTCGTGCTGGGCGAGCTGGGGGTCGACCTCAAGCCGATCCTGGCCGGTGCGGGGATCCTCGGCCTGGCCGTGGGCTTCGGCGCGCAGACGCTGGTCAAGGACGTGATCACGGGGTTCTTCATCCTGCTCGAGAACCAGATCCGGGTTGGCGACGTGGTCACCGCCGCCGGCTGCTCGGGACAGGTCGAGTCGGTCAACCTGCGCACCACCGTGCTGCGCGACATCGACGGCAACACGCACATCATCCCCAACAGCGCGATCACGGTCGTGACCAACGCGACCCGCGACTGGTCGCGCGCGCTCCTCGACATCGGCGTGGCCTACAAGGAAGACACCGACCGCTGCCTCGCCGTGATGCGCGAGGTCGGTAGCGAGCTCGAGCGCGACCCGCTCTTCGGCAGGAAGCTCCTCGGGCCGTTCGAGTATCCGGGCGTGCAGGCGCTCGGCGACTCGGCGGTCGTGCTGCGCATGCTGGCCAAGACGCTGCCGCAGGAAGGGCCCGTGGTCCAGCGCGAGCTGCGCCGGCGTGTCAAGCGTGCCTTCGACGCGAGCGGCATCGAGATGCCGTTCCCGCACCTGACGGTCGTGCGGGCCAAACCGGGCCGGTCGTAGAGACGATGCAGGACGGCCCGCGGTTCTTCTGCACCGCCTCGCGCGGGACCGAGGAGGTGCTCGCGCAGGAGCTGCGGGAGCTGGGCCTCTCGCCCGTCGAGCCGGAGCGGGGCGGGGTCGCGTTCGGATCGAGCCTCGAGGACGCCTACCGCAGCTGTCTCTGGTCGCGCGTGGCGAGTCGGGTGCTCCTGCCGCTCGCGAGCTTCGAGGCGTCGGACGCAGCGGCGCTCTATGCGGGGGTGCACGCGATCGACTGGACCGAGCACCTCGGACCCGAGCGCACGCTCGCCGTCGACGTCGCAGGCCAACCCGACGCGCCGGCCGGACCAGGACACTTCGTGGCCCTGAAGACGAAGGACGCGATCGTCGATCGCATCCGCTCGGCCTGTGGCGCTCGGCCGAGCGTCGACAAGCTGGCGCCCGACGTGCGCGTGAACGTGCACCTGCGCGGCCGCGCCGTGACCGTGAGCCTCGATCTGGCGGGAGGCGGCCTGCATCGGCGCGGTGTCGGTCGAACCGGGGCCGCGGCGCCGCTCAAGGAGAACCTCGCCGCGGCGATCCTGCGCCTGGCGGGCTGGCCGGCGGCGGTCGAGGCCGGCCGGCCCCTCCTCGACCCGCTGTGCGGCTCGGGCACGCTGCTCGTCGAGGCCGCCTGGATCGCGCTCGACATCGCGCCGGGCCTGGCCCGGGAGCGCTTCGGCGCCGCGGGCCTGCGGGGTCACGACGCGCGCCTGTGGGAGCGGCTGCGCGCCGAGGCGCGCGAGCGGCGCGAGGTGGCGCGCACGCGCCCGTGTCGCATCGCCGGCTTCGACGCGTCGACGGCCTCGGTCCGCGCGGCGCAGCGCAACCTGGTCCAGGCCGGCATCGGCAGCCGCGTGCGGGTCGAGGTGCGGGATCTCGCGGAGGCCGAGCCGCCGTGGGAGGAGCCCGGGATCGTCGTCACGAACCCGCCCTACGGCGAGCGGCTCGGCGCGGCGGACGAGCTGGGCCCGCTCTACGAGCTCCTGGGCGACGTGCTCCGCCGGCGCTTCCCCGGCTGGACCGCCTGGATCCTCTCGGGCAACCGTGCGCTCGACAAGCGGGTCGGCCTGCGGCCGGCGAGCCGGACCGTCCTGCACAACGGCCCGATCGAGTGTCGCCTGCTCGAGGTGCCCGTGGCGCAGACACCGGTCACGAGCGAGCGTGGGCCCGGCTGGCGACGGCCGAGCACCGACGCCGTGGGCTTCGAGACCCGTCTGCGGGCGAACCTCGAGCGACTCGGGGCCTGGGCCGCGCGCGAGGGCCTGACCTGTTACCGCCTCTACGACTCGGACGTCCCGGAGTACAACCTGGCCGTGGACTGGTACGACGGCGTCGTGCGCGTCGAGGAGTACGAGCCACCGCGCTCGGTCGCGCCCGAGGCCGCCGAGCGACACTTGCGCGACGCGCTGCTCGTCGTGCCGCGGGTGCTCGGCGTGGCCAAGACCAACCTCGTGCTGCGCGTGCGCCGCCGACGCGCCGCGGGCGAGCAGCACCCGCGCTACGACGACCGCGGCAAGCGCCACGAGGTGCGCGAGGGTGACCTGCGCTTCCTCGTGAACGTGACCGATTACATCGACACCGGGCTGTTCCTCGACGATCGCCTGCTGCGGCGCCGTGTGCGCGAGCGGTCGCGCGACCGGGACGTGTTGAACCTGTTCGCCTACACCTGCTCGGTCACGGTTGCCGCGGCGGCCGGTGGCGCGCGGTCGACGACCAGCGTCGACCTGTCGAACACCTACCTGGCGTGGGGCCGCGCGAACCTCGAGGCGAATCGGCTCTTCGGCGCGCAGCACCGCCTGCTCCGGACCGACGCGCTGCGCTGGCTGGCGCGCGGCGGCGACGGGCGGCGCTACGGCCTGATCTTCCTCGCTCCGCCGACCTGGTCGCGCTCGCGCGGCATGCAGCACGAGTTCGACGTCGAGCGCGACCACGCGCGGCTGCTCGCCGACGCGGCGCGCCTCCTCGCCCCGGGCGGCGAGATCGTGTTCGCGACGAACCGCCGCGGCTTCGTGCTCGACGAGCCGGCTCTGCCGGACCTCGTGGCCGAGGAGATCACGGCCGAGGTGACGCCACCCGACTTCGAGCGCCGCCCGCGCCTGCGCGCCTTCGCGCTACGGCCGCAGGGACGCGAGGCCGTATAATCTCCCCATGTCCGATCGCAGTGCGTGGCCGGTGCGCAAGTATCGCCTGGGCCAGGAGCCGTCCGACGACCTCAGCGGCACCACGACGGCCGAAGCGCGTCTCGCCATGATGTGGCCGCTCGCGCTCGAAGCGTGGACGCTGACGGGGCGGCCGCTTCCCGACTACGCGCGCTGCGACACGCCCATGCGCTGCATCCGTCCCGACGCGGACGAATCTGCGTGAACGACGACTTCCGCGACCTGCTGGACGCGTTGCTGCGAACCGGTGCGCGATTCCTCGTCGTCGGCGCCCACGCGATGGCGGTTCACGGCGTACCGCGCGCTACCGGCGACCTCGACGTGTGGATCGAGCCGACGCCTGCGAACGGGGATCTCGTCTGGCGCGCGCTCGTCGCGTTCGGCGCTCCGGTTGGAACGCTCGGAATCGCCCGTGCGGACCTCGAGACCCCCGGCCTGGTCGTGCAGATCGGCCTCCCCCCACGCCGGATCGATCTGATGACGACGCTCAGTGGTCTCGACTTCGAGGCCGCCTGGGAGCGTCGCGTGACCCACCGCGTGGGAGCGCGCGACATCCCGTTCCTGGGCCGCGAGGATCTCGTGCGCAACAAGCGCGCCAGCGGGCGCCCCAAGGACCTCGCCGACCTTGCCGTTCTAGAGCGCGGCAGCTCCTGAGCGCTCCTCGAACAGCAGCACGCCGCGCGCGTCCCCGGCGACCCAGCGCAGGGCGAGGCGCCCGGGCATGAACCCGAAGCTGTCGACAGCGCCGAGCGCCGCGAGGTAGCGCCGCTCGAGCGCCATGGCCGGCTCGGCGCAGGCCATCCGCGTCGCACCGACCGGCCCGAACGCCAGATCGGTCGGCCTATGCCCTCCGGCGCCGATCGACGCGAAGTAGCGATTGCAGCCCGCCTGGCCCTGGACGCGCTCGGGCTCGAAGGCCAGGGTGATTTCGGGCTCGGAGGGCGCGGGATCGTCGACGTCGAATCCGCGCAGGACCCAGTCGGGGCCGACGAGGTCGAGGAGGGAGATCGGGCCCAGTCTCTCGGATTCGACCTCGCGCAGTGCACCGTCCTCGATCTGATACGTGCGGCGCGCCTTCTCCGTCGGACAGCACGCCGCGTCGCCCGGACCCGTCTCGAGCGTATCGAGCACGATCCGGTCCGCCTCGAACTTGCCCGCGCGCACTTGCACGCGGTCGCCGACCCGCGTCGTGGCCAAGCTCGAGACGCTCCGACCCCGCCGCCCGACGAGCGCCAGGTGGACGAACGTGCCCGAGCCACCCTCGCTCGCCGCGAGCAGGACCACCGCCTCGGGCGTTCCGTCGCCGTCGACGTCGCTCTCGAGCCGGAACCCCTCGACGAGCTCGACCATCGCCCGCGAGGCCGCGCCGGGCTGGGACGGCTCGCCGAGCCATCGTCCTTCGTACAGCGTCACCGGCGCGGGGGTGATGCCGGCGTAGGTCGCGTTCCGCAGCTCGTCCCGGGATGGCGCGGGCCGCGGCGGCCCGCTGCAGGCCAGGGCGACGAGCGTGCAGGCCGAGACGCAGGCGACTCGCGACACCGGGATCAACCTCGGCTGAGGATCTCGATCAGGTGGTAGCCGAACTCGGTCTTGACCGGGCCGTGCGTCTGGCCCAACGCGGCCACGAACACGACGTTGTCGAACTCGCGCACCATCTCGCCCGGGCCGAACTCGCCCAGGTCCCCGCCCTCCTCGCCCGAGGGGCACTGGGAGTGCTCGCGAGCCAGGGCCGCGAAGTCCGCGCCTTCCACGATCTGACGCTTCAGCTCGTTGGCCTCGGCCTCGGTCTCGACGAGGATGTGTCGCGCGTGAGCGATCATCGGGATCTCCTTGTTTACGGCGAACGAGACCCAGAGGATACGGGATCCGCGCCCGACTCGTCGACCCCGGCCGCCACCACGGTTCCGCGTGGTCGATCGGCGCTCAGCGTCGCGGCAAGAAGTCGGCGGCCGATGCCGGTCGCCAGTCGGCGCGTGCGATGCGCCAGGTGTGCTGCGATTCTTCGAGAAAGGAAAGCGTGACGACCCCGACATCGGCGCTCGCGCGCGACACGTCGAGAAGGCTCTCGAGCGGAACCGAGGCGGCAGCCACGAGCAGCTCGACCTCGATGGGGCCCGAGCCGGTCCGCACGAGCCGTCGCTCGACGATCAGGAAGTGCACCGGGCGATGACGTTCGACGTAGTCCTTGGCGAGCCGGATCAGATCGTCGCGCGTCCGACCGTCGTCGTCCTGGTACTGCTCCGCGACGAGCCCGCGCAGGTCGGACACGCGTTCCTGCTCCGCCGCCAGTTCGGCCTCGCGGAGCGCCTCGCGCACGAGAGTCTCGGGCGAAGGCGCGCAGCCCGCGAGCACGACCAGGAGCAGGACGGTGGTGAGGCCGGTGCGCATGCGCTCATCTTATGTCGTCCCTGGTACACTCGCGGTCGATGAGGCGGCTCGGAACGGCGATGCTCGGCCTGGCCTGCATGTGTGGCAGCGCGGCAGCCAAGGACGATCCGTACTGTGCTCCCCTGGCGCGCGCCCTCGAGGCGGCGCGAGCCGGGGACGGCTTCGCCGGGATCACCGGGGCCGACGCGGGCCTGTACCACGACACGACGCTCGCGCTTCCCGGGGCCAAGCTGTGCGCCACGAGCCCGCGCGAGCAGCCCGCGGCCTGGCGCTGTCACATGGAAACGAACGAGCGCTACACGCTGGCGCTCGAGGTGCACGCGGAATTCCTGCGCCGCGTCGAGGCTTGCCTCGGTCCCGCGTGGTCCGGCGAGCGCCTGCAAGACAAGGGCTATCTACGCCTCGACGTCTACCTGCGGTCCGACGACACGACGCGCGTGCAGGTGCTCACCACGACCGGCCCGAAGTACCGCCTCTTCGTCGTCGTGCGTTGACGGGGTCAGACCCCGACCGGACCCTCGGTCGAGATCAGGAACGCGCGGGTGTCGGGGCCGATGCGGAGCCGATCTCGCGCGCGTGCCGCATCCGGCCCGCAGACCAGCTCGGTCAACCCGGCGAGGCCCGCCGCACCGCTCTCGCCCGAGCTGACACCGTGTCGCGCGAGCGCTCGCCGCGCCTCTTCCGCGCGCGCGTCCTCGACCGTCACGCAGGCGTCGAGTCCGTCGCGAATCGCGGGCCAGGCGATCGAGGCCAGCGTGCCGCAGTCGAGACCGGCCATGATCGTGCGCTGACCGCCCCGAACGGTGACGACGCGCCCGGCCTCGAGCGCGCGCCACGCACAGTCGGCCGCGAGCGGCTCGACGCCGACGATCCGCGGCCACGCGTCGAGTCCGTCGCGGCGCCAGTGCGCCAGCACCGCGGCGGCCAGCGCGCCGACGCCGATCTGGACCAGCACCAGGTCGGGCGGCGCCTCGTGCGACTCGACCAGCTGCTCCTCGATCTCCTCGAAGATCGTCGCGTAGCCCTCGATGACCCAGCGCGGGACCTCGTCCTGGCCGTCGTGCGACGTATCCTGGACGAGCCAGCTGCGCTCGTCGCACTCGCGCGCCGCGCGGATCACCGCCTCGTCATAGGTGCCGTCGACGAGCGTGACCGCGGCGCCCTCCGCGCGAATCGCCTCGACGCGCGCGGCGGCTGCGCTCGCCGGCAGGTAGATCCGGGCGTCGAGGCCGAGCCAGCGCGCGACCCGCGCGACGCCGCGCCCATGGTTGCCGTCCGTCGCCGTCACGAGTCGCAGCGGGCGCAGCGGTGCCAGCCGTGCGGCGAGGTCGTCGAGCGAGGTCCATGCGTCGGGCGAGTCGCCGAGCGCGCGCCGGGCGAGCTGCCACACGGCCCACGAGCTGCCGAGGATCTTGAACGCCGGCAGCCCGAAGCGATCCGACTCGTCCTTGGCCAGGAGCGCGCCGATGCCGAGCTCGCGCGCCAGTGCGGGCAGCCTCACGAGTGGCGACGGCGCATAGCCCGGAAGCCGCCGGTGGAACTCGAGCGTGCTGCGCCCGGGCCCGGGGCCGAGCGTTCGCGGCGCCCGCGTGTTGACGATCAGGCGGCCCACCGCTCTTACTCGCAACCTCCGCCCGACATGGTACCGGATCCCCCCGGGGTCTGACCCCTCTGCGGCACCCTGCGGCATCTGCCGCACCGCCTTGACCGTCGCCGTCGGCCTGACCTACCTTCGACGGGCGATGGGCATGCCAACCGGCGCGCTGACCGAGCCGCTCTCTGGCCGGACCTGGGACCCGCCGACGGTCGAGCGGGAGATCCTGCGCCGCGTGCTCCACTACCGAGCGCTCGGCGTTGGGCCCGGTGACCGCGTGTTCCTGCACAACGGGAACACGCTCGAGTTCTTCGGCGACCTGCTCGCCGTGTGGCACCTCGGCGCGTGCGCGGTGCCGGTCGACTCGCGGCTGACTGCGTTCGAGGTCGAGACGATCGTCCAGGCCTTCGAGCCGCGGGCGTCGGTATGGCACGAGCTACCGGACCAGCAGCTCGCCGTGCGGTTGGCCGCGCTCGGAGCCACGGTGCTCGCGAGCCCGCCCGCGGAGCGGAACCGTCCACCCGAGCGTGCCGAGATACCGCCGAGCGCGCTCGCGCTCGACGATCCCGCGCTGATCCTGCTCACCTCCGGGACCACGGGACAGCCCAAGGGCGTCGTGCACACGCACCGCTCGCTCGCCGCGCGCTGGATGGGGCTCGGCCAGAGCCTCGAGCTGGCCCCGTTCCGGCGCACGCTGTGCCTCCTGCCCACGCACTTCGGCCACGGGCTGATCTGCAACTGTCTCTTCCCGTGGCTCGCGGGCCAGGATCTGTTCGTGCTCCCGCCGTTCCGGCCGGACACGATCGTGCAGCTCGGACGCATCGTCGACGAGCACGGGATCACGTTCCTGTCTTCCGTGCCCACCGTGTGGCGGCTCGCACTCAAGACCGCGGCTCCGCCGACGCGCGGATCGCTGGCCTGGGTGTTTTGCGGCTCGGCGCCGCTGTCCGCCGCGCTGTGGAGCGACGTGCGCGATTGGAGCCGCACCGCGAAGGTCACGAACGCCTACGGGATCACGGAGACCGGTAGCTGGGTCGCCGGGAGCGCGATGCTCGACGTCGCGCCCGCTGACGGCCTGATCGGTCAGCCCTGGGGCGCCTCGATCCGCGTGCTGCGCGAGCCGACCGGCGAGGAGCCGCCGGCTCGGGCGCACGCGTGCGCGCCTGGAGAGGCCGGCCAGGTCTGGATCCGCACGCCGGCATTGATGCAGGGGTACTACCGGCGGCCGGATCTGACGCGCGAGGCGGTCCGCGACGGTTGGTTCCACACGGGCGACATCGGCCTGCTCGACGAGCGCGGCCTGCTGTTCTTGCGCGGCCGGGCGCGCGAGGAGATCAACAAGGGCGGGATGAAGGTCTATCCGGCGGACATCGACGCCGTGGTCGAGCGCTTTCCGGGAGTGCGCGACGTGTGCACGTTCGCCTACGAGGACGAGGTCCTGGGCGAGGACGTGGGCATCGCGGTCGTGCTCGAACGGGCGAGCGACGAGACGCTCGTCGAGCTCCAGGCGTGGACCGCAGCGCACCTGGCGCAGCACCAGCTTCCGCGACGCTGGTACGTCGCCGACGAGATCCCGCGCTCCTCGCGCGGCAAGGTCAATCGAGCGCAGGTCGCGCGGGTCTGCGCCGGTCTCGCTCCGCACCGCCCGCGTGCGCTCGCGCGCGAGCCCAAGACGTGAGCTTGCGCGACGACCTCGTGGCGCTCCTGCGCGAGGCGGAGGTCGACCTGCCCGCGGATGCGGGCGAGGACACGTCGCTGCTCCAGTCGGGGCGCGTCGATTCGCTGGCCCTGTTTCGTCTCGCTTCCTGGGTCGAGCGGGCGGTCGGCGAGCGCGTCGACCCGGCGAGCTTCGACCTGGTGCGGGAGTGGGAAACGGTCGGCAGCGTGGTGCACTTCGTGGAGCGGCGCCGCGCCCGGCAATGAGCCGCGAGATCGTCCGCTACCGGCCCGAGCACAAGCTCGCCGTAGCACGGCTGATGACGCCGCTGTGGAGTCCCGACGTCGCGCGCAACGTCGCGTATCTCGAATGGAAGTACGAGCGCAACCCGTACGCCGGCGAGCCGCGGATCTGGCTCGCCGTCGACGACGCCGAGGTGGTCGGGATCCGCGGGCTCTCGGGCGCGTGCTGGACCGCCGGTGCGTCGGGAGCGTCCGTCGACGTGCAGCACAGCGACGACATGCTGGTCGCCGAGGCGCACCGCAAGAGCGGACTCGCAAGCGCGATCACGACGACGATGATCGACGACGCGACTCGTGCCGGACTGGGCGCACTGCTGAGCCTGACCCCGAGCCCCGTCACCACCCTCGTCTCGCTCGCCGCCGGCTGGAAGACGCTCGGCGTGACCCGGCCGGCACGGCGCGTTCTCCCGCACGTCGCGTCACGACGCGCGTTGCGCGACCGCCTGTCGCGCGTTCCGTTCCTCTGGCGCTTCGCCGAGCGGATTCCGTTCCTCCATGCGTGGGAGGAGCGTCATCCGTTCGCCGCGCTCGACCGCGCGGGGGCAACGAGCCGCCCACGCGGCGCAGGGGATCCCGTCGTCGAGGACGCGCCGCGCACCGAGGCGATGGCGGCTCTGGCCGAGCGCGCGGCGAGCGACGGGCGATGGCGTCACGTGCGGGACCGCGCGTACCTCGAGTGGCGTCTGGCGAGCCCGCTGTGCCGGCATCGCTTCCTCTACTGCGCGAGCGCGCACGGTCTCGCGGGCTACCTCGTGCTCGAGCAGCGTCTGACCCGCTACGGTCGCGGGGTCGTGACGATCTCCGACTGGGAAGCGCCCGATCCGCGGGTACGCGACAGCCTGCTGCGTGCCGCGCTCGACTGGGGCAGGTTCGGCGACGTCGTCACCTGGTCGGCCACGCTCCCCGTGGACACGCGGGAGATGCTCGACCGGGCCGGCCTCCACTCGCTCGACGACGGCACCGCTCTCGGCGCCTACCGCTCGTGCGTGCTGCTGCGCGTCACCGCGGGCGACGCACCCACCGACCTGCAGGCCTGGGACCTCCGCCCGCTCTGGGCCGCGTGAAACCGGGGTCAGGTCTCGAAACTTGAGGTCCGCCCGATTCCTGCCGCTCGGTCGCGCGGCCTCGCCGTTAGCTCACGAGCAGCAACAGCTGGCGCCCGCAACCTCGGTAGGACGCGCCGTTCAACCGCAGCGTCACCGTGGCCTCGAACTCCTCGCCGCTCATGTCGTCGACACACCGCCGGGTCTCGAAGACGACCTCGAGGTCGTTCGCCTCGGTCACGGCGTGCCACGTCGTACGGCCGTTCGCGGCGTCGAGCGCGGGCTCCGGTAGGGGCGTCGATACGGTCGTCGAGCCGTAGTCGCCGACGAACCGCATCTCACTCCCCGGCTCGATCTCGAGGTACCAGCCCGGCTCGTTTCCGACGGCGCGGAACATCACCCCGCGCAGGCGGGCGTCCTCCCACGGAGCGCGCTGCGGCACGAGGCGACATCCGTTCCACGTGCGGTCGCCGATCTCGAGTGAGGCCTCGTCGCCCTTGCTCCAGAAGGTGACGTCGCCTTCCTGGTACTTGGCGCCCGACGCGGCCGGCACCTGCGGCGCGACGACCGTGCGGTTGGGCAGGTACAGCTCGACCTCGCGTGCGTCCTGGCGCACGACGAAGTCGAGCCCGTCGCACTCGAAGACCAGCGTGCGCTGCGGCTCGGGGCCGCTGCGCGCCGCGGCGGGCCGTCCTCCGACCTGTCGCACGACGATGTCGATTTCGGCCGATGCCCCGTCCTCCAGCACCGGATGCGCCTCGGTCGTCGTCCAGCGCAGCTCGCCTGCTGCATCGCGAATCTCCGCACGGACCCCATAGCGGTGGCCGCGCTCGATCCGCCCGGCGTCGAACTCGAGCACGAACGGGATCGGAACCTGCTTTCCCGCGGGGTGGATCGTCTGCTCGACGAGGACGATGGCGGGAGCGTCGGCCCGACTCACGTCCTCGAGTCGCACCTGAACGACGGCATCGGGTGGCAGCGCGATGCGCTCGCGATGCGAGACGCTGCCCGACACGCGCCCCGGCGTGCCCTGCGCACCGCCGCAGGCGAGCACGAACAGCGCGAGGCCCGTGCACAACGTCCGCCTCATGCGAGCTACTCTACACGGCCGCCCCGGTTTCGCGCGCGGCGCCGGGGACGCCAGGCCCACTCGTAGAAGCCGGGCGGGGGGTGCTCCTCGGCGAGCAGCCGATCCCAGCGCATCAGCACGTCGGGCGCGAGCACGAGGGCGACCGCCGCGCAGCTTCGCCAGGGCAGACCCACAGGCTGCCCGGCGATCCCCGAGGCCACGAACTCGATGGCCACGAGCGCGACCGCCGGCGCGATCGCCAGTGCCTCGAGCGACACCGCGCGCGCCGTGGCTGCCGACGAATCGATGCCGAAGCGCGCCTCGATGCTGCCTTTGAGTCGCGCACCGAGCAGGCCGACGAGCGGCGAGAGCAGGTTGAGAGCGAGGCCGGCACGCTCGTGTCGCCTGCGGCTCGCGGCGGCGCTGTCGCGACGCTCGACGAAGTCGCTCCCGTACTCCACCGCGCCGCCCGGAATCTCGAGCGGTGCGGGATTCCAGGGCGCGAGCTCGTAGCGCATCGACCCCTGCACCGTGAGCTCGATCCGGCATGGGGTCCAGCCGCGCCCCTCGTAGTGCACGAGCAGCCGGCGGTGCCTGCGCACCTCCCAGCCCTCGATCTCGATCGGCGACTCGATGATCAGCCGATCGCCCCGCAGTAGCACTCGGTCGGGACCGACGCGTTGCTCCGTAGGTCGCTCCATCCCGGAAGAACATAGTGCGGCGACGCGGGGATAGCTGCGCGGTCGACCTGCTCGACGGCGGGAGGCTCCCTCAACGCTTGCCTGCGCGCCGCGGATCGTCTTCCCCGGTAGCGCCGCGGAGCGCGAGCGCCGCGAACACGACTCCGCCGATCAACACCAGCGCGGCGATGGGCACGATGACCACGGCCGGATTCGGGTCGCCGCCATAGACGCGGAGCCCGCCGAGGAAGAAGCCGCCGGGCAGCAGGATCGACGAGCTGACCAGACACGGCGAGGCGCGGCGGACCCACGGCAGGGCGCAGGCCTCCACGCGTAGCATCAGCGCGAACGCGAGGTGGATCAGCGCGATCAGCGTTCCGTGGGCGTGCGCCAGCGTCCACATCAGTCGGCGCGGCTGCATCCCGGCGTCGAGATACCACGACACCTTCAGCCCGTGCAGCGCCTCGAGCACGAAGCCGAGCACCAGGAACACGACCAACGTCCACCAGCCGACGCGCTGGTGCTTTCTCGCGTAGTCCACTTCGCGCTCCTGTTTCTTCATTCGACGACGCCGACCGCACGGTCGTCGCGCTGGCCCAGCAGGCTCGAAAGCGCCTGGCCGTCGAGACCGCCACGCTCCGTCAAGAGCGCGGCGTCGCGACGGCGCGTCCCCGAGGCGTTCCAGACTTGCCAGGCTCGTCGTGCCGTCTCGGTCAGGCGCTGCGGATCGGCCGACTCCTCGAGCGCGAAGCCCTCGAACCCCGGGAGCGTGCGCATCGAGCGGCCGGCCACGATCCGCACCGCCGCGTACCGATCGGCGAGCAGCGGCGCGAGGAACGGCGCGATCCAGTCGCTTCCCGACGCCTCTCGCGCCGGCGCCCAGCCCACGTGCCACGCGTAGAGGGCGCGCAAGCGTGCCTCGCCGCGCAGCAGCCCGAGTACCGACGCGGCGAGCTGCCGCTCTTCGGCGCCGAGCGCCGGGAGCGGCTGCCCGTACCACTCGTGCAGTCGCTCGGCGGTCCAGCCGAGCGGCTTGTCGAGGTGACACAGATTGCAGGCGTTCGGTCGCCCCGTCGCCTGCTCGGTCGCCACGCTCGGGCTCGAGACGTGGTGCGTGCGGATCGCCTTCAGCAGGCCGTAGGTCGTATGCGGCATGTGGCAGTTGTAGCAACGACTACCCGTCGAGCTCGCAGCGTGGTGCGTGTGCGCGGCGAGGCTCGCGCCGGCCCCCGTCGCGTGGCACTGCAGGCACGCGGCATCTCCGTCCATCCCGCGCGCGAGCTGGTCGTCGGCCCACTCGGCCAGCGGCCGCGGGTCGTCGGCCTCGCGGTGCATCTGGTGACACGACAGGCAGCTCATGTCGCCCGGCTCCTCGCCCGTGCCGAAGCACGGCGAGAAGTACATCGCGCTGAACTCGCGACCGGAGCCGCGCGACGGGCCGTCGGGCCAGGCCAGCGAGTCGCGCCGGAACTCCTGCAGCTCGGCCGAGTCCTCGAGCGGTCCGCGCGGGTCGTCGGGCCCCAGCAGCACGTGCAAGGTCCGATTGAGGTCGTCACCCGGTCGATGGAGGTCGCCCGCGCCCTCCCAGTAGTCGCGCTCCGCGTCCTCCGAGGCGAACACGGTGTTGGCATGGCAGCGCGCGCAGACGTGCGAGGCGAGACGTGCCGACAGGCGCTCGGGATCGACGATCGTCGTGTCGCCGGCCTCGTCGAAGTACCTTGCGTAGCGCCGCCAGGGCGAGCGATTCCGCGACACGTGGTC
>Ga0180085_1000059_pt1 | contig 31850 bp, 30 predicted proteins | sample EasRiv730_16_10D_FD_123013 | JGI IMG/M metagenome (GOLD analysis project Ga0180085, IMG submission 123013) | Soil microbial communities from meander-bound floodplain in the East River, Colorado, USA - East River metaG ERMLT730_16_10D | ecosystem: Environmental > Terrestrial > Soil > Floodplain ... | reverse complement strand
TCGACTCGTCGGGCAGCGCGCGCTCGATCCCGGCCAGCGCGGCCCGCGCCTCGTCGATCCGACCCTGCGCGACGTACAGGTCGAACAGCACCTCACGCCCCGGCGCCGCCTCGAACGCCGCCTGGCGCTCGAGCAGTTCGAGCACTCGCTCGCCGGCCGGGACCGGGCCTGCGATCCGCGGCCGCGCGGCCTCGACCTGCGCGAGTCCGGCCTCGACCAGCTCCGGGACGCGATCGAGGGCCACCCCGTGGCGCACGAGCTCGCGCGCAATCTGGAACACGTACTCCGGCTCGTCGCTCGTCCTCCGAACGCCGTCGATCGCGGTCGCAAGATCCCCGGCCGCCAAATCCGGCGACCGCACGAGGCCTCGGAACCGTGCGGTCCAGGCCTCGGGGGAATCCGGCCATAGATCGGTCCAGCGCTGGCCCGCCTGCGCCAGCTCGCGCCAGTACGCCTGGGCCGCAGGCGACGTGTCGCCGTCGGCCGGGGCCGGATGGCGCTCGTAGAACCGGGAGAACGCGGCCTGCCGCGCCCGCTCGCTCGCCGGGAAGCGTCGGGCCATGGTGTCGATGGCCCAGGCGAGCCCGTCCTCGTCCCCCACGACGGCGTAGCCCCCGATCAGCGCGCCGAGCACACGCGCGTCGTCGACCAGGTCCGGCGCGCGCAGCAGCGCGAGGTCGGCTTTCACGCGCTCTCGCACCGCCGCGTGCTCGTCGGGCGGCAGCGCCTTGAACTCGGTCTTCCACACCGCCTCGAGCTGCGGCGCCAGCGCCGGGTCGCGACGGGCCTGGAACGTCGTGCGCACGCTCGAGGCGACGCGGCGTGCGAGATCGGGCGCGGTGATGTTCCCCAGGCGGGCCAGCACGAGCGGGGACATCGGGCACTGGGTGAAGAACCCGACGAGATGCGCCTGCGCCTTGCCGGCATCGGGCAGCATCACCTCGTAGAGCCGCGCCAGCGCGTAGTGGGCCCAGGGATAGCCGGGGTCGCGCTGCAGCGCCGCGAGCAGCGGTCCCTCGGCATCCGGGCGCTCGAGCAGGAGCAGGATCCGGCCGTAGAGCGACAGCGCCGCCGGGTCCTCCGGCCGCTCGGCGGCCAGCGCGCGGTAGCGCTCGACCAGGCTCGCCGGCTCTTGATCGTGCACGTCCTGGTACAGCCGGTTGAGGTGCACGTCGGCCGGGTGGTCCGCCAGGACCGTCTGGAAGTCGCGATCGAACTCGTCCCACGCGCCGCGCTCGCGGGCGAACGCGGCGGCACCCTCGGAGAACCGGGCCAGCACCGGCTTGATCTTGTTCTTCGGCTCGCAGGCCGGATGCCCGGAGTCGGCCGCGAGCGCCAAGCTCGGGGAGGCGGACAGGCACAGGAACAGGATGCGGAGCACGCGGCGGCGATGGGAGTCCATGGCCCCTCCTTCTGGGGCGTCTTTATATCGCAAAGTTCTTGGGATGGCCAGACGATGTCGGCCACCCGCGGGCTACCGCCTCAGCAAGCGCGGGGCCGCGGTCCACAACTCCGTGCCCAGGTCCCGCCACTTCCAGCGGAGTGTCTTGGCCATGTAGGCGTAGCAGAGCAGCCGCTCACGGTGACTCATCGGAACCCTGCCGATGGAAGCGAGGTGCTCGAAGAAGAGCCTCCAGTACATGAGGTGGATCTTCCCCACGTTCGCCGGATCGTACAGGGCGGCCTGCTCGTCGACGGAGGGGTGGCTCCGCGTCGCCTTCTGCGGATGATCCCGTCGGTAGAACAGCCGTTCCGGGAGCTCGTGGAACCCGCCGCGCAACGCGAGCTCCCCGAGCAGGACCACATCCGCGGCCACGTAGCTCCCGAGCGGCTCGAGACGGAGCGCACTCGATCGGATCACTCCGAACAGGGGATTGGACAGCCGCAGATTGCTGAACAAACCGCGGAAGCGCTCGCTCGGTCTCGGTGAGCTCAGGTGGCAGCCGTCCACGCACTCTTCGAGATGCGCCCCTTGGCCGTCGATGAGAATCGCCCTGGGGTAGCACAGGACGACCGAGGGTATCCGCTCGAGGACCTCGACACAGCTCCGCACGAAGTCCGGCGCGCATACGTCGTCGTGCGCGACCCACTTGAAGTACGGGCCGCTCGACAGCTCGAAGACCCGGTTGAAGTTCCAGGCCAGGCCGCGATTGTCCGGGCTGCGGTGATAGCGGATCCGCGGGTCTCGCGCGGCATGCGCCCGGCAGATCTCCTCGGTTCCGTCGGTCGAGGCGTTGTCGCAGATGATCAGCTCGAAATGGGTGTGGGTCTGGGTCAGGATCGACGCGAGCGCCAGCTCCAGAAACGCCTGACCGTTGAAGACGGGAAGCCCCAGACTGACCAGCGGTCCTCGGTCGTGCACGCTCGTCACCGGGTCAAGCGGGCTCGCGCAGGCGTGCCTTCCACCACTCGACCGTATGGCGCAGTCCTTGTTCCAGGCCGAAGCGCGGTGCCCATGTCGTGTCGCTGCGCAATCTCGCGTTGTCGGCATACACGCTGGGCTGCGCGGTCGGCGCGGCACCGCTCGATTCGAGCCGCAGGGGACGATCGAGGATCCGGGCCAGGCTGGCCACGAGCTCGCGAATCACGACCGGCCTCCCCGAGCCGATGTTCACGGGGCCGACGAGCCCGGCGCGGGTCACGGCCCAGATCGCAGCCGCCACGTCCTCGACGTGGGAGTAGTCCCGGATCACGTCGCCCGTCTCGAGCCGCACCGGTGCGGAACGCAGCAGGCTCCGGATCACCATCGGCACCAACCTGCGCTCGTCCTCGAAGGGCCCGTGGAGGTAGAAGATCCGACCCCAGGCGACCTGCATGCCCGTCGCCTTGCCGAGCTGCTCCAACGTCAGCAGCAGGCCCAGCTTCGCGGCAACGTACAGATCGTGCGAGCCCGTCCGGTCGTGCTCGGAGATCGCGCCGGCTGCCGGCTCGTACTCCGCGCAGCTGCCGGCCACGACCAGTCTCCCACACCCGATCTCCACCAGGCGTGCGGCCAGATGCAGGCTCGCACCGAGGAAACGGAGGTTGTCGAGGCTCGTCCGATACGTGCCGGGCGCGGTGCACCAGGCCAGATGAACGCAATGATCGGGCCGAATCGCTTCGAGCGAGCGGTCGACGTCGTCCGCAGACAACAGATCGCACGGCACGACGTTGAGGCGCGGCAGGATGTCCTGGATCCGCCACGTGTCGCTCTGCGGGCGGACCAGCGCGTGCACTTCGCAGCCATCCGCCACCATGCGCCGGGCCAGGTGCGATCCGATGAACCCCGTGGCGCCGGTCAGTACGATCCTCACGTGATCCCGATCCTTCGCATGTCCTGCTTGTCGATCCCCCAGACGGACGCGATGTCGAGGATCGCCTGCTTGTGGGCTTCGGACAGACCCTGTCCCCGACCCGCGACCCCCACGTTGAAGCGCGTCGATCGCCCGGCGGTCGTCGCCCGTATCGCCTCCTGGATCGTGGCCTGATCGGCGGCCAGACCATAGAACCCGAGAACCCGCGAGACCGTCGCGAGCTGGTCCGCGAACAGCTCCTCGTAGGTCAGCCAGAGCACCTGCATCTCGTGGGAGGCTTCGCGCCAGGATACGAAGAAGTTGAAGTACCAGGGCAAGTGGACGCGGACGAGGTAGAGCAGCTTCTGTTCGCGGCTCAGGTTCCAGTACTCACGATGGACGTAACCCGTCGGCACACGGTGGCGCCCCTTCTCGATGTGATCGTAGAGCGACACGGTCACGTCGAAGATGTCCCGGACCAGGACGACCGGCTTGATCCCGTACCGCTTGAGCAGCTCCACGTTGTTGGCCGTTCCCTTGGCGTGCTGCTGCGTGACCGAGTTCTTGCGCTGCACGTCCTCGAGGGCGTAGGCATGCACATCCTGGTCGTTGTGGCCGTACGCTTCGACCAGCGCGCGAGAGGGGAACCCGGTGATCTCGGACAGCAGTTCGGTCAGATAGGTGGAGCCGGACTTCTGGAAGCAGGCCACGAAGATGTGGGTGCCGCGATCGGGGTCGACCTTTCGGCGGATCCGTTGCACCCCGCTCTTGAGCCAGCGTGCCGCCTGCCGCCTCCACGTGCCGCGAGGCAGGAACGTCTCGATGAGCCCGTCGGTCCCGGACCTGTCCTCCACCATGGGCCCCCTCGAACCCTGCAGCGTCGAGAAAGAGGAGGGATTATAGCGACCCGCCCGTCGCGGCTGCCGAGGCTCCTGCGATGTGCTTGCTCGGCCGGGGGTTACGCCATAGTCTTCTGGCGCTCGACCGACGATGAGCCACGAGGTGCAACGGATGAAGACCGTGATCCTGGCGGGTGGCAGGGGCTCTCGGTTGTCCGAGGAGACCGAACTGCGGCCCAAGCCGATGGTGGAGATCGGCGGGCGGCCCATTCTCTGGCACATCATGAAGATCTACGGCCATTACGGGTTCCGCGACTTCGTCATCTGCCTCGGCTACAAGGGGCACCTCATCAAGGAGTACTTCGCCAACTACCTGCTCCACAACTCGAACGTCACGATCGACTTGGCGAGCGGGGGTCTCGAGTTCCTTGGACGCAACGCCGAGCCGTGGCGCGTGACCCTCGTGGACACGGGCGAGGACACCATGACGGGCGGTCGCCTGAAGCGGGTCGGATCGTATCTGGACGACGCCGACAGCTTCTGCATGACCTACGGCGACGGCTTGGGGAACATCGACCTCCCGACGTTGGTCGCGTTTCATGAAGCGAGCGGCCGCCTGGCGACCATGACGACCGTGCTCCCGCCGGGTCGCTTCGGCGCGGTCCAGCTCGACGCGGATCGTGTCGTTCGATTCGCGGAGAAACCGTTGGGGGATGGCGGACAGATCAACGGTGGGTTCTTCGTCCTGTCGCCCAAGGTCCTCGACCTCATCGATGGGGATCAGACCCCCTGGGAACGCGCTCCGCTCGAGACGCTCGCGGCGCGGGGAGAGCTGGGCGCTTTCCGTCACGCAGGATTCTGGATGCCCATGGACACCTATCGCGACAAGCTGGTGCTCGAGGACCTCTGGAAGGCTCCCCGTCCGCCCTGGAAGCTATGGAGTTGAGTCACGGCTTTTGGCGCGGGCGCCGGACCCTGCTCACGGGCCACACCGGTTTCAAGGGCGCGTGGCTCGCGCTGTGGCTCGAGGCCTTGGACGCGGACGTGACCGGCGTGGCGCTGCCGCCGCCCACCGACCCCAGCTTGTTCCGGTCGCTGGGGGCCTGGCCGGGGTTGCGGTCGATCACAGGCGACCTGCGCGATCCGGAGGTCGCGGCCCGCGTCGTGTCCGACACGGCCCCGGAGGTGGTGTTCCACCTCGCGGCGCAGGCGCTGGTTCGTGTCTCCTTCGGCGAGCCCGTCGGCACCTTCGCCACCAACGTGATGGGTACGGTCCATCTGCTCGAAGCGATCCGCAACGCGCCCTCGGTCAAGGCGGTCGTCGTCGTGACCAGCGACAAGGTCTACGAGAACGACGGAGGCGGGCGTCCGTTCCAGGAGCACCACCGCCTGGGCGGCCGCGATCCTTACAGCGCCTCGAAGGTCTGCCAGGAGCTCGTGGCTGCCAGCTTCCGCAGGAGCTTCTTCCGCGACGGCTCCGTCCGTGTGGTCAGCGCGCGCGCGGGGAACGTCATCGGGGGCGGAGACTGGGCCAAGGATCGCCTGATACCCGATTTCGTTCGGGCCGCTGCGGCCGGGGAGGCGATGAAGATCCGCCGGCCGGACGCCACCCGACCCTGGCAGCACGTTCTCGATGCGCTGGCCGGGTATCTGCTGTACGCGGAGCGCTTGTGGGCGGGGACGGATGTCCCGTCCGAGCTGAACTTCGGGCCCTCCGCGAGCGATGTCCGGCCGGTCCGTTGGGTCGTCGAGCGTCTGGATCGACTGTGGGGCGATGCTCCGAGCTGGATCATCGAGCCGGACGATGCGGTTCCCGAGGAGCAGGCCTTGACGCTCGATGCCGGCTTGGCGGCCCGCGCTCTCGGCTGGAGACCGCGCCTGGCGCTCGAGGAAGCGCTCGTGTGGACCATCGATTGGTATCGGGGGTTCCGGGACCGGCACGACATGCGCGCGTTCAGCCTCGAGCAGATCCGCCGCTACGAGGCTCTCAAACCACGCGGAGATCCGGGATCGGGATGATGAATCGTCCGCCGCGCTCGCGGTACGTCGTCTGTTGCGCCAGAATCTCGTCGGCGAAATTCCAGGTGAGCAGCAGCACGTAGTCGGGGGCGGCCCGCAACAGCTCTTCGGGCGCGCGGATCGGCAGATGCGTTCCGGGGGTGTAACGACCCTGCTTGGCCGGGCTGCGATCCACGACGAACTCGAGCGTCTCCGGGCCGATTCCGAAGCAGTTGAGCAGAGTGCTGCCCTTGGCCGATGCGCCGTACGCGGCAATCCGTTTCCCCCGTGCTCTCAAGTCGCGCAACAGGCTCACCAGCTCCCGCCGCAGGCGCTCCACCCGCGCGCCGAACCCCCGGTAGAATGCGAGCTGGTGCACGCCCCAGGCCGTCTCTTCCGCCAGCGTCCGGGCGACCGAGTCGGACGCACGGGGCCCGCCGGCCTCGCGCCGACGCACCGTCAGGCGCAGCGAGCCCCCGTGGATCGGTAGGCGCTCCACGTCCACCAGGCACAACGCCCGGGCCTCGAACAGGCGCTCGAGCGCGGTGAGCGAGAAGTAGCACAGGTGCTCGTGATAGATCGTGTCGAACTCCGTGCCATCGATCAGGTCCTTGACATACGGCACCTCGATGACCGCGATCCCATCCTCCTTCAACAGAGTGCGGATTCCGGTGACGACACCGCCCAGATCCGCAACGTGCGCGAGCACGTTGTGCAGGTGCACGACATCGGCGCGCACGCCGCGCTCCCGCAGCTGCTGCGCGAGAGCGGCGTCAAAGAACTCGGCCAGCGTCGGGATCCCGCGCTCTTCGGCAACGCGCGCGATGTTGCGGGCCGGCTCGATGCCCAGAGTCGGGATCCCGTGCCGCCGGTAGTGCTGGAGCAGGTAGCCGTCGTTGCTCGCCACCTCCACGACGAGGCTCCTCGCTCCCAGGTCGCGCGAGAGCCGCAGCCGCTCGGTCAGCGCGCCAGCGTGTTGCAGGACGGTGTCCGAGAACGAGGAGAAGTAGACGTACTCGCGAAACAACGCCTCCGGCGGGACCGTCTCGGTGATCTGAACGAGCGTGCAGCGCGGGCAGAAGACCAGATCCAGCGGATATTTCGGCTCGGGTCGATCGAGCTGGTCGGCGGTCAGCAACGCGTTGGCCAGGGGCGTGACACCCAGCGACAGGATCGGGCTCAACTCCGCCTGACCACACGCGCGGCAGACCGGGGGGCCGCTCATCGCGATCCGAGGACGCCCAGCTGCCGCAGGGTCGCGAAGATCCGCTCGACCGCGTCCGCGGGACCGAGAACCGTCGTGTCGATGCGGAGCTCCGGCGCCTCCGGCGCCTCGTACGGCGAGTCGATGCCGGTGAAGTTCTTGATCTCGCCGCGCCGCGCCTTCCGGTACAGTCCCTTGGGGTCACGCCGTTCGACCACAGCCAGCGGGGCGTCGACGAAGACCTCGATGAACTCCCCCGGCCCCAGCAGGCTGCGGGCCATGCGACGCTCCGCTCGAAACGGAGAAATGAACGCCGTGATCACGATCAGCCCCGCATCGACCATCAGCTTGGCGACTTCGGCGATGCGGCGGATGTTCTCCACGCGGTCCTCGGCGGTGAAGCCGAGGTCCTTGTTCAGGCCGTGGCGCACGTTGTCACCGTCGAGGAGGTACGTGTGGCGGCCGAGGCCGTGGAGCTGCTTCTCCACCAGGTTGGCGATCGTGGACTTGCCCGCGCCGGAGAGCCCGGTGAGCCAGACGACGCAGGCTCGCTGGCCCTTCAGCGCGGCGCGCGCGGCCTTGTCGATATCGATGGGCTGCGGGTGGATGTTGTGCGCGCGACGGAGCGCGAACTTCAACATGCCCGCGCCCACCGTGTCGTTCGTCAGACGATCGATCAGGATGAAGCCACCGGTGTCGTGGTTCTCGACGTAGGGATCGAAGGCGATCGGTTGATCCAGTTCGAGCTCACACACGCCGATCTGGTTGAGCTCGAGCTTGTCCGCGGCCAGATGTGCCTGTGTGTTCACGTCGACCCGGTACTTGAGCGGCGCGATCGTCGCGCTGACCGTCTTCGTCCCGATCTTCATCAGGTAGTTCCGGCCGCGCAGCAGCGGTTGCTCGCTCATCCAGACCACGGTGGCCTCGAATTGGTCCGCGACCTGCGCTGCCACGTCCGCGGCCGCAATCAGGTCGCCCCGCGAAACGTCGAGCTCGTCGCCGAGCGTGAGCGTGATCGACTGCCCGGCGACCGCCTGGGCCAGATCTCCGTCCTGGGTGACGATGCGGGCGACACGGCTCTCCTTGCCCGAGGGTTGCACGCGGATGCGGTCGCCGGGCTTCACGACGCCGCTCGCGATCGTCCCGGCAAACCCGCGAAAGTCAGGATTCGGGCGGTTGACCCGCTGCACCGGTAGTCGGAACGCCAGCCGTTGCAGGCGCCCGGCGTCGACCTCGACGGTCTCGAGCCAGCCCAGCAGGGTCGGGCCGCGATACCAGGGCGTGTTCGCACTCGGCCGCATGAGGTTGTCGCCCTCGAGCGCGGACAACGGGATGCAGGCGATGTCGTCGAGCCCGATCTGCCGCGCGAACGCCAGGTACTGCGTGGCGATCTCGCGGAAGCGCGCCTCCGCGTAGCCCACGAGATCCATCTTGTTGATGGCCAGGGCCAGATGACGAACGCCGATCAGCGAGACGAGATAGCTGTGGCGGCGCGTCTGCGAAAGCACCCCCTTGCGCGCGTCGACGAGCAGCACGGCGGCATCCGCGGTCGAGGCACCGGTGACCATGTTGCACGTGTACTGCTCGTGCCCGGGGGTGTCGGCGACGATGAACGTGCGCCGCTCGGTCGAAAAGAACCGGTAGGCCACATCGATCGTGATTCCCTGCTCGCGCTCCGCCGTGAGCCCATCCAGCAGCAACGCGAAGTCGAGGGCCTGGCCCTGGGTGCCGAACCTCTTCGATTCGCTGGCCAGCGCCGCGAGCTGATCGTCGTGGAGCAGGTTCGACTCGTAGAGCAGGCGTCCGATGAGCGTGCTCTTCCCGTCGTCCACGCTCCCGCAGGTGAGGAAGCGCAGCAGGCCCTGGCCCCCGCACTCCATCAGAAGTAGCCCTCCTGCTTCTTCCGCTCGATCGAGTCGGCGGCGTCGTGGTCGATGACCCGCCCCCGGCGCTCGGACGTCCGCGCGCGTAGCGTCTCCTCGACGATCCCGCGCAGCGTGTCGGCCGTCGACTCGACCGCCGCGGTGAGCGGATAGCAGCCCAGGGTGCGAAAGCGAACGGACCTCAGCGTCGGCGCTTCGCCGTCGCCGAGCGGCATGCGCTCGTCGTCGACCAGGATCAGCATGCCGTCGCGCTCGACCACCGGCCGCGGCCGCGCGAAGTACAGCGGAACCACCGGGATGCCCTCGAGCTCGATGTACCGCCACACGTCGAGCTCGGTCCAGTTCGACAACGGAAACACGCGCAGTGACTCGCCCGTGTGCTTCCGCGCATTGTAGAGCCTCCACAGCTCGGGGCGCTGGTGCTTCGGGTCCCAGCGGTGCCGGGAGGAGCGGAACGAGAAGATGCGCTCCTTGGCGCGTGATTTCTCCTCGTCCCGGCGCGCCCCGCCGATCGCCGCATCGAAGCCGTGCTGGTCGAGCCCCTGCCGCAGCGCCTGGGTCTTCATGATGTCGGTGTAGGTCGCCGGTCCGTGCACGAACGGATTGACGCCCAGGGCCAGTCCTTCGCGATTGACATGGACGATCAGCTCCATGCCGGACTCGGCGGCGATCCGATCGCGGAAGATGTACATGTCGCGAAACTTCCACGTGGTATCCACGTGCATCAGCGGGAAGGGGGGCTGGGCCGGATAGAACGCCTTCCGGGCCAGGTGCAGCATCACCGAGCTGTCCTTGCCGATCGAGTACAGCATGACCGGATTCGCCGCCTCGGCGACGAGCTCACGCAGGATGTGGATGCTCTCGGCCTCGAGCCACCGCAGGTGCCCGAGCGTCAGGCGCGGGAGGCGGGGGGCCACTCCGTCCTCTGCTTGACCGAAACCGAGCGGCATGGAATTCGATCCCCCGGGAGAGGTTAGGACCCGCCGGGGTCCTCGGCCAGTCGTTGCCGGGGGTTTCGGATTGGTCGGGGCGCCCGGATTTGAACCGGGGACCCTCTGCTCCCAAAGCAGATGCGCTACCAGGCTGCGCTACGCCCCGACGGCGCTCCCACCCTACCAGAGGAGCGGGCGATCCGCCGTTCGTCCCCGGTCAGCGTTCCGCGAACTCGGCGAACCAGTTCTCGATCACGGCGATCGTCGGCTCGAACTCCTGCTCGTCCGCGTTCTGGAACACGACGAAGCGCTGGCCGTCCGCCGTGACGTCGAACCCCGAGATACCCGAAGCCAAGTGGGGCCTGCGGGTGAAGAGCTTCTTCGGCATGCCCAGGCGGGGCTCGGCGCCGCTCGTCACCTCGACCTCGAGGATGTCGTGGCCGCTCGCGTAGAAGAGCCGCCGGCCGCTCCCGTCCCAGTGCGGCAACACTCCACCGCCGACGGAGACTTGCCACCTGCGGTCGCCTGAGGGAAAACGCGTCAAGTACACCTCGTTGCTCCCCGAGTCCCTGCTGACGTAGGCCAGGTAGCGCCCGTCCGGGGACACCTGCCGGCCCATGGATGCGTCCTGGGCGTTCGGGATCGGGAACGATCGACGATCTCCGTCGAGCGGGAGAACCGAGATCTCGCCGACCTTCCGGATGTGGACGATCGACCTACCGTCCGGTGTGAACGAGGCGTTCCAGCCCGGGCCGAGGTCTTCCGCCTGGGCCATGCCATCGGCCGCGACGAGCCACAGATGATGATCGGCGGTGGACTTGCCTCGGTGGTAGACGATGCGCTTGCCGTCGGGAGACCATGCCGGGTTCGTCGCATCCCGGGTCGAGGTCAGCCTGGCCCGCGTGCCCCGAATCGCGTCGTAGACCCAGACGTCCGACTCGTCGCCGTCCCCCAGCGTAAGCGCGACGCGGCCCTGGTCCGGGGACAAGGCGAGGGACCAACGGTTCACGCGTTGCGGCTCCCCGATCGTTCCCAGCAGCTTGCCGCCGCGGTCGACCCAGGCGGGCTGTACCTCTCTCTCGCCGCCTCCCGAAATGTAGACGAGCGTCCCGTCTTCAGCCACGCTGGGGTATTTCCCGTTCGGCGCGACGAGGAACGGCTCACCCGTCACCTCGAGCTCGGAGGGAGAGAACGGCAGCGCCCAGATGCCCGGATTGTCGGGCTCCCGCCGGTACAGGAGGTGACCCGTGGAGGAGTAGACCGGGCCCATCAGCCACTGTCCTTCGACCTGCAGCAGGATCTTCTTCGTGTTCTTGCCCGCAGCGTACGCCGCCAGCGTGTCCCACTTCGGTCGACCCTCGCCGGTTCGATGGACCACGAACACGACGCCGCGCCCGTCGGGTAGCGCGTTCACTCCGTGGAAAGCCGTCTCCTCGTCAGGTTGCGGCTCGAGCACCGACTTCGGGTCCCCGCCTTGGGCCGAGACTCGTAGGAGACCGGTTCTGTCCGTGGTGAAGAGGATCGTCCCGTCGCGCTCCCACACGCCGCCGGCTCGCCCAAAAAAGCCCTCCGGACCCGGGAGATCGCAGATCATGGTGGGCTTGCCGCCTCCGGCCGGCACCTTCCACAGCTTGCCGTCCGCGAGGTAGGCGACCCACGCAGCGTCGGGGGACCAGAAGAACACGCCTGCCCCCTCCGTACCTTCGAGCGGCCGCGCTTCGAGGCGGTCGAGATCGCGAACCCACAGCTTGCCGCTCGAGACGTACGTGAGACGCCGGCCGTCCGGAGAGATCCTGGCCCGCTCCACGTCCGGGACGCTCAGCTCGAACTTGCGCAGCGGCCTGGCAGGCACCGGACGCGGCACGAATCGGTCGAGGGCAACGCCCGTGGCAACTGCCGCGAACACGCTCGCGGCCCAGAGGAACGCAGACCCATAGCGGGGTCGCTGCCGGACCTCCTCCCGATCCGCGCCCGCCAGCACCTCCTCGATGAGCAGGCGCGCGTCGCCCGCGTCGCGCAGCCGCGACTGCGGGTCGCGTTGCAGGCAGCGACGCAACAGGCGTCGGATCCGCGGCGGCGTGTCGGCCGGCAGAGCGTCCCAGGCGATCTCCTTCATCAAGACCGCCGCGAGCGTCTCCGAGATCGTCTCCCCGTCGAAGAGCCGCCGGCCAGTCAGCATCTCGTACAGGACCACTCCGAAGGCCCACACGTCGGCGCGCCGGTCGACCTCCTTGCCCTTGGCCTGCTCGGGGCTCATGTAGGCCGCCGTGCCCAGGATCACGCCGGTCAACGTGCCCACCGAGGTGATGGTGGGCGAGTGCGAAGGACTTGCGGCGCGCTCAGCCGATCCGGCGGCGAACGCCTTGGCCAAGCCGAAGTCGAGCACCTTCACGGCGCCGGCCGGGGTGATCCTGACGTTCGCGGGCTTGAGGTCGCGATGGACCACACCGCTGTCGTGGGCGGCCTCCAGCGCTTGCGCGATCTGGTGCGCGATCCCGAACGCGTCGTCGACCGGTAACGCGCCACGCGCGAGCCGCTCGGCCAGGTCTTCCCCCGCCACCAGCTCCATCGCCAGGAAGCGCACGTCGCGGGACTCGTGCAAACCGTGCACGGTGGCGATGTTGGGATGGTTGAGCGAGGCCAGGAGCTTGGCCTCGCGCTCGAAGCGCGCCAGGCGCTCGGCGTCGAGCGCGAACGCTTCGGGCAGGACCTTGATCGCGACCTCGCGATCGAGCGTCGTATCGACCGCGCGCCACACCACGCCCATCCCGCCCGCACCGAGCTTCTCGACCAGGCGGTAGTGCAGCAGGGTCGTTTCCGGTGCAAGCGACATGGATCGTGTGTCAACTCGGCTCGTGCGTCATGTCGCGATCTCGTCCTTCGCGGCTTCGACGATCGAGCGTGCCGCGCCCATGGCCCGCTCGGCCTGCGTCCGCGTGAACGCGCGGTGGGGCACACCCTCGACGAGGCCGTTCGGATAGCGGGTCGGGATGGAGTACAGATCGAGCTCGGCGGCGAGATCGTTGAGCGGCTCGAGCTGCGGGCGCTTGTCGAGGAGGCGCGCCAGCAGTCCGACCGCCGAGTGCCCGATCACGCTGCGCGCACCGTCGGCGAAGTGGATCGCCTTCAGCGCCTTCTCCGCGCTCTGCTGGGCGACGAAGCAGACCTGGTGGAAGAACTCACCGCGCAGGGCGTGTGCGGCAAAGGCGAGGTTCCGGCCCTCGCTCGCCGGGTCTTGCATAGACCGTCCTTCCTTCCCGCTCGATGCGCTCGATCAGCGGGTGTCCGTCGTCTCGCAGACGCGCGTACTCCTGCGGAGTATAGACGAGCAGATCGATCCCGATGCCGAGACGAAACAGCGGCAGGTGCCGCCGGCCGCGCTCGAGAAACGGCTCGGTCGTGCGCTCGATCAGCACCAGATCGAGGTCGCTCGCCGCGTCGGCCTCGCCGCGGGCGAACGCCCCGAAGACGATCGCTCGCTCGACCTCGGTTCCTTCGAGGTAGCCCAGGAGCGGCGGCACGAGATCCTCGAGCGAGACCCGCGGCGGCCCGTGGCTGATCTCGACGTCCATCCAACACCCCGGCTGGGGGGAGTCTACGCCGCTTCGTGCTAGCGTGGCACGTCATGCGCATCGGGCTCTTCGGCTTTCCGCAGACCGGCAAGTCCACCCTGTTCCGTCTGCTGACGGGCGCCGCACCGGCCCATGCCGGCCGCGGCGAGGCCCAGATCGCCGTCTCGCGGGTGCCCGACCCCCGTCTGTCGCGCCTGTCCGCTATGTACAAGCCGAAAAAGACGACGCCCGCCACGATCGAGTATCTCGATCTGCCGGCGCTCGAGAAGGGGCAGGCCGAGAAGGTGCTGCCGCTGACCGAGCTGCGCACGGCCGACGCCCTGGCCCACGTCGTGCGCGCGTTCCCCGACGATGCGCTGCCCCACTCCGAGGGCTCGATCGACCCGGCGCGCGACGCGGCGACGATGGAGACGGAGTTCATCCTGGCCGATCACACGGTCGCCGAGCGCCGCCTGGAGAAGGTCCACGCGCTGGCGCTCAAGACGAACCGCCCCGAGGACCACCACGAGGCCGAGATCTTCCGCAAGGTCGTGGCCACGCTCGAGCGCGAGGTCCCGCTGCGCAACGCCGGATTCAGCCCAGAAGAAGACCGCGTGCTGCGCGGCTACACCTTCCTGTCGCACAAGCCCCTGCTCGTCGTGGTCAACGCCGGCGAGGCCGACGCGGCGAAGCTCGGCCTGGGCGCCGAGGCGTTCGGTCTGGCCGAGGCCGCATGGCGGCCGGCGACCGAGGTGGTCGCTCTCTCGGCCCGCATCGAGGCCGAGCTGGCCGAGCTCACGGCCGAGGACGCGGCGAGCTTCATGGCCGATCTCGGGATCGGCGAGCCGGCGATCGCGCGCATGATCCGCGCTTCCTACCACCTGCTCGGCGTGGTGTCGTTTTTCACGGTGGGCGAGGACGAGTGCCGCGCCTGGACGCTCCGCGCCGGCACCGGCGCCCGCAAGGCCGCGTCGACGATCCACAGCGACATCGAGCGCGGGTTCATCCGCGCCGAGGTCGTGGCCTACGACGACCTCGTGGCGGCCGGCAGCCTGGCCGCCTGCCGCGAGCACGGGACGTTGCGCCTCGAGGGCAAGGACTACGTCGTCCAGGACGGCGACGTCGTCCACTTCCGCTTCGCGGTGTGATGCGCGGGGTCAGGTCTCGAAACTTGAGGTCGCTGCGACCTCAAGTTTCGAGACCTGACCCCGGCCGCGCCGACAGCGCCGAGATCAGTGCGCGCGAGAGCAGCGCGTCCTGCTCGGGCAGCACGGTGCGCAGGTCGAGGAGCAGCCGGCCGTCCTGGATCCGGCCGACGATCGGCGGGGCGCCGGCGCGCAGGCGCCGCTCGAGCAGCGAGACGTCCTCGCCGATCATCGACACCGCGAGCAATCGTGTCGGCCGCTCGCCGGTCGGGGATGACCCGCCCCCGGTCCGCGAGACTCCCGCGACGACCTCGAGCGTCGCGCGGCCACGCACGCGGGTCGCGACCGCGCGGCGGACCTTCTCGGCGCGGGCGCCCACGGCCGCGGGCTCGAGCGCCAGCATGCGCAGCGTCGGCAGCTCGTCCGCCGCCCGCCCGCGGACGTGCGCGGCGAGCGTCTCGCCCAGCGCCGCGAGCTGCAGGCGGTCGAGCCGACAGGCCCGCGCGAGCGGATCGCGGCGCACCCGCTCGACGAGCTCGGCGCGCCCGACCACGAACCCGGCCTGCGGTCCGCCGAGGAGCTTGTCCCCGCTGAAGGTCACGAGATCGGCCCCGGCGCGCAGGATCTCGGCGACCGGCCTCTCGTCCCGGATGCCGAGCGGCCCGAGGTCGGTGAGGTCGCCGCTGCCCCAGTCCACCACGAGCGGCACGCCGGCCCGCCGGGCCAGGCCCGCGAGCGCGTCGATCGGAGTGTCCTCGGCGAATCCGACGATGCGGAAGTTGCTGGTGTGGACCTTCAGCAACAGGCCCGTCCGCGGACCGAGGGCCGCCTCGTAGTCGGCCAGGCGCGTGCGGTTCGTCGTGCCGATCTCGCGGAGCCGCGCGCCCGACGCCTCCAGCACGTCCGGCACGCGGAACGAGCCGCCGATCTCGACCAGCTCGCCGCGCGAGACGATGACCTCACGGCCCCGGGCCAGGGCCCGCAGGCACAGCAGGATCGCCGCGGCGTTGTTGTTGACGACGTGGAATCCGGCCCCCGGGAAGAGCCGCGCCACGAGCGGCTCGAGGCGCGTCAGACGACTCCCGCGGGCGCCGCGCTCCAGGTCGTATTCGAGATCGACGTAGCATCGGGCGGCTTCGGCGACGCGCTCGGCTGCGGCCTCGGACAGGAGCGACCGACCGAGGTTCGTGTGCACGACGACCCCCGTCGCGTTGACCACGACGCGCGGCCGGCCGAGCAGACGCTCCGCGGCGGACGCCGCCCGCGCGGCGAGCGCAGCCACCGACGCGGCGCGACGCAGCTCGGCGCCGCGGAGCTCGCCGGCCCGGACCCGTCGGCGCAGCTCGTCGAGAGCCTCGCGCAGCAGGTCGCGCACGAGCCCCGCGCCGTGGCGCCCCAGGAGCGCCCGGACCGCGGGGGCGGCGAGCAGGCGTGTCATCCCGGGCAGCGAGCGCAGGAGGGACCCTTCGTCCGGCCCCGACCGTGGGGCCACCCTGCTTTGCATCCCGGGACCCTTTTTCCTAACTTCTTCCATGGCCCGCAGCGTGTCCGGGCCTGGAGCCATCATGACCGAACCGACGACGAGCGCGACGAACGCGGCCGCGCTCGAGGCCGATCTGGCGCGGCTCGACACGGCGCTGCGTCAACTCAAGGTGCAGTACGACATGTTCTTCGCCGGCGCGCTGAAGCGCCAGCCGCTCGAGCTGCGCGCCGAGGCGGAGAAGATCATCCGGCGCTACACCAACGCGTCGATTCAGAAGTACGCGCAACGGTTCCACCTGAGCACGCTGGTCGGCCGCTACAACAGTCTAGCCGAACTGTGGGGCAAGACCCTGCGCACGCGCGAGGAAGGCGAGTGGCACGCCGCCGCCGCCCCGAGCGAAGCGACCGAGCCCCAGGAGACGCTGCTCGCGCGCTGCCGCGTGCAGAACCCCGAGCAGGAGGCCGCGCAGCTCCGGCCGCTCTACGAGCGGTTCGTCGAGGCCCGACGGACCTACGCCGGCGAGACGCGCGACCTGCCGTTCGACAAGTTCCTGCGCGGAATCGCCCGCCAGACCCGCACGTTGCAAGAACGCGGAGAGTGCGGTGAAATTGAGCTGCGCCTGGTGGTCAGCGAGCAGCGTGTCGAGCTGAGGGCACGGACCCGGCGCTGACGGGGCCTCGGCCCCTCGAGGAGTCTCCGATGCGTCGTTCCTCCGCCCTCGCGGCCTGGCTCGGCCTGGCCGTCTTCGTCGTGGTATCGGCCGCTTCCGCCCAGGACCCCGCGGCGCCCGCGCCGGTCCAGCCCTCGGACAAGGAGCGGGCCAAGCAGCAGCGGATCGAGGAGTACCTGCGCAAGAAGGAAGAGCGGATCGCCCGCGAGGAGGCTCGAGCGGCCGAGCGCGAGCAGGCGCGAGCCGCGCAGCAGGCGGCACCGGCCGCCGAGCCCGCACCGACCGAGGCGCCGGCGACCAAGGCCAAGTCGAAGTCGAAGCTGCCACGCGCCCTCGCCGAGGCGCAGAAGGCGGTCTGGACCAGCGCGCTGGCCCAGGATGCCACGGTGCGGGCCTACCTCGAGCGCGTCGACCGCCAGGAGGCGACGCCCCAGCAGCTCGCGGCGTTCGGCAACTTCGTCTCCGACGGCGGTCTGCCGCACGAGGCGGTCGAGTACTACCGTGCCGCGCTGGACGTGGAGAAACAGGACCCCACACTGTGGCTGAACTACGGCACGCTCTCGCGGCAGATCGGCGACCTGAACGGCGCGATGGCGGCCTACGGACGCGCGCTCGCCCTGTCGCCGAATCACGCGCTCGCGCACTACAACGTCGGCACGGTGCTCGAAGCACAGGGGCACTACGACGAGGCGATCGAGGCGTTCACGGTCGCGTTACGCCTGGACCCGTCGCTCGGCAATCCGGCGGTGAATCCGCAGGCGGCGAACAACGACCGCCTCGTGTCGGCCAAGCTGCGCCTGTACCGGGAGACGTCCGGCCGGCTGGCGCTCCCGCTGTCCCCGGTGCCGGGTGGGGAGATCGAGGCCGCCCCTTCCGACTGAGCTAGAATCCTGCCTCCCATGCGCGCGCTGGCCGTTTGCTCGGTTCTGTTCCTTGCCGCCTTCGGCCCGTCCGGCGCAGCGGCCTGGGCTCCCGAGACCCGCATGGCGATCGTCGACGAGGCGGTGCGGCTGATGCCCACCTCGCTGCGCCTGGCGCTCGACATGCACCGCATCGACCTGATGACCGGGGCCCTCGAGCCGCTGACCCAGGAGGACGGGCCCGAGCATCGAGCGCCGTGGAACGGTGGCCAGCTCGACCGCACGCTGGCCAGCGAGGCCGAGCGTCTCGTGGCCGAGCTCGGTGGGGTAAGGACCCCGTTCCCGCGACTGGCCGAGCGGTTCGGCCGAGTGGCCCATTTCGCCATGGACGCCGGATTCCCGCCGGGAGTGGGCGATGCCGGTGGCGACGAGCGCTACGCGCATTTTTCGCGCTTCTGCGAGAGCCGCAGGCCCAAGTTCCCGCTCGTGTTCTACGGCCACGACGATTCGGCGCTCGACGCGCGGGACTGGCGCGCCTTCGCGCTCGGGGTGATGAATCGCTCGCGCGCCGACGACCGCATGCTGGCGCGGGCCTACGCCGCGGCGGGCCGGCCGCCGGCCCCGGCCGCGTTCGACGACCGCTCGATCCCGTTCGCCGTCGGATCGCTCTCGTACTCCCGCTCGGTCAACGATGTCGTCCGCGTCTGGCTCGCCGCGTGGGGCGAGGCCGGGGGCGACCTGGGACGGACGCCGTTCCGCAAACCCGCGCCACGGGGCGGGAAAGAGCCGCAATGAGCGACGCCCGCGTGCGCCTGGCCTTGGTCAGCGTGTTCGACAAGCGCGGGGTCGTCGAGCTCGGCGCCGGACTTCGCGGGCTGGGCATCGACATCCTGTCCAGCGGCGGAACCGCGCAGCTCCTCGTCGAGAACGGCATCCCGGTCGTGCCCGTCGCCGAGCACACCGGCTTCCCCGAGATGCTCGACGGCCGGGTCAAGACGCTGCATCCGCGGATCCACGCCGGGATCCTCGCCGTGCGCGGAAACGAGCGTCACGTCGCCGACCTGCGCGCGCACGGGATCCCGGCGATCGACCTGGTGGTGGTCAATCTGTACCCGTTCGAGCGCACGGTGGCCAAGGAAGGCGTCGCGCTGCACGAGGCGATCGAGATGATCGACATCGGCGGACCGACGATGGTTCGCGCCGCGGCCAAGAACCACTCAGACGTCGGCGTGGTCGTCGATCCCGACGACTACCCGGCCGTGCTCGAGGAGCTCGTGCGCGCGGGCGGCCGTTTGTCGGACGAGACGCGCCTGCGCCTGGCGACGAAGGCCTTCCGCCACACCAGTGCCTACGACGCCGCCGTCCACGCGTACCTGACGAGCGTCACCGCTCGCGCGGCGGGCCAGGCGGGGTTCCCCGACCGCTTGGTGCTCGACCTGCGCAAGGTGCAGGACCTGCGCTACGGCGAGAACCCGCACCAGCGCGCCGCGTTCTATCGCGACGCGCTGATCCAGGGTCCGAGCCTGGCCACGGCACGGCAGATCCAGGGCAAGGAGCTGTCCTTCAACAACCTGCTCGATTGCGACGCCGCGCTCGGGCTGGCCGCCGAGCTGCCCGCGCCGGCCTGCGCGATCCTCAAGCACGGCAATCCGTGCGGGGTCGCGCTCGGCGCGGAGCCGCGCGTCGCCTTCGAGCGCGCGCTCGAATGCGACCCGACGAGCGCCTTCGGCGGCGTGCTGGGGTTCAACGTCGCGCTCGACCGCCGCGCCGCCGAGGCCCTGGGCGAGCACTTCTTCGAGTGCATCGTGGCGCCGGCCTACGACGACGAGGCGCGCCAGGTGCTCGAGCGCAAGAAGAACCTGCGACTGCTCGAGGTCGGGGACCTGGGCCGGGTGCGCCCCGGGCTCGACCTGCGCCGCGTCAGCGGCGGCCTGCTGATCCAGGACCCGGACCGGCTGAGCGAGTCGGTGCGCGAGGGGCGGGTCGTCACGCGTCGCGCGCCGAGCGAGGACGAGTGGCGTGCGCTCGAGTTCGGCTGGATCGTGGCCAAGCACGTCAAATCGAACGCGATCGTCTACGCCAGCGCCGATCGGACGCTCGGCATCGGCGCGGGGCAGATGAGCCGCGTCGACTCGGCGCGGCTCGCCGTGCTCAAGGCCCGCGCCCCGCTCGCCGGCAGCGCGATGGCCTCGGATGCGTTCTTCCCGTTCCGCGACGGCATCGACGCGGCGGCCGAGGTCGGAATCGCCGCGGTCGTCGAGCCCGGCGGCTCGGTGCGCGACGCCGAGGTGATCGCGGCGGCCGACGAGCACGACATGGCGCTCGTGTTCACCGGCCGCCGGCATTTCCGCCACTGAGCGGCAGCCGGTCCGGGCGAGACCGAGGTCAGTCGTCGAGACCGCGCGGCGCGAGCGCGCGGACCGCGCCGTACTCCTCCGTCGTGAGCGTGGACTTCGTGCACTTGGCCGCGAGCGACAGCCCCTCGCGGATGCCCGCGTCCTCGGCGTCGTGCTGCTTGGCCTCGCGGAAGTGGTCGCGCGCGGTCTTGCAGTCGCCGCTGCGCAGCGCGCCGATCCCGAGGTTGTACCAGCCGTTGCGCAAGTAGCGCCCGATGCGGGCCTCGTCCTCGGGATCGGCGGGCGTGACCCGGTAGAACAGGCGCAGCGCCTCGACGTATTCGCCGCGGTTGAACGACGCGATCGCGCCGGAGCGCGTTTCCTCGGCCGCCTTCTGGCTGCGGTAGCGATCGCCGGCTTCGCGCAGGCGCTCCTTGGCCTCGCCGTTCGTCGAGTCGAGGACCAACGCCTGGTCGTAGGCCAGCACGGCCGCCTTGTAGTCGCCGGCCTCGAACGCGCTGCGGCCACGCTCGAGCAGCTGATCCAGGCCCTCGCCTGCGGCCGGAGCCGCCGTGGCCGGGGCCGGCGGCGCCGACGCCGGCTCGGCCTCCGCAGAGCTCGACTTCCTCGAGCCGCCCGCGGTCGGGCCGCCGAGCGCGGCACGCTGCGTCGACTCGGCGGGCTGCGCTTCGTTCTTCGAGTCGCTCGGGCTCGCCTCGTCGCCACCGAGCTGAGCGAGAAAGTACCCCGCCACGCCGAGGATCAGCACCCCCGCCGCGACCAGCAGCCAGCGCAGGGGCAGCTTGCGCGGCGCCGGGACGTCGAGCTTGGCCTTGGTGCGCCGCCCGCTCGGCGTGAGCGCTGCGGCGTCGTCGCTCGCGGAGGCGGCATCCAGATCGAGGTCGAGGTCGTCGGTCATCCCGATCTCGCCCGGAGGCGCGAGCGGGGCGGCGGGGAGGCGTGGCGCCGCGACCTGCGCCGGAGCGGACGGCTCCGCTGGGTGGCTCGGCGGCTCGGCGCTGGACTCGATCTCGGCGCGGATGTGCGCGGCGAACGTGCGCGCGGCGTCGTTCTCGTCGTCGAGGATCGCGAGACGGTTCAGCACGGCGAGCGCCTCCTCGCGCTCGCCCCGTTCGTAGAACTGCATCGCCTCGGCCAACAGCTCGCCGGCGCGGCGCTCGAGCTCGGCCGCTGCGCCCTGGGCCGCTCCGTCGGTGACGAGCCCCTCGTCCTGCGGTAGCGCCAGATCGTCGAGATCGAGGCGCACGGACGCGGGATCGAGGGTCTGAGCGTGCCCGGGCGCGTCGATGTCCATCGACTCGGGAGCCGAGACGTCGAAGCGGACCGGAGCCACGGTGACCTGGGGCGGGAGCTCGGCTCCGCTCAGCTCGAATCCGGCCCCCTGGCCCGCGGTCGCATCGTCCATCCAGTCCGCGCCCTGGCCACCGAGCGCCTCGTCGAGCTGCTCGAGCGTGCGCTCCGTGTCGTCCCCCAGGTCGATCGCGGTCCGCGCGGGCGGGGCGGGCGGGCCGTCGTCGAGCGACTCGCACAGCCGCACGCCCTCGGCGGCACGCGGATCGGCCGGGTCCGCTTCGAGGAGTCGTCGCCACGTGGCGAGGGCCTCGTCGTAATCGCCTTGCAGGTAGAAGGCGGAGGCCTGCTCGTGCAGACGCTCGCGCTGCTCTTGGTTCGCCGACATGGGTGCGCGCCCGTTCCAGGCCCGAACCGGGCGCCCGCGGAAGGCGAGCACGCGCGGGCCCGTTTCCGCGGCCCGAATATAGGTCGCGGGCGGGGGCGGGGCCAGCGGCCGCGCTACGAGCCGGCCGGGCGTGCGGCTGCGGCCTCGCCCACCCGGCGGCGCAGCTCGGCCAGGTTGGGGGGCGCGGGGTCGAACGCCTCGAGCTCGCGCAGCGCCGCCTCGGCGCGGTCGAACCGGCCGACGTCGAACGCAGCGACGATCACCGTGTTGTAGAGCGACTGCCAGTGCTTGGCGTCGGCCGCGTGCGCGCGGTCGAACGTCGCCAGCGCGTCGTCGAAGCGCTGCAGGCCGCGATAGCAGATCCCGAGATCGGTCAGCAGGTCCGGATCGTCCCCGTCGATCGCCACCGCCCGCTCGTAGTACGAGACCGCTTGCGGCCACATCCCGACATCGTGGTGCAGGTTGGCCAGGCGCACGAGCGCGGCGAGGTCGTTCGGCTCGCGGGTCAAGCGCTCCTTCAACGCGTTGATCTCGGCGACCATCGGACCGCCCCCGGCGGGCTCCGCGGCGCCGACCTGCGTCGGCGCCATCGGACCGCGAGGCCCGGCCGCGTCGGCGTCCGCTCCGCCCGTGCGGTTCTGGCCCGGGGCGTTCGAGCTCACGCGGAACACGCCGAACCCGAGCAGGAAGCCGAAGGCCAGACCGGCCAGCAGGAACGCGAGATGATCCTTCTTCAACCGATGACTCCCGAGGCGCGGGACTGTAGCGGACGCGTCGTTCGACCGTCAAGCGCGCGGCCGCGTGATAAACTGCCTCGAGCCATGCACCCGAGCGCGCCGACCGATTCCTCGCGCGCCACGAACCTGTTCGGACTCGAGCGCGAGCGCTTGGCCGCCGTGCTGGCCGAGCACGGCGCGCCGCGATTCCGGGCCGATCAGGCGCGGCGCTGGATGTACGCGCGCGGCATCCTCGATCCGCGCGCCTGGTCCGATTTCCCGCGGGCGCTACGCGAGCGGCTGGCCGCCGAGGCGCGCGTCGACGCCGGCCGGATCGCGGAGCGTACCGAGGCCGCGGACGGCACGGTCAAGTACCGGATCGAGCTCCCGGGCGGCGGCGCGGTCGAGACGGTGTACATGGTCCAGCGCGACCGGATCACGCTCTGCGTCTCGAGCCAGGTCGGCTGCGCCCTGGGCTGCTCGTTCTGCTTGACGGCGAAGATGGGCCTGGTCCGGCAGCTCACCCCGGGCGAGATCGCGGGGCAGGTCGCGCTGGTGCGGGACGATCGCGCGCTCGGCGGCCGGCCGATCAACATCGTGTTCATGGGCATGGGCGAGCCGCTGCACAACTACGAGGCGGTCGTCGCCGCGGTGCGGCTGCTGGCCGACCCCGACGGGTTCGCCGTGGCGCGCCGGCGCGTCACGATCTCGACCTCGGGCCTCGTCCCGGGGATCGAGCGCCTCGCCGCCGAGCCCGTGCGGCCGCGCCTCGCCGTCTCGCTCAACGCGACGACCGACGAGCTGCGCGACGCGCTGATGCCGATCAACCGCCGCTACCCGATCCGCCAGCTGCTCGAGGCCTGCCGCGGATTCGCGCGCGCGAGCGGCGAGCGCGTGACGCTTGAGTACGTGCTGCTGGCCGGGGTCAACGACGCGCTCGAGGACGCCCGCCGCCTGGCGCGCCTGGCCCGCGGCGTACCGGCCAGGGTCAACTTGATTCCGTTCAACGAGGTCGAGGGCTGGCTGCCCTATCGGCGACCGCCGCGGGCCGGCGTGATCGAGTTCCGCGACCGCGTGCTGGCGGCGGGCACGCAGGCGACGATCCGCTTCAGCCGCGGGGTCGAAGCGCGCGCCGCGTGCGGACAGCTGGCCACGCTGGGGGCCTCGTGATCGACCTCCGGGGCCGGGTTGCGCTGGTCACCGGGGGCTCGCGCGGGATCGGCCGGGCCTGCGCGGAGCTGCTCGCGGCGGCGGGCGCGCGGGTCGCGCTGAGCTATCGCCTCGAGCGCCCGTGGGCCGAGCTCGTGGCCCAGCGGATCGTGGAGCGCGGCGGCGAAGCATTCGCGCTGGCCGCCGACGTGGCGCTCCCCGAGGAAGCCGAGATGATCGTCGGCGAGACGGTCGCGCGCTTCTCGCGCCTCGACGTGCTGGTGAACAACGCCGGCATCTGGAAGGGCGTGCCGATCGAGGAGATCAGCGACAACGAGTGGCGCGAGATGATCGACATCAACCTGAGCGGCGCGTTTCACATGATCCGCGCCGCGGTCCCGCACATGAAGGCGGCACGGAGCGGTCGGATCATCAACGTGTCGAGCACCGCGGGCCAGCGCGGCGAGGCGGGCCACGCGCACTACGCGGCGACGAAGGGTGCGCTGATCGCGCTGACCAAGTCGCTGGCCGTCGAGCTCGCTCCCGACGGGATCCTGACGAATTGCGTGGCGCCGGGCTGGGTCGAGACCGACATGACTCGCGAGGCGCTCGCATCCCCCGCGCGGGAGTCGATCCTGGCGCAGATCCCGCTCGGGCGCGTCGGACGGCCGGAGGAGATCGCGGCCGCCGTGGCCTTCCTGGCCTCCGACCTGGCGACGTTCATCAACGGCGAAGTGCTGAACGTGAACGGCGGCGCCGTGCTCTGCGGGTGACCCCCCCCTACGTTTTCAACGACGCCAGGAACTCGGCGTTCGTGGGGTAGCGGGCGATGCGCTCGGTCAGCAGCTGCATGGCCTCGGCCGCCTTGAGCGGCGCGAGCGCGCGGCGCAGCAGCGTGACCATCCGGTACTCCTCCGGATCGAACAGCTTCTCTTCCTTGCGCGTGCCGCTGGCCGAGATGTCGATCGCCGGGAAGACGCGGCGATCGAACAGCCCGCGGTCCATCACGATCTCGGTGTTCCCGGTGCCCTTGAACTCCTGGAAGATCACCTCGTCCATGCGCGAGCCGGTGTCGACGAGCGCCGTGCCGATCACCGTCAGCGACCCGCCGCCCTGGGCCTTGCGCGCGGCGCCGAAGAAGCGGCGCGGCTTCTCCATCGTCCGCGCGTCGATCCCGCCGCTGAGCACGCGCCCCGAGCCGCGCTGCTCGCTGTTGTAGGCCCGCGAGAGGCGCGTGATCGAATCGAGCAGCACCACCACGTCGCGCCCGCACTCGACCAGCCGCCGGGCGCGCTCGAGCACGATCTCTGCGATCTGCACGTGATTGCGCGACATCTCGTCCGACGACGACGCGATCACCTCGCCCGTGACGCTGCGCTTCATGTCGGTCACCTCCTCGGGCCGCTCGTCGACGAGCAGCACGATGAGGTGGATCTCCGGGTGGTTGGTCGAGATCGAGTGCGCGATCTTCTGCAGCAGCACGGTCTTGCCCGCCTTGGGCGGCGCGACGACGAGGCAACGCTGGCCCTTGCCGATCGGCGCGATCAGGTCCACGACGCGCGTCGAGATCTCGGTCGGCGAGACCTCGAGACGGATGCGCTCGGTCGGATCTTCGGCCACGAGGTCCTTGAACGGCGTGACCTTGGGCTGGGCCTCGAGCGGGGCGCCGTTGATCGTCGCGATGCGGGCCAGCCAGCCGCCGCGCCCGGGCCGCGGATCGGGAATCGCGTCGCCCGCCAGCTCGAGGCCGGTCGAGAGCGCGCGCTCGCGGATCAGCTCGAGCGGCACCACCGGGTCGCTCGGCGCCGGGTTGTAGTTGTTCGCCGCCTGCCGCAGATACCCAGGGCCGTTCTCCGGCACCTGCAGGACGCCGGAGACCGCGAGACTCGGCTCGCCCACGGGTGGTTGCGCGGGGCCGGACGAGCGGCCGGTCTCGGGGGGCCTGCCCCCGGGAGCGTTTCCGCGGGGTCGCCCGCGCCACGGTCGTCGCCGATTCCGATCGTTACGATGCATCTTCGATCGTCCTCCCGATCCCATCCGGCGCCTCGGAGTCCAGGATCTCGAGCGCCATCAGCACCCACAGCACCCGGAGCTCCCCGAGCGCACCGCCCGACAGCTCGGGCTCGATCGTCCAGCCTCCCGTCGTGGGCCGCGCCACGAGGTAGGGCCCGGGGCCCTCCCACGAGAGCAGCTCGAATCGCGCGTCCCTGCCTCCGCGCTCGGCGAGACGGAACAGCCGTCCGTCCTCGAGCAGCACGTGGTGACCCTGCGCCTCGCGATCAGCCGTGCCCGCGGGCATGCGCAGCGTGCGCGCGCCCTCGTCGTCGTCGGCCGCCGAGCGCCGGAGCCGGAATCCACCGCCCTCGTCGGGCACGCGCGCGACCTGCCAGTCGCCGTCGCCCGCCAGGCCTCTGACGCGCCAACCGCCTGGCGCGGGCTCTAGCTCGACCGCAGCGCCGCCGTCGACTTCGACCACCACGCCGCCGTCGGCTCGCGCAACGATTCGCGCCACGGGCGGCTCCTCGATCCTCAAGGCGTGCTCGCGAGCGGCGTCGGTGAAGGCGTGGCCACGGGCGCCACGGGCGCCACGGGCGCCACGGGCGCCACGGGCGCCACGAGCGGCGGGCGGCTCGCCGCCCGCGCATGCACCTGCCGCGCGTGCGCGGTCGCCGCGCGCACGAACTCGTTCTCGTCCGCCAGGGCTTGCTCGAGCACCGGCCAGGCCTCCGGAGCGCCCGTCTCGCCGAGCGCCCGCACCGCCTGGACGCGAACGTCGTAGCTCGGGTCCTCGATCGCCAGACGCGCCAGGTCCGCCAGGGCGTAACCGGGGTCGAGCCGCCGCAGTCCGCGCACGGCCGCCAGGCGGACCGCCTCGATCGGATCGGCGAGGCCGCGGGCGAGCCCGGCCACGGCCGCGGGTCCCGCGATCGCTTCGAGTGCCTCGGCCGCGCGCTGGCGTGCGATCGGGTCGCGATCCTCGACCAGGTGCAAGACGAGCGCGTCCGTGTCCTGCTCGTCGGCGAGATCCCCGAGCAGCTTCGCCGCCGTGGCCCGTACGAACCCGTCGGGGTCCTCCAGGCCCTGCCGCGCCACAGCCGGCCCGTCGGGAACGCCGAGCGTGACCAGCGCATTCAGCGCGGTCGCTCGTACGTCTCGATCGGGGCTCGCGAGCTGCCGCCGGATCGCCGCCTTGTTGCGCTCGGTCGGGTTCGCTTTCATCTCATAGATCGACGAAATCTTCTGATTCTCGTCCTCGGCGCAGGCCGACAACCCGGCCAGCCCCACGACGACCCCGATCGCCATCAGCAATGCAACCCTGCGGCATCCAGTTTCCACTTGCATGCGGGCCCAGTCGTTCGTATCGGAGAGCCAGGTCGAGACCTATGAGGAACAATCGAAATGAGTAGCCTATCCGCAGAAAACTACTTCAAGAAAGGCCTCTCGGCCCTAGTCGAGCAGAGCTTCGTGGACGCGTCCGTGCACTTCCGTCGCGCCCTCGAGCTCGATCGTGAGCGCAACAAGCGCCAGCCGGACATGCGCTACCTATCCTACTACGGCTACAGCCTGGCCAAGGGGAAGCTGTCCACCTCGACGGCGATCCAGGCCTGCCGGACCGCCGTCTCGCGCCAGAAGAACGATCCCCTGTTGTTCCTCAACCTCGGACGCGTCTACGTCGTCGCCGGCAAGCGCTCGCTCGCCGCCGAGGCGTTCGAGCGCGCGCTGCGCCTGGCTCCCGCTGACAAAACGATCCGGAGCGAGCTCGCGCGCGTCGATCGCCGCGGACGGCCGGTGATCCCGCAACTGTCGCGCGATCACGCCCTGAACATCTGGCTCGGAAAGGTGCGCGCCAACCTGCGCGGCCGTCAGGCGAGCCAGGCCGCGGCGGTGGGCCTGCGCTCCTGATTCGTGCTCCCTCTCCCTCTCCTCACTCCTCTTGCGGGGCCCCCCCGCATCGCCCCGCGGGCGGCAGCCAAACTGCCGCCCCATTTTTTTTCAGCTCGGCCGGTCCTTGCGCATCGTCGCCCACAGATCGGTCGCGAGCTGCAGGGCGAACAGCAGGTTGAGCGCGCCCAGCCCGCTCACCAGGCCCCGCAGCCATCCGCTCTGCGCGATCCGCCCCACCGCGGTCGGTAGCAGGCCCACCACCGCCCGGCTCCACACCACCGTCCAGGGGGAAACGAGCAGAAAGAGCCCGAGGACGAAGAACGCGTACAGCAGGAGCGCGGCGCGGATCCGGGGTTCCAACGGCTCGCCTCCGGCGGGCGGCCTATCTTAGCAGGCGCCGCGCGGTACGCTACAATCGCGCGACGGAGGATTCCGTGGCTCGCATTCCCCTGCTCGATCTGAAGGCGCAATTCGCCGGGATCCGCGACGACGTGCGCGCGGCGCTCGACGAGGTCGTCGAGTCGCAGATGTTCATCCTCGGCCCGGGGGTCGAGCGGTTCGAGCAGGCCGTCGCCCGCTACACCGGGGCCACGCACGCCATCGGCTGCGCCTCGGGCACGGACGCGCTGATCCTGTCCCTGGGGGCGCTCGGCCTCTCGCCGGGAGACGAGGTCGTGACCTCGCCCTTCTCGTTCTTCGCCAGCGCCTCCTGCGCGTACAAGGTCGGCGCGCGGCCGCGCTTCGCCGACATCGATTCCCATACCTTCAACCTCGACCCGCAGCGCGTCGAGACGGTGCTCGGCTCGAAGACGAAGGCGCTCCTGCCCGTGCACCTCTTCGGGCAGTGCGCGGACATGGACGCATTCCTCGAGATCGGTCGCCGGCGGTCGATCCCGGTCGTCGAGGACGCGGCCCAGGCGCTCGGCGCGACCTACCGCTCGACCGTGCTCGGCGGCGAGCGCGCGGCGGGGTCGCTCGGCGTGCTCGGCTGCTACTCCTTCTTCCCCTCGAAGAACCTGGGCGGCTTCGGCGATGGCGGGATGATCGTCACCTCGGACGACGAGCTGGCCGAGAAGCTGCGCGTCCTGCGCGTCCACGGCGGCCGCCAGATGTACCACCACAAGTACGTCGGCTGGAACAGCCGGCTCGACGCGCTCCAGGCCGCCGTGCTGGCGGTCAAGCTGCCGCACCTCGACCGCTGGTCCGCGGCGCGCGCTGCGAACGCCGAGCGCTACGACCGGCTCTTCGGCGAAAGCGGGCTCGTCGAGCGCGAGAGGGTGCGGATCCCGGCGCGAGATCCCAAGGCGCGCCACATCTTCAATCAGTACACGCTGCGCGTCGCGCGGCGCGACGACCTGCGGCGCCATCTCGACGAGGCCGGGATCGGCCATGCGGTCTACTACCCGGTGCCGCTCCACCTCCAGCCGTGCTTCGCCGAGCTGGGCCACCGGGAAGGCGACTTCCCCGCCGCCGAGCAAGCCTGCCGCGAGGTCGTGTCGCTCCCGGTCTACCCCGAGCTCACGCCCGCGCAGCTCGAGCAGGTCGTGGCCACGATCGTGGCGTTCTACTAGCTCACTCGGCGCCGCTCGGGCTCGCTTCCTGCTCCTTGTCGTCGTCCGTCACCGCCAGGTAGGTGGCCCCGACCACGGCGACCGACCCGACGATCACCCACACCTTTGCCGCAGTCGAGAGCCCGGCCCACCACGCGCCGAGCCCGCCCGTCGACTGGGCCGCGGCTTGCTGCTCCTCGGGCGCGGCCTGGAGCAGCCTCAGGTCGTGGCGCCGCAACTCGCCTGCGCGCAGCCGCACCGGCGTCGTGACGGGCGCGACCTGCCCCTCCGGTGTCTCGAGCGCCAGCCCGTACTCTCCGGCCGCCACGTCGCGCACCGAGTACAGACCGTGCGCATCGGTGACCGCGAGCGCGCTCTCGGCTCCCGTGCGATCGATCAAGCGCACGCGATGATCCGCAGCCGGCCGCCCGTCGAGACCGAGCACCAGCCCCTCGATGCGTCCCGGCGACGCGCCGCTCGAAGCGGGCCCGACCGCCAGCAGCAAGGCGAACACCACGAGCAGAGCGGACGATCGATGTCGAGTGGCGCGCATGGGTCCTCCGAGGGTTCGCTCTACTAGACCGACTCTCGTGCCGCGCGTCAAGTCCCGTCCGGCGACGTCGTCGTCCCGAAGATCTCGGAGCGGCGGAAGATGGGATAGAACGGCCAGCGCGCGAGCTGCTCGGTCCCGCCCTCCTCGCGATCGACGATGCAGACCACCGCGGCCACCGTGTGACCCGCCGCCTCGACCGCCTCGATCGCGCGCAGCGTCGAGCCGGCCGTCGTGACCACGTCGTCGACCACCACGACTCGGCTCGCCGGCTCGAGGATCCCCTCGATCTGCCTCCCGGTGCCGTGCTCCTTCGCCTCTTTGCGCACGATGAACGCGCGCAGCGGCGGCCCTTCGAGGTGACTCAAGGCGGCAACGGGGCAGACGATCGGGTCGGCACCGAGCGTCATCCCGCCGATGGCATCGGCCTCGATCCCCGCCGCGCGGAGGAGGCGCAGGATCTCCGCGGCCACCAGGTAGGCGCCCTCGGGCAGAAGCGTCGTCCGCTTCGAGTCGAAGTAGAAGTTGCTCTTCTTGCCCGAGCGCAGCGTGAACTCGCCGAACATCAGCGAGTGCTCGCGCAGCAACTCCTTCAGCCGCTCCCGGTTCGTGGCCAGCATGCCTGCTATGCTACCGCGCCACGCAAGAGGGGGCGATCGTCCAGAAAACCCCTTGATCTGCTGGTCGAACCCGACTATGTTCGGCCGGAGCCGATCGGGCTCGACACGGCGCAAGAGTCTGGAGGAGCGGATGATCCAGCGCAATCGAATGACGAACCTGGTCGCAGCGACCCTCATCGTCTCCGTGCAGAGCCTCGCGCTGCCGGCCGCGGCTGGCGCAGCGCCGGCGAGCCTGAGCGGCGCCCTCGTGCGGGCGGCGGACCAAACCCCCCTCGTCGGCGCCAAGCTGCACGTCGGGAACCCGGAGACGGGAGCGATCGTGACCTCGTCGCCGACCGACGCCAAGGGCGCGTTCGCGGTCGAGGGCCTTTCGCCCGCGGTCTACGAGCTCGCGGTCGAGACGAACGGCGGCCTGTACGTCGTCACGACACCGGTGCGCCTGGCCCCCGGGCAGGCGCGGACCCTGAGTGTCGCCATCGCCAGCACCGCGGCCCAGGTCGAGGACGACGACGACGACAAGCCCGGCGCCGCGGCCGCGCCGACCAAGACCAGCCTGTGGGAGAACCCGCTGACCGCGGCGCTCATCGTGCTGGGAGCGGCGATCGTCGTCGGCTTCGTCGTCGACGCAGCGACCGACGACGAGGGCGAGGACGAGGCCAGCCCGTCGAACTGAAGAGGAGCGGGGGTCAGACCCCCGAGGGGTCTGACCCCCGCATCATGAACGATCCAGCTCCGGTCGAGCTACGGCTGCTCGATACCTGGCGGGTCCTGGTCCGTCGTCGACCGCTCGTGCTCGCGTGTCTCGTCGCCGTGGTCGGCGTGGTGCTCCTGCTCACGCTCGTCGCCACGCCGCTCTACCGCGCGACGTCGACACTGCAGATCCAGCGCCACGGACCCGACATCCTGACCCACAGGGACGTCCTCTCCGTCGATCCCTCGTGGGCCGACTATCAGGACTTCTACCAGACGCAGTACAAGATCCTGCAGAGCCGCGCCGTGCTGCGCATCGCCGCGGAGCGGCTCGACCTCGACAGTCGTCCCGAGTTCGCCGATCGGCGCGAGTCGCCGGTGGGCCGGCTCATGACCTGGGCCCGCGAGCGCTTCCGGCCGGCGGCCGCGGAAACCCCGTCGGGCGATCCGCTCGACCCCGCGATCGGCTACCTCGAGGGTGGGCTCACAATCCAGCCCGTGCGCTCGAGCCACCTGGTCAAGGTCTCCTTCACCGATCGCGACGCGGGCCTGGCCCGAGACGCCGCGAACGCGATCGCCGCCGCCTACCAGGAGTTCATCCTGCAGTCGCGCTACTCGGCCACCGCCCAGGCCAGCGATTTCCTGACCAAGCAGGTGGCGCAGGTCCAGATCGAGCTCTCGGACAAGGAGCGCGAGCTCCAGCAAGCCAGCGCCGACAAAGCGATCCTGGCGCTGCGCGACGATTCGACCGACATCACCTCCCAGGCCCTGGCCGACCTGAGCTCGCAGTACGTCGCGGCCAAGGGCCGCCTGGCGCT
>Ga0180085_1000058_pt1 | contig 31873 bp, 33 predicted proteins | sample EasRiv730_16_10D_FD_123013 | JGI IMG/M metagenome (GOLD analysis project Ga0180085, IMG submission 123013) | Soil microbial communities from meander-bound floodplain in the East River, Colorado, USA - East River metaG ERMLT730_16_10D | ecosystem: Environmental > Terrestrial > Soil > Floodplain ... | reverse complement strand
GGTATCTAACCTTAAGAATATTAATAGATTGGCACCAGGAAAGCGCCCGGAGTTAGGTCAAGGCTGAACTTCGAGTTGAAGAACTCGGATGCCCAATTTGGGTAGAAAGTAAGAAATCGGTCAACTATCCCGCCCAAGCTGCTGGAGTTCGAGGAGCAGAGAAGGATCACGTTCCTTAGCGGAACAAAATCCATGAGAAGGACTGCACAAATTGAGGAAGAACAAGATTTTGCAAGGTTCGAAATGGGGGGAGGGGAAGACATCCACCATGATGTCTTCCCCTCTTGTAAAGTTTAGGTCAGAACGTGTACTTCGCGGCCACCATGAGTTGGAACGGAACTGCGACGTTGGTGCTACGGACTAGGCTGCCATCCGAGAAGCGCAGGGCCCGGAAGGTGTTCACCGGTGTCTGCCCTGTACCCCAAATAGACCCAAGTGCCGTTGTGGAGCTTTCGTTGGTGCTCACTCCATAGGACAGGTTCTCCATATTCCAAAGGTTAAACATGTCAAACGAGAGAGCCAGTTGATGCCCCTCCCGCAGTTTGATGTTCTTAGACACACGTAGATTCTGATTGAAGAGGTTGGGTTGGCGGAACGCGTTGCGCAACAATGGAACTCCACCGATGATTGGTTTATCGGTGAACTGTCCGTCTCCATTGCTGTCGGCCCCAGTGAAAGCACTGAATGGGGTCCCAGTCCTCCACTCAGCAATCGTCCCGATTTGAAAGCCCAGCGGCAGTTCATAGAGCCCGCTCATGACCCAGCGATGTCGGAGGTCGTTGCGACTCCAACGATACTCATCCTGTAAATTGAACGCGTTTTCGTAGGTAATGCCGGCAAAGTTGCGTTCGTTGGAATCGTCGTCGCGGCTGTAAGCCAGAGTGTAATTGGTGTAGAACTGCAGCTTGTTGGCGTAGCGGCGCCTGACCGATAACGTCAGTGCGTCGTAGTTGGACCTCGCAGTGCTTTCCTGCGAGCGTAGGATATTGAAATTGGTATTAGGTCGGTTGGCGGTGTTGAAACGGGCTCGCACGACTGGCGGTACAGAAGCGTCAAGCTGATACACCGGAGCCGGAAGATTCACGTCACGAATCCGCTGCAGGAAAACCGAGTTGTTATGGACGTAGTCGAGCGACACAGCCAGATCGTTGAGAACCTGTCGCTCCAGCGACGCAGTGTACTGCAGCGAACGCGGATTGCGGAAGTCCGGAGCAAAGAATGAAGCGTCCGGCTTCAATCCTGCAACACCTGCTCCAGTGATGTAACTGGCATTCTCGGCCTTTGACGTTTCAGGGACGAAGGGGTAAATGAACTCTGGATGAATGCGCTGCACGGCTGCGATCTGCGTGGGATTCAGCGTGAAGCTTACGCCGACATTGGAGGCGCCGTTGGCATTGAAAGCCTGATTGATCAACAGGAGAGGTGTCCTGCCGTGGAACAGACCGCCCCCCAGCTTCAGAACAGTCTTGCCATCGCCTCTGAAGTCATAGCTGATGCCAAAGCGAGGTTGCCACATTTTCTTGTCGCTGGGGATGCTCGAACTCTGAGGCAAGAGGGGATTGGACTGCTTGGGCTGTGGCATCAGGAAAGACTCATAACGCAGGCCGGCGTTCAAGGTCACCTTAGGTGAAAGGCGGATCGTGTCTTGAATGTAAGTGGCGACTTCGTTCACGCTGGCCTTGAAGGCGCCGTCCCCAAAGAAGGCCCGAAACTGGTCGGCCGTGTAGGGCTGATTCGTGGCAGGGTTGATCTCCCTATTTAGGGCACGGACGAAATTCGGGATGGTGTTAAAGATGTACACGCCCCGCCAGTTGCCTCGGAAGATCTGGTCTACAAAGGAACGGTTGTAATCGGCGCCCACTTTGACGTTGTGAGCACCTTTGATAATCGACAGATTGTCGGTGAACTGCAGACGGTCGTCGTACTGCTTGACGGGCAAGAACGAAACACCTCCAAAGAAGCAACAGCCCGTAACCTGGGTTTGCGGTCCGACTTTACTCACAAAGTCGTCTGACTCGCCGTTGTTTACTCGAGGTCGTTCCTCATAGGAATACTGCCACCGGAACTCATTCAGCAGCGTCGGTGTGAAGATGCTGTTGAGGTTGATAACGACGGTATGAGTACGGTCTTTCTCGGTACCGTTGTTATCCAGTACCCCCGTGGCCGGACTGGTCGAGAAAGTGCCGTTCTTTCCTTCATTGCGACTGTAGTTGTATCGGCTAAAGATGCGGTGGCTGGGCGATAATTCATGGTCAAGCTTGACCAGATAGGTATGGACGTTGTTTGTCGTCGTGTCCACGCCCTCCAACGCGAGGAGATTTGCCGGTAAGCCCACTCTGGAGTTAAACCGAATGATGAACGCCTGCCTCTCCCTCTGCCCGTCGTAGACGTTGTAGAAAAACGTTTTGTTCTTGACAATCGGTCCGCCCACCGCGCCGCCAAACTGTTGGAGGATCGGCGTGCGCTCGTCTCCTCGGAGGTCGCGCGGAGCAAACTCGCGATGTCGCAGAAAGTAAAACGCACTGCCGTGAAACTCGTTCGTACCGGACTTCGTGATTGCATTGAACACGCCGCCTGTTGAACGGCCGAACTCCGCGGCAAAATTGCCGCGGACCACCTGAAACTCACGAATGGCTTCCTGGCTTACGACGAAAGCGGCGCTGGAGCGTTCGCCGCCTCGCTGTCCACCGAAGAATGGTTGATTGAAGTCTGCTCCGTCTATATTGATGCTGCTGTTGATGCCTCGCGCACCTGCCAGGCTGAGCTGGTTGCGCTCCTTTTCCTGGTAAACACCCGGCGTCAGGAAGGCCAGATCGAAGAATCTGCGGCCGTTCAAGGGCAGATTCTCGACTTGCTTGTTATCCACCAAGCTGCTTGCTTCTGAGCGAGAGGTTTCTATCAGAGAGGCGGACTCGGTCACTTCCACCACGGTTTCGAACGCAGCCAGCTTCAACGTCAGATCAACTGTTTGCGTCTGTCCCAGCGTGAGAGCAATGTTTGTTCGTTTGACCGTCGTAAAGCCTGCAAGCTGGACGGCGATTTCATATCTTCCTACCTGCAACAACGGCGCCGTGTAGCGGCCGCCGCTGTCGGTGCTCAGAATCCGGGTAGTCCCCGTATCAATGTGGGTGATTGTCACCTTGGCGCCTGAAACGACGGCGCCAGTTTCATCGACAACAGTGCCCTCGATGGTCCCGGTAGTGATTTGCGACTGTGACCAAAGCGGTTGAGACGAAAACAACACCGACATCAATAGTGCTAACAGTCCGCCAAGTGGCAAACGCATAACGACTCCTCGTAAGGGAAGAATGTGGCAGGATTCATTGTTGGGCGCTTCGGAAACCAAACAATAGAGCAATGCTGTGGTGCAAGATCAAGCCTAAGCTTCTAATGTTAATCTAGTGTGAACAGGAATTTCGAAAATCGCCGATGGCGATTGTGCCGCCATCTGAATTCATCTTGGAGAGACCGATTCCATTGCACTCTTTGGATACGGAGGAAGCCAGCGACGCCGCAGGCTTCCCATTGAGTATAGATTCTACGATAGATTGTGCTGATGATCGGCAAAAAAGCGGAGAGCGGTCACCCGGATCGGACTCAAAAAGGAGAACAAGGGATATCCCAGCTGACGATGTGGGTGGTCCGTTCCAATCGGTCACGGCCAGGATCAGATCACCATAGGTTGGCTACCTGTTGACTCGCGCCTTCCGCAGAAGGCACCGGCGTAATTGTCCCGGCAATTTTGACCACATTGAGTTACCTCCTTTGATATCCTTGGCCGATGCCATGTTCGGAGTCAGGCGCCCCTTGATCGTTCCCCTAACCCCATCGATGTTCCTGCGCCGAGCGGAGAAGCTATTCCCGCAGAAAGTGGGAGTCGTCTGCGAGGGTCGGCGTTTCAGCTATGCCAAGTTTAGCCAGCGCGTTCACCGGCTCTCCAACGCACTGGCGACCGTCGGAGTGCAGAAAAGCGACGTCGTAGCCTATCTGGGGCACAACTGTCATCGGCTTCTGGAGGCCTATTACGGTGTTTTGCAGACCGGCGCGGTTCTACTTCCGTTGAACGTGCGGCTGGCGGCGAGCGACTTTCATTACATCCTCGATCATTCGGAAGCGCGCGTCTTATTTCTTGAATCCGAGTTCCTTCCTGTGATCGACTCCATTCGAAAGCAATTGCAGCGTGATGTGCTCTTCGTGGTCCTTGATGCCGCCGCGTCCGGCGACTGGCTCAGCAAACGAAGTTATGATGAGCTTTTACAGGATGCCAGTACCGAGGCGTTTCTCAGCAAAATCGAGGACGAGAACGAGGTTGCCGAACTCTTCTATACGAGCGGTACGACTGCCCAGCCCAAGGGTGTGATGCTCACTCATCGCAACCTATTTCTGCATGCGATGAGTGTCATGTGGGCCCTGAAAAACGACGACTCTGAGGTGCAGCTGCACACCATTCCGTTGTTTCATGCCAATGGCTGGGGTGCAACGCACGCGATTACAGCTGCAGGCGGAACTCATGTCATGTTGCATCGATTTGAGCCGAAGCGTCTTTTGCAGCTTGTGCAGGAAGAAAGGGTGACCACGTTCAACCTGGTTCCCACCATGGCAACGATGCTTCTGCAAGAGCCTGCCATCAAGGAGTACGACCTCAGCAGTCTGCGCCTGATTCATATGGGTGGTTCGGCAATGCCGCGAGCGCTGCTCAAAGAGCTTAAGGAGAGCATCGGCTGCGAGGTTTCGTGTGGCTATGGGCTGACAGAGACGTCGCCTGTGCTCACGGTTGCTCTGATGAAGGGCCATCTTCGCGAAGATGGGGACGCATTTTATCGACGAGCGGCCATGACTGGCCTGGAACTGCCGGGCACAGAGGTGCGCGTCGTCGACGAGAATGGCCGCGACGTTTCGCGCGATGGCAAAACGGTTGGCGAGATCATTACCCGAGGTAACATCGTCATGAAAGGATACTGGAAACAGCCCGAGGAAACCGCCCAGGCGATTCGCGATGGATGGTTGTACACGGGCGATATGGCGACCATGGATTCTGAAGGCTACGTCCTCATCGTCGACCGGAAGAAGGACATCATCCTGCGTGGAGGTGAGAACATTTCCTCCATCGAAGTCGAAAAAGCCCTATATTCTCATCCGTCGGTGCTGGAGTGCGCCGTGATTGCAGTTCCAGACGAGAAGTGGGGCGAGGTGCCTAAGGCGTTCGTAGCGCTTAGAGAAGGCACCGTGTGTGAGCCTGAGGAGCTACTACGGCACTGCAAGGCAGTGATCGCGGGATACAAGGTTCCAGCCAGTATTGAGATTGTTGCTTCATTACCAAAAGGCGGAACAGGCAAAATCCAGAAAAAGCTGTTGCGTGCCAAATACTGGCAAGGGCAAGAAAAGCAAATTCACTAATTCACGGATTCGTTGGCGAGAATGGAATGTCTTATGACGCCTCCTGTGAATCCGCGCCTTCGTGCGATGCTCCATCATAGAATCGATCCCGATTGAACGGACGAATTGCACTGTGCGATTTTCCGGCCTGAAGTAGTCCCGGCAGTCTCGTGGAGGTCTCTGTGGTCCGAAAGAATTGGCAAATCATCATTCCGTTGCTTCTCCTCATGTTGCTGTCATTTTCAAACGCTATTGTCACATTCTGGACCGACTGGCTTTGGTTTGACGAGACGGGCTATTCGGTGTTGTTTACACGTAGCTTCTTCGCCGAGATCTGGCTGACGTTTGTATTCGGCGTCGCGTTCTTTGTGGCCGTGTACGGAAACGCACTGCTGGCACGAGCTCTGGCGCGCAGGTCACCTCATCACTTTGTGCAGACGTTGTTCGAAATCCCTCAACTTGACATGTTGAAATCGGGGCTGCGATGGATCCTGCTGGCAGGATCGCTCGTGCTCTCTTATCTCGTCGGCACTTGGGCAGGCGGGCAATGGGACATCTATCTGCGGCAACAGAATGCGGTGGCTTTCGGCATTACCGATCCATTGTTTGGACGCGATATTGGTTTCTATTTCTTCACGTTGCCGTTCTATCAATTTCTCTATTCCTTTGTCGTGACGCTGCTGGTCTTTTCCTTTTTGGCTTCGCTCCTGGTCTATCTCGCGGAAGGTGGCTTGTGGATTACTCCACGCGGTCCGGAACTTGGCAAGAAGGCCCGGTTGCATTTGTTCTCGCTGGCGGCAGTATTCCTGCTGCTGTGGGGCGTGCACTACCGTTTGGAACTCTTCGATCTCCTTTTCTCAACACGAGGAATCGTCTCAGGCGCCAGTTATGCCGACGTTCACGCGGAGATGCCCGCCCTCAAGTTGCTGACGTACCTCAGTGCCGTGGCGGCTGTGCTGGTGTTGGTGAGTGGCTTCCAACAGAAATACCGTCTGGCCTGGATGGGCATTGGCAGTTTGGTGGCGGTTTCACTTGTCGGAAGGCAAGCTTTACCTGAGCTGATGCAGCGCATTCAGGTGGCGCCCAATGAAATCAGCATGGAGACGCCCTACCTTGCACAGGAAATCAAGTACACGCGCATGGCCTATGGCATTGACCAGGTGCAGGAGCGGGAGTTTGCCGCACTGGAAGATCTGTCGGCCGATGTCATCAAGAAGAATGAGTTGACGCTGCAGAACATCCGCTTGTGGGACCACCGTCCGTTGCTGCGCACCTACAGCCAGCTCCAGGTTATACGTACCTATTACGATTTCGTTGACGTCGACAACGACCGCTATTTGATCGACGGCAAGTCGCGCCAGGTAAGCCTTTCGCCTCGCGAACTCTCTTCCGAGCGGTTGCCGAGCCGCATCTGGATCAACGAGCACCTCACCTATACGCACGGTTATGGGCTTTGTCTGGGCCCGGTCAACCAGATCAGTAAGGAAGGGCTGCCGGAGTTCTTTGTCAAAGACATTCCCCCGGTTGCGACAACCAGCATTCAGGTGAAACGCCCCCAGATCTATTATGGTGAAAAGACAGATTCCTATTGTTTCGTTAAGACCCTCGAAAAGGAGTTCGACTACCCATCGGGTGACGAGAACGTCTACACCGAGTACAGCGGGAGCGGAGGCATTCCAGTTCAAGGCTTCTGGCGGAAGCTGTTGTTCAGTTTTCGTTTCAAGGAACCCAAGATCATCCTATCCAGCGCCATTACGCCAGAAAGCCGGTTGATGTTTGAACGCTCCATTCCAGGGCGGGTGGCCAAGGCAGTCCCTTTTCTGGCGTTCGACGAGGACCCTTATATGGTGGTCTCGGATGATGGACGGTTGTTCTGGATGATGGATGGTTACACTTCGGGACGCAATTTCCCTTACTCGCGGCCAACTGCCCGGCTGGGTAACTACATTCGCAACTCGGTGAAAGTGACCATCGACGCTTACAACGGGACCATGCAGTTTTTCATTAGCGATCCCAAGGATCCAGTCATTCAGGCGTATGCGAAGATCTATCCAGGCGTTTTTCAGGCACTGGACGCCATGCCGGCAGACCTGCGCAGGCATATCCGCTACCCGGAAGACTTGTTCACGATTCAGGCGAGCATCTACGCGACCTATCACATGACAGATCCGCAGGTGTTCTATAACAAGGAAGACCTGTGGCGTATTCCAACTGCGGCGGCTACGGCGGAAGGCGACACGCCGCTCGAGCCCTACTACACCATCATGAAACTGAGCGGCACCAGCGACCGGGAAGAATTCATTTTGATGTCGCCGTTCTCGCCAGCCCGGCGCGAGAACATGATTGCCTGGATGGCGGCGCGATGCGACGAGCCGAACTATGGCAAGCTGGTGGTCTATAACTTTCCGAAGCAGCGATTGGTCTATGGGCCATCGCAGATTGTGAGCCGTGTCAATCAGGACGCGCGCATTTCGCAGCAACTCTCTCTTTGGGATCGCAGCGGTTCGAAAGTCCTGCGCGGGAGCCTGCTGGTGATTCCTGTTCATAATTCCGTTCTTTACATTCAACCGCTTTACCTTGCGTCATCCCAGGAAGGCGGCTTGCCGGAGCTAAAACGGATCATTGTTTCCTATGGAAACAACATTGCGATGGAAGAGACGCTCGAACTGTCGCTGGCGCGCATCTTCGGTGGTGCGCCTGTGGAAGCCGTGGCAGCTTCGACGGCTTCACCGCAGCCCGGCCAGCGGCAGGAAGAGCGCTCGCTAAAAACACTAATTGACGAAGCAAGCGCGCATTACGAGCGAGCGCAGAACGCATTGCGGCAGGGAAACTGGCAAGGTTATGGCGAGGAAATCAAGCGGCTTGAAGAGGTCCTGAAACGGCTGAAGGAGAAGGCTGAGTGATTGTTCGGCGGTATGGCTTGGAAATAAGAATGATTCGAGGACGATTTTCATCGCAGCACACAGACCGCTTGGGTGCGGTGTGATATAGGTTAGAAAATCGCAGCGGAATCCCCTGAAGCTGTGAAAGAATTCAATGGTAGGGACGCGCTGCTGCGCGTCCGCAACGGTAAACCCAGCACGGACGCGGAGCACCGCGTCCCTACCTAACCGACTGTCTTCACAGGTTCCCTATTGGGAGGGGAGAGGGCCGCCAGGCCCCTGGGGTGGGTTGTGAAGTCGGGACGGACCCACCCCGGCTGCCTTCGGCCGCCACCCCCTCCCGACAGGGGATTTTCTTAGCAGGCACTAGTCCTTGAACAATCCGTCGAACGCCGATTTCACCTGGTCGGTTGGAGACTTGGGCTTGGTTCCCACATTTCGATTGCTGGGAGCAAAGTACTCGCAGTAGTTGGCCCGCTCCTTGTCATTGATCCACTCAGCCTGGGTCTCGCGACATTCATTATGGTATTGCCGATCGTAAAATTGGCAGTTCTTGCAGGCATGGAGGTCGCTGTCGCACTTGGAACAGGTATCCGTCCGTAAGACCTTCCTGACGCCTGAAATCTCCGCGACCTCCGTTCCACATTTCCAGCAATACATTGTCGACTCCTTGGTCGAAGGTACCCAAAGCGGGCCGGATGAACTGATCTGGTAGGGACGCGGTCCCCCGCGTCCGGGTTTCCCGTTTTGGACGCGCAGCAGCGCGTCCCTACCTTTTGTCTGACAGCTCCAGTATACAGCGGGCGTCCGTCGTCACTTTCCGTAAAAGCTCACAATCGCGTCCACCAGCGCCTGGATCGTGTACTGGCTCGGTTGGACCTGAACTTCGAGCCCACAGCCTTCGGCCGTCTCTTTCGTGATGGGGCCAATGGCGGCGATCGCAGTATGCTTGAGAGTCTCTCGCAGAGTGCCAGGCTTTGCCATTTCAACCATGTTCGTCACGGTGGATGAACTTGTAAAAACGATCATGTCGAGCGGGCGCTCCTCCAGAATGAGTGCGAGTCGCTCCCGGCCGTCGTGCGGAGCCGTCGTTTCATACGCCTCTACAACGTCTACTTGGGCGCCTTGCTTCTGCAATTCGATCGGAAGGATATCGCGTGCGACTTTCGCACGCGGTATCAGGATGCGCGATCCTTTGAGCACTTTGCCCTTCAAGCTTTCCAACAGGCCTTCCGCTTTGAATTCATCCGGCAAGATTTCAACGTTCAGCCCGCGTCCCACCAACGACTTCTCCGTCGCTGAACCAATGGCGGCGATTCGAATGCCCTTCAAGTCGCGCACGTCGCGTGCGAGTCGCAGGTAGCGCGAGAAGAATTTCTCAACACCGTTTACGCTGGTGAACACCAGCCATTGGTAACCTTCAATATTCCGAATGGCATAATCTAATCTTTCCCATGAGGAAGGATCTCTGATCTCTATGGTTGGAAAGGCGATAACTTCTGCACCCTGGGCGGTCAACTTTCGACGGAATTCTTCGGCTTGGTGGCTGGGCCGCGTAATGAGAATGCGCTTTCCGGACAACGGGCGGTTGTCAAACCAGCGCAGTCTATCGCGCAACGACACCACATCTCCAACGACGGTGATCGCGGGAGCGGATAGGCCGCTCGCCTTTACCTGTTCGACGATAGTTGCAAGAGTCCCACTGACTACTTCCTGATGCTGGAAAGTTCCCCATTGAACCAGCGCGATGGGTGTCTCGGGGCTGCGTCCGTGCTGTATCAGGTTGCGGACGATCTCGGGCAGATTTGCCACGCCCATGAAAAACACCAGTGTGCCAATGCCGGTGGCGATCTTGTCCCAGGCGATCAGTGATTCTTCTTTGCTTGGATCTTCATGCCCGGTGATGAATGCGACCGAGGGGCTGAAGTCACGGTGAGTGACTGGTATTCCGGCATAAGCCGGTGCCGCATAACCGGAAGTGACTCCCGGCACAATTTCAAAAGGAATGCCTTCGTTCGCCAAGGCCTCGGCCTCTTCGCCACCGCGTCCAAAGATAAATGGGTCGCCTCCTTTCAAACGTGCGACCACTTTGCCTGCTCGTGATTTTTCAATCAGCAGAGCGTTGATGTCCTCCTGGGAAATCGTATGGCTGCCGCCACGTTTCCCCACGCAGATCCACTCTCCACCAGGCAGAGCGTGCTGCAGTAAATCGGTATTCACCAGGGAGTCGTACACAACACACTCTGCTTCCTGCAAACAGCGCATTCCCTTCAGCGTCAACAATTCCGGATCGCCAGGACCGGCGCCAATGAGGTAAACGCGAGGAGTGAGTGGACGGTTTGGGGTCATGAAGTTGAGGGTTACAAGAGCGGCTGCGGAAGCCGCAGTGAAATTCCCCCTTAGTCAAAGGGGGCGGCGGCTAAGCGACGGCGGTCGCGTGGCGACGGCGGTCGCGTGGCAACAGCGGTCGCTTAGCTGCCTGGGGGTTGTCTTGCGAATCGGGAAGGCTTCACCTTAGCGCATCGTAATTTGTATTGCAGCAGAATCATCTCTTTGCCTTCCGGCTGCCCGAGACAACCCCCGCGCCTTACGGCGCTGCCCCTTTTCTAAGGGGGAATCGCCTCACGAAGCGGAGAGCGCCTTTAGGATCTCGCTGGCGCCGCTAGCCAGAAGTCGCTCTGCCAATTGCGCGCCCAGAGCTTCAGCCTGCTCGATCGGAGCGCTGGCTTGATCGCGGAACATCTGTCGCCCATCCGTGCTGGCCACGACGCCCAGCATCTCAAGTCGAGATTTCTCAATCCAGGCGTGCCCGGCGATGGGAACCTGGCAACCACCACCCAACCGTCGAAGGAATGCCCTCTCTGCAGTCACAGCAGAGTGGGTAGGTGCGTGATGCAGACATTGGAGCCGGTTGCGCGTCTCGTCATCCGTTTCACGGATTTCGATGCCAAGTGTTCCCTGTCCAACAGCAGGGCAGAGTTGCTGTACCGATAGCCGCTCAGCGATCCGGTCCTGATAGCCAAGCCGGTCGAGTCCGGCGCAGGCCAGAAGGATAGCGTCATACTGCTTTTCATCCAATTTGCGGATGCGCGTGTCCAGATTACCGCGAAGATTGGCGACTTCGAGATCCTGGCGCAGCCGTAGTAATTGCGACTGGCGCCGTAAGCTGCTGGTACCGACTTTCGCGCCTTTGGGAAGCGCGTCGAGGGCGCGATGCTCGTTGGAGAGAAATGCATCCCGAGCGTCTTCTCGGGAACTCACGGCTGCAAGGCCGAGGCCCGCGGGCAGGACCGTAGGCAAATCCTTAAGGCTATGAACCGCTAGATCGATCCTGCCGTCCAACAATGCATCTTCAATCTCTTTCGTAAAAAGCCCCTTACCACCAATCTGACTCAGGGGAGCATCCAAAAAGACGTCGCCGGAGGTTTTGATGATCTCGATGACTACCCGAAGGTCGGAATGCACAGTCTCCAACTTGGACTTGGCCCAGTTGGCCTGAAACAGCGCAAGCTTGCTGCCCCGGGAGCCGATGGTTAGTTGGTTTGAGGTCACGGTGTCTTAAAGGTGTTAGGTGCCAGGTACTGGGTGTCAGGGGGCTGCCACTAACACCCAACCCCTAACACCTGGCACCTACCTTCATTCCTTCAATCCAAAGATCCGCTTGATGGTTGTAATGTCATCTTGGTTCGACGAGTGGCGGCTGAGACGCTTGAGCTCGGAAATGGGGTGATGGAGCATCTTGTTTACCAAGCTCTGGGTCATGTTTTCCAGAGCCTCTTCCTGTTCGGTCGTCAACGGCCCAAGGCGCTTTCGGCTTCGGGCCAGTTCATCCTGGCGAATAGCTTCCCAATGTTCGCGCAAAGTCACAATTGCCGGAGTTGCGTCCCGAGCGCGTGAATGCTCCAGGAAGAGATCCACTTCCTGCTGCACAATTTCCTCAGCCGACTGCGCTTCACGTTGGCGCTGTCGTAGGTTGGCATCGATGACATTGCGCAAGTCATCGATGTCATACAAGAAAATGTTGCTGACTTTGTTGATCTCCGGATCGACATCGCGGGGAACGGCGATATCGATGATAAAGACCGGGCGATTCTTGCGCAGGTGGATCATGCGCTCGCCGTCGGCCCTGTTCAGAATGAACGTAGGTGAACCCGTAGAGCTGATGATGATGTCGGCGCGCTCGATGTGTCGGAACAGATCCTCCGTCTGAATGGCTTCTCCCTTGAAAACCTCAGCCAGCTCGATGGCACGCGGGTAGGTCCGATTCCAAACCAGTACTTTGGAAACACCTGCGCCGGCAAGATGCTTGGCCGCCAGTTCACTCATCTTTCCTGCACCCAGAATGAGGACAGTCTTTCCCTTCAGGTCATTGAAGATCTTTTTCGCGAGTTCAACGGCGGCATAGCTGATGGAAACGGCCGAACTCGCAATGGTAGTCTCGGAGCGGACACGTTTGGCTACGAAGAATGCACGGTTCATCAGCTGATTGAGCGTGGCACCAATTGTTCCGGCATTCTGCGCTGTGGTGAAAGCAGTCTTCACCTGCCCCAGAATCTGCGGTTCGCCCAGCACCATCGAGTCCAAACTGGCGGCAACCCGGAACACATGGCGCACAACATCGATCTGGGTGAAGTCATAGAGAAACTGCTGCAGTGTGTCGTAGGGAACTTTATGAAAATTGCAGATGAAGTCCGTAACCTGGCGCACTCCTTCGGGAGAATCGGAGGTCTGGGCGAGCACTTCAACCCGGTTGCAAGTCGACAGGATCATGCCCTCTTGAGCGTCGTAGCGCGTGCGCAGCAATTCCAACGCCTCAGGCAGCTGGGGTTCGGGAAAATGAAGTTTCTCGCGGATGTTGACTGGGGCTGTCTTATGACTGAGCCCGACCAAAACAAGGTTCATTGCTGTATGAAAGAGTGGGCGCTCCCTTGGTTCCGGAAAAAAGTGAAGGTCAAAAGCACAATGACGAAACCGATGATCGACATCAAGGCGGCGCGCCGGCCGCGAAGCCCTGAAGAGAGTCGGTAGTGGATGAGGATTGCGTAGATCAGCCAGGTGATCAGCGACCAGATGATCTTTGGGTCCCAGCCCCAGGGTTGGCTCAGCGCGCGATTTGCCCATAGCGCGCCGGCGACGATGCCAACCGTCAATAGCGGGAATCCGACACTCAAAGCGCGATATCCCAAGTCATCGCAAATCTCCAGCGAGGGCAAACGATAGTAAAACGCTTGCGGCCGCTTGCGCTTGAGCTCTCTTTCCTGAATCAGGTACATGATGCCGGCTGAGAAGGCGACAAAGAAAGCAGCGTATCCGAGAAAAAGCGTTGGAATGTGAATGTAAAACCACAAACTTCGCAACCGTTCCTGAAGCGGAGTCTGCGATGACGAAATGAGGTTGGCGGCCAGCGTCAAAATAAAGACCAGAGGGAAAACAAACACGCTCAACGACTCCAGCCGATACCTTGCATAGGAAATCAGGAAAGCCAGAACAATACCAAATGCAAAAAAGGAGAGCGCACCGTGATTGTCTGTGATGGGAGGGTGAGCGAGTTCCACCCAGGCAAACAGGATCGAGAGACCGTGCGAGATGAATCCAAGACCGATGCCTGCCATCGCCACTCGAAAGAGTGTCTTCTTGCGCGTGATGATGGTCAAAAAGGAATGCAACAACCCTATCGAATACAGGCCGATGGTGAGGCGAAGAAAAAAAGTGCTCATTGTTGTGGAAACCGGCAATTGGCAAGCAGCGCGGCACACGGCGGAGGAGGCTGTGGCTCGCGAATACGCGTCGATTATACAGACCACCCGGTGTTTCCACAAGGAACGGGCCAGAGTGCGGGAGGTGCAAGGGCTCTTCAAGCCGCTGAACTGTTGTGCAAACCAATCGTCCTCGTCCGCATCTTCGGCCCTTTCTTTCGAGGCGTGGCTACTAATACGAGGACGATTCAAAACCGAGCATTCGCTATAATGCCGCGATGAAGTCATTCGGTTACGCCGCCCTCCTTAGGAACAACCACAACTTTCGATGCCTTTGGATTGGACAGATCATCAGCGAGTTGGGTGATTGGTTCAACAACATCGCAGTTCTGGCTTTGGCTATGCATTTGACGGGATCGGGCCTGGTGGTCTCGGCGGTGTTGCTTTCTCGTACGGTCCCTGCTGTTTTGTTTGGACCGCCAGCCGGCGTACTGGCTGATCGGTTCAAACGGCGCACCCTCCTTCTTGCTGCAGATTACATTCGCGCGGTGCTGGCGCTTGGCTTTCTGCTGGTAAGTTCGCGAGCGCACATGGGGCTGGCGTACCTGTTTGGCGCACTGCTCACAGCCGTTTCGATCTTTTTTACCACAGCAAAAAACGCTTCCATTCCTGAACTCTGCGCACCCGCAGAGCTCATGACGGCAAATGCGCTCACAGGTTCGACGACGGCTATCATGCAGATGTTGGGTGGAGCTTTGGGTGGGTTTGCTGTGCAGGGCCTCGGCTATCGGGGAGCTTTTACGCTGAACGCACTTTCGTTCCTGGTTTCGGCCGGATTGATTTTGCGTATTCGGTTTCCGGAATTACAGATCGCCAGGGGCGAGCGCAAAGATAAGCCATCTTATGTTCGTGAGTTCTGGGAAGGGCTGCGCTTTGTGCGCCACCAGCCCATCGTTCTGGGTTTGTTGCTGGTTGGCGTTGGCTGGGCTACCGGCGGTGGTGCAGCGCAGATTCTTTTCAGCCTGTTTGCCGTGGACGTCTATCATGCCGGTGAGTCGGGTATTGGCATTCTCTATTCGGCAGCAGGCTTCGGAATTGTTGTGGGAGCCACAACGTCGAACGCGCTGTTTCGCCACCAATCCTTTGCGGTAACGAAATGGGTCATCGGGATTAGCATGGTGCTTACCGGAGTCTTCTACAGCATCTTCAGCTTCACGCAGACCCTCTGGGCCGGCGTCCTGTGGATCGCTCTCAGTCGTGTGGTGATGGGCATTAACAACATCATCGGCACGACTCTGTTGATGAATACCGTGCCAGCCGACTTCAGAGGCCGAACCTTCTCGGTTAAGGAGACCGTAGTCATCTCTAGCATGGTGGTCTCTATGCTGCTGGCGGGCATCGCCCAGCGCTATGTCGGGCCGCACAGCATCGCGCTGGTTGCAGGCATCCTCACCCTTTTGACCGGGGTCCTCTGGCTGGCGGCGAACTGGGCAGGCGTGTACAGTCCGGAGAAGCCATCTCGCGTTGTCGAAACGCGTCCGGATCCTGCGGTCGTGCCAGAAGGCGAGTAGTCGGGCTTAACTGAAACGTCTGCCAATTCACTCTCGGCGCAAGGGGCCAAATGCCATCAGGTGATGGCTTCGAGACGACGACTTGGGATGCAGCAACCTATATTGCGTCGTCGTCCTCGGCTGGTCTTCGAGGACGAGCACGACGGCGAAGACGATTTTTCCTCTGAACCTTTTGCGGGAGGCAAAATAGCGAATGCCTAGCGTGGATATCAATTGTGACCTCGGAGAGGGTTTTGGAGTCTACCGGGCAGCCCCTGACGAACAGATCTTTCCGCTGATCAGTTCGGCAAACATCGCCTGCGGTTTTCACGCCGGCGATCCCCAGACCATGCGTCGTTGCGTTGAATTGGCGGTCAGGCATGGCGTGAGCATTGGCGCCCATCCCGGAACTCCAGACTTGGCGGGGTTTGGCCGGCGAGCTATGGAACTTTCGGATTCAGAATTCGAAAACGCTCTGATTTATCAAGTAGGAGCGCTTCAGGGAATGTGCCATGCGGTTGGTACACAGGTACACCATGTCAAACCGCACGGCTGGCTCTACAACGCAGCGGCGATGGATGGTCGCTTGGCAGCAGTCATCGCCCGAACCATAAAGAAACTGAACCCAGACTTGAGGCTCTTTGGGTTGCCTGGTTCGCAGTCTATCCTTGCGGCACAAGCGATCGGGTTGCCGCATGCGTCTGAGGCCTTCATCGACCGAACTTACGAGGCCGATGGGTCGCTTAGCAATCGATCTGTTGAAGGGTCGGTGATCACAAATCCGGAATCTGCGGCACAGCAGTGTTTGGACATTGTCCTGAAGTCGACCGTCAAGACTCCTTCGGGCGGCGAGGTGCGAATTGTGGCGGAGACGCTCTGCGTTCACGGCGACAATGCCAATGTACTTCAGATCCTCGAGTGTGTGAGGAGTCGTCTGGCTGCGCACAATATTGAGGTAAAGCCGCTCGGATCGAGCAATTGATCATTCCTCTGTCGGCATGCGTCGGTGGTGTCGATTGGGCTTGGTTCTAAGCGGTCGAACGATAGTCCTTTACCAGAACATTGATTTGCACGCTGAACATGGTCGATAAATGCACGTCTGCAATTGACAGCTAGACCACCGTGCACTAAGTTAAGAACACGGGAAAGGATCAGTCTCACCTAAGCATGAAGTGGATCGATGACAAAGTCGTCGTCGGTCGTCCCTCCCATTGATTTGGAAAAGAAACCAACAGTAGGAACACTCTACGCAGGAATCCCCAAGATCCTTTCCCGCTAACGTTTTCCTTGCTCCCCTCTAGCGGCGTTGGTAGTAACAAGAGGGGATGCGTACTGTGCGCACTTCTGTGGTAGACAGTGCTTTCCTGAGGTCGGCCATGGATGATACGCGACCACCAGGAGCTCCCTACACCTTCCGCAGTAGACCCTACTCTTGAACGCTCCTCGTCTAACCCGATACCAAGGCTGACAATCACAGTGCCCGAACTTAACTCGCAACACAGGCGTAAACTTTTGGATCAACCTCAGGATGGTTTTAAAGGCTAACCGATTTCTCAATCGAAGCGGTCAAAGGTCCATCAATGCGCAGCTGGCCCAGGAACGGCTCGAGATCGTCAGTGACCTGGTTCCGAAAAGAGGCGAAAGGCCGACTTAGGATGGATGCTTCGGAACCACAGCGGCCTCAGGTCGCCGTGGACGATTGAGCAAATCTTCCAAGAGTCCCCTTTTCTCGACTTCGGAGACATCGATAGTACGGATGGTGGGCGTTACATAGGGAGCCTTCTGAGACTCGGTCTGTTGTTGCGCTTTAGCCATTGGGGTACCCTGGTTTTGGTGGGACGAAGCGTGGGTTCGACGCGCGAATGGTGCTCCGTCGGTACAACCCATGTCTAGAGTGAGTGATTTGCCGATCGTGAATGGACATTATTGGCTCAGGCACTCACGAGGCGGGGCGCGTGCACAATTCTTGAGGGCTATGAGGCTGAAGGAGCCGGGGTCGTTCTGAAGAAGAGGATAGTCTCCCCCTCCACGGAGAGAGGGAGACCTCGGTAGGATTTCTTCTGAGGAACAGTGGGCCGATCAAGGGAAGGGATTGTAACCGAGAGAATTTCGCTTTTATCACCGATCGGCCATTGGTTTATCTTGCGATGCTTTCAAAAAAGTAGTTCGAAGAATGTCTCATTTTGTACCTCAGGGCAGTAACTTCCTCTCCCGCAGAAAAATCTAAGTGAGGGTTCGAATCAATGACGCAGGGAACATGTTTCTTTTCATAGCCAGGGAAGAGGAAGCAGAGCAACTGCTCCGGGCTGGGCGAAGCCACTGGGAAGGCCAGGAAAGAGAGTTCGCTGCCTTCAGCTCCAGTGCTCCAGAAAACAGGCGCACACGTTCTTAAGGGGCGGACGATGGTCAACAAGCCAGGCGTCGAAAACGTTCACTGTGGCCCGCGTGGGCGCTCAGCGCTCGCCAGTTTACGAACACTTGCCGAGATCGTTCGGGATTGGCGGTGCCGACAGCCTGCCCAGCGTGAAGGCAACCGCGACCTTCACTGGTACTCGAACGGAACCAGTGACAAGCTGCGAACAGTTGCCAGCAGTTGATAACAGTTGTGCGCAACTGGAAATCGAGATTGCTGTAAATCCAGGCGAAAGGGGGAGCTTCAAATCTTGGTGTGCGGTTGGTGGTTTAGACCCTGGGGCAGTCAAACGGAAGGCAATGGCGGCGACCAGCTAAAGAAAGGACACCAATGAACGTATCTGACTTGAAGGAATTAATCAGCGCAGCCATCGGTTTCACCAGCGGGCCGCACAGTGGTGCGTTCCCCGATCGCCGGGACGTTCTATAGGTCCAGGAGCGGAGACAAGCCGCTGGCGGAGGTAGGGGAAACCGTGACGGTTGGCCAGGTGTTGTGTGTGATCGAGGACAAGAATGGGTTGAACGAAATCGAGTCAGAAGCTGCCCGCCAGGTTGCGAAGATTCACCCTGGAGAATGGAAAGCCGGTGGAGGTGAAGCGCTGTTTGATATTCGTTCTGGCTTGTCAGCCGATTGAGTAAAAGAAGCGCCCTTCCAGAAAGGAAACTTGGAAAGGCGCACAATCAAATCAGAGCCATCTATGAAGCGTTCAACGAGCTGTTGGACTGGCTGAACACTGTGTTCACGGTGCTGCCCAAGGTAGGAAGAATCGCGATGGCCGCCAGGGCTAGGAATACCAGTAACAGCGCATATTCGACCAAGTCTTGACCTTCTTCGTCCTGTAGAAATCTTTGAATCATTTGCAGCATAGAGTCCCCCTTGTTTTCTGGTTGAAATGGAAAAATATTCGTCAAGCTGCCCCCGGTATTCGCATGTTTAGGAAGCTCGGCAAAGCGTGGAGTGTCCGCTCGCGACTGGTGGTCAAGGGTTTGAGACTTGGACACCTGCCACAATGTTAACAAGATGCATTTCAAGTGCCTTCCCTGCGGTGTGCGCGGAAAGGGCCTGACAGGCCCTAACCAGGGCTCAGCAGATCTGCCCAGACGCCGCCTTAGCAACTTTGTAGGCGGGTGGTTTGGCGACCTGGCTCAGTTTGAAAACCCAACTTGGTGGGGAGTCATACGACTCATCACTGGTGCTGCCACACCGACATGAATAGATTCTGTTGGCTAATTGAACACGGAATGGCACTGGCGACAAAAGCTCGCAATCGTTGCTGGGTTTCTTGATCTCATTGGGTTGCCTCAGTTGTTTGAGGTGTACCCAAAAGGTGTTTCTTCTGAGTGGAGGGAGTGGCTGGGCCGGCTTACGACCAAGGAGAGCCGCTCCGCGTCCGAAGCATAAGCACTCCCTCAGCGGTCCAGCCCTCCGGGGCGGGGATAGTCTCGCAAGATTACCCAGCCTGTCGATGAGGCAAAACCTGAAGGACTTTGTAGCGGTTTGGTTGAGTGAGAGACTATGCAGTGGAGTGAATGGATATTCGAGGGTCAAGCGATTAGGGCGGGCGAAGCTCACTTGAAAAAGATTCTCCATAACAACACAAATAACAAGACGCCTCCAACCCAGAGCCATGGTCTTGAAGGCGGGCGATAATCGCGCTCCACACCTGTAGCAAAACAAGCTGTCTTACCCGCCGACCGCTTTACATTTTAGGCAAATCATAGCGAGCGTATCGGCGTTCCATCCTGGTGGCCCTTTAATCCACTAGGAGAACGTTGCGACGAACGGCGACAGGTTGATGCGTTATGAACCTGAGGTCAGTGAGCAGTGTGAATCCATCCTCCGCAGTCCGAATTACACTGATGCCCCTCGGAGATCAACCTCTGCTGAGCCTCCAGTTCCGCGGCTTCCCCGGTGGAGTTGGAAAAGAGAACCACTCGCTGCGGCCAAATGATCGCCACCTGCCACTCCTCTTCCTTTTGACGCAGCCGGACCCGGATTCGGCGAGAGTGTGCTTGTTCGTAGGATTCCATCATGGAAGGACCCCAATTGGCAGGGGATTGCGGAGTGGCTGGGCCGGCTTACGATGAGCAGGGATCCAGCCCGCAAACCTGCGGTCCAGCCCTCCGGATGCGAATATTTTAACAGCCGGGATCTATTGTCGAGGAGGCGAAACCTGAGCGCTGTCTCGTGGTTTTTCCCTAAGCGTCAGGACTGGCTAGGAGCGCCTCTGGTCAGCAAAAATGAATCTCGGTACGGCTCCATCCGGTTCCGCAACAGACCACACAATGCTCGGCTCCAGACCAGAAACCGAACTTTTCTCGGCGGCCGCTACCTTCACACCGAGGACAACGAATGGAAGGTTGCATGACCAGGCCTGCCTTTCATAACCTATGTTCCAAGGATCTTCGCCGCGGATTCAGAAATCAAGATTGCGAACTGAGTCATAGTTGTTCCATCGCTAAGAAGCTCGTCGTGGTCACCGATGACCATGTTGAAAACCGGATTGAGACCATTTCTCGTCAGCGTTTGATAAAGATCCGTGACAAGAGTGTGGAACTGCTCCCGAGTGAGCTCTAGTGGAAGCGGATAGTGAATCATGTGAGTTGCTTTTGCCTTGTGTACCTGTGCCAATTCTGATCGGTCGATAGAACAGAAAGAGTTAGTGAAAAAATCGGCAGGCTAATCATCTTGGCTGTCTAGGGTAACTGGGAAAAGGAGACCCGAAAAGCGAGTGGTCTCGCCTGGCAGCCAATTTTTACCGAACGACTCCAATTAACGCAGCACTCACGACGAGACCAACGGCGAGAACCAGGATCGCCACAATGATATCGAAAGCCTTTCTCACCCACGGAGACGGATGAAAGCACAGCTGATAGATTCGTTTCTGAAGGTTGGGTTTTCTTTGCATCTCGAGCTATGCAGACAGAAGCCCTGCCAAATAACGCTGCCAAGCAAGTCTCGTCGTTTCAGCGCGGCTGGCTCAGAGGTGGCCGGGAAAAGGAAAACTTTTTCATAGAAGCGGAAATTGGTGGAGATTGCCTTCCCAAAGGAGTCGAGAAAATGGATATTCAAGAAGAGATACAGAACGAGCTTCTTAGGCTGGACGTGCCACTCACGAGCTTGGGAGGATTTCAATTTGATCCGTCCCAAGAACCGAAAGCTGTCAAGGTCGATTACGAAGGGGTAACCGGGACGTTCGATCCTGAAGACCTGCTTTCATTGCTCCAGAAATTGCCAGATAAAGCCGGGTCAACGGTGGTCGTTGAAGCTATCCGCCTGTCGCGTGACCGGCGTTAAGCGCTGAATGGGGCTCGGAACCATCATCTGCAGGACAACGAAGAGGGAGAATCAAAATGCCAAGACGTGGAGACGGGCTCGTTTTGAGGGGTAAGACCTGGCTGCTGGACTTCCGGCACATGGGGCAGCGCTACCAGAAACGGCTCGGCAAGAACATCAGTCGCTTGCCTCGGTTGAACGCGCCAAAGTCCTGAAGGGAGAGGCCGGCATAGGCGGTAAGAAGCGGAAGGATATTCTCTTTGAGAAGCCGCGGAGGAGTTTCTGCAATGGGCGCAGGCATAAGCGAGCTGGTACGGTTGATTTCTTCCGGTACTGCCTGCAGTCACTTGGCCGTTCGTTTAACGGAAAGACTCTGAGCCAGATCCATCCATTCCTGATCGAACAGCACAAACAAGCTCGCATCGCGGCCGGGCACCGAGTGGCGATCAACCGGGAACTCGCTGCCCTCAGGGTGCTTTTCAGCCGTTGCCGGGAGTGGAAGAGGTACGAAAGGGACAATCCACTCCGATCGGTGAAGAAGATCGACGAGCCAATGACTAAACTTCGCTTTCTGAGCGATGAAGAGGAGACAGCACTCTTGGGCCAGTGCGAAGAACCCTTGAGGCGTCTCGTGCTGCTCGGGATCTATGCCGGCTTCCGGATCAACGCTGAGGCCCTGACCCTGAAGGTTGAGAATGTAGACATCGGCAGAAAGCAGCTGACGATCGAGGCCGCCTATTCCAAGAACTGAGAAACGCAGACGATTCCGCTTCACTTAAAGCTAGTGGCGCCACTTCAGAACCGGATCCGGGAGAGTAGGGCCGGTCTCGTCTTCGAAACCCGGGAAGGGAAGCCCATCCGTTCGGTCAGAACGGCGTTTACAAACGCCTGTGAGCGTGCTAATTTGGCCGACGTCACGCCCCACACCTTGGGGCACACCTTTGCTTCAAGGCTGGGAATGGCAGGAATAAATAACCAGACCCTGCAGAAGCTTGGCAGGTGGAAAGAACCGAAGATGATCCTTCGTTACGCTCATCTTTTACAGGAGCACCTGGCGGACGCGATTGAGAAAATCGGGGTTCATTTCACTACGGGAATCACTACAGTCAAAGCAGCATCCTCGTAACTCACTGTGCGGAAGTGGCGGAATTGGCAGACGCACTAGATTCAGGTTCTAGCGGTCGCAAGGCCATGGGGGTTCAAGTCCCCCCTTCCGCACCACCAACTTACGAAACCTTCCAATTTCGCGTTTTGCCACGAGTGAAAAGCGTGGTGAAACTCTTCTGAGCCTGGTAAAACCACAATGTGGGAGGAGTGGTCGCTGCCCGTTTCTTTGGGGATGCGACTCGCTGTGTGCTGAGGGCCCAAGTTCGCACGAAGTACACTTACAGCGAAGTCACCGGTCTGCTGGTCGATAGTTTGCGTACGCTGGATACCACCTCGCGGCATCAACTGCAGGCTCTATCTGGTCGTCGTGATAAGCGCGGCCGATTCCAGAGTCGCGAGCTTCCCGAATCACCCGAATGGCAATCGCCCGAGAAACTTCCCGCAACGCCGCAGCCTTCGGATAAAGCGCGCCCTGAGCAAGACGTTCTGGAGTCACTTGGTCAGCCAAAGTCTGTGCTGCGGTGAGGAACATCTCGTCAGTCACCTCCCGCGCTCCACTTAGGATCACTCCCAAGCCAACACCCGGGAAAATGAAAGTATTGTTTGCCTGACCAATGACGTGAGTCATGCCTGCATAGGAGACTGCCTTGAAAGGACTACCTGTCGCCACCAGGGCCCGGCCGCCGGACCAGGCCACGATGTCGGCAGGAAGAGCCTCAGTCTTTGATGTCGGATTCGACAGAGGGAAGATGACCGGTGTCGGAACATGCTTGGCCATTTCCCGAATGGCCGATTCTGTGAAGCTTCCAGCGGCGCCACTCGTGCCAATGAGAATGGTGGGGCGAACGTGCCGGATCACTGTTTCCAGATCGTATCGCTCGGCATCGGCGAAGCCGAACTGCGCCATGAACTCGGGGGTGAGAGCGAATGGCTGTTTGTCGCTATCGATGTGCTCTCTACCCTGGAACAATAGGCCAGCGGAATCGAGCATCACTATAGATCCGCCGACGGTGGCATTTGAAGCTCCCTCAAGCGTCATGGCTTCCTGCACAAGGCGTGCGATGCCAATACCGGCGGCACCTGCTCCGAGAAATACGAGCCTCTGCGCCGAAAGGGGGCGGCGTAACACTTTGAGCACTGCCAGAATACCCGCCAAAGCTACGCTGGCAGTTCCCTGGATATCATCATTGAAGCTGGTGATTCGATAACGATACCGGTCCAGTATTCGGATTGCATTATGCTGTTTGAAGTCTTCCCACTGCAGCACCGCATGTGGGAAAACTTCCAAGACTCCTTCCACAAAAGCTTCGATGAATTCGTCGTAAGCCTGGCCTCGCAACCTCGGGTGCCGGTAGCCCACGTAATATGGGTCGTCGAGAAGTTCCTGGCGATCAGTGCCGACATCGAGCGAAATGGGCAGCGTCTCCGAAGGTGGAATCCCAGCACCGGCTGTGTATAGAGTCAGCTTCCCTATGGGAATTCCCATACCGCCGGCGCCTTGGTCACCGAGGCCAAGGATGCGCTCATTGTCGGTGACGACAATCAGCTTGACTGTGTGGTGGCGGCTGTTCCGCAACAAATCAGGAATTCGGAAGAGATCATCTGGCGTGATCCATAAGCCCCGAGGCCGGCGCAAAATGTGGCTGAACTGCTGACATGCCAGACCCACTGTCGGGGTGTAAACAATAGGCATGAACTCTTCGAGGTTTTCCACCAGAACACGATAGAACAATGTCTCGTTGCGGTCCTGCAATGCCGCCAGTCCGATGTACTTCTCCAGATCAGAGCCCTTACAGCGTACGTGCTCGAGTTCGAGGCCTACCTGCTCCTCAATACTCAAGACTCGTGGAGGCAGCAGACCTCGCAAGCCAAACAGGTCTCGCTCAGGCTCTGAAAAAGCAGTGTCTTTGTTCAACAACGGTTGAGCCAGCAGTTCGACGCCATGTAAGGACACCTCGACGAATTCCTCATTGTTCCCGGCCTTGAGCTCAGTAAGTTGCATTAGTTAAGCCTCAAACATTGCTCAGCAGTGTGGTTCATGCCCGCACCCAGCCTTGGCACGCGTCGCAAGGACGAACCGGGCGTGTTCCGTCTTCAGACCGCTGACGATCCTTGAAGACGAGTAGTCGCACACACTCACGCAGGACCCTTCTCGGTCTGCGGGGATTTCCCTGAACACGACGACTTCTGTTCCTGCTCTATCGTTGTGTCAAGCCACTCCAACAACAGTTGCTCCAACTTCTCAATGTCCCCGATCCGCAGCAACGAATAGATGGTCTCTCCTTCCGGGTTCAAAGGAATGAAGTGACAAGGTAGCTTTTTGCCGCGCTGTGCAGGATGCACGTAGTTGATCAGGAAACAGTCTGTGCAAGGATGCACTTGTTCCGCCTCACCTGCATTGAGGCAACTGATCGAATCGCGGAAATACTCCGTGGGCCGCCACGGAGTACGTACGGATCGCCCATAGCCTCCGTCAGCCAAGATACCTTTCTCCAGCTTCAGTTTTTCGATGATTTCTTCTCTGGTAAGTTCCATGGCTTCGCCCCTCCCTTACGGCGTCCATTCAAAGTAGGCACCGCCCACCAATTGTTCCTAAGCATATGGAGTTCCAACGGCATTGTGGGCTACGGGGTCGGCATCTCGCATCCCCAGCAATCGGAGAGAGGAACAATGGAGAGTTTCATGGCGAGCGCGAGGAGCCTGCACAACCAACTGAAAAGACGCTGGGGCAAGCCTTGAAGAGCCCGCTCCAGCAAGGTCTTAGCGAGCTTGCCTCCTTTGCGTTGCGTCTATCCCGACCGAACGAAACTCACAGCGTTGGTCTACCGGCAGAGCCTTCTGGGATCGATCGAGGCCGGCAGCACAAATCGGGTCATTTCTCCCTGTTACCTTGACATTTCACCCAGCGCAGCGACCGTGGCGTTCCGGGTACGAAGGCAGCCAGTCCGTTTGAACCGCAATTGACGGCTTCCCAAGCGCAAGTGACGTTGGCAGGTGATGTGCTCTTGCCAGAACGAATGCCGAACAAAGAGGAACAAAATGAAAGTCCTGGTGGTTGAAGATGACAATCTCTTTCTCTGGTCTCTGGGCCAGTTTCTCAAAAGAGAAGGTTATGAAGTCTCTTCGGCCATGACCGCCGAGCTGGCACTTGATATGGCCCAAAAGCAGCCTTTTGATATCGTCATCTCCGATTTTCACCTTCCCGGTCTGAACGGAAAAGAGCTGATCAGGAAAGTGAGAGCGCTCTATCCCGTTATCAAGACGGTCCTCATCAGTGCCTATCAGAGAGAGGAGACGGGAGGGGACGACGAGTCTCTGCTGAATGCTTACCTGAATAAACCGATCGAGCTGGGGAACCTGAAGCGACTCCTGCAAGACTTGACGGCAAAGACTTCCCTTGCGGAGGCCCATCGCCCATGAAGGTTTGCCTGATCGGTTTGAATCACCAGACTGCCCCTGTGGAAGTTCGAGAACAGGTTTCAATTCATCCGAACCGACTGCTGGCGGCTTTGCGGGCCTTCCGTGAGCTCGACGGTGTCTTGGACTGCGTTATCCTTTCCACTTGCAACCGCTTTGAAGTGACTTGCGTGCTCACTGAAGACGCTTCGGCTGAAGCCGTCTTTGCGGAGTTTCTGAAAACCTGGTATTCGGTCGAACCTCGCGCGGTCTTTCCCTGTCTCTATTTCTACATGGGGCGTGAGGCCATCCGTCATCTCTATCGGGTGGCCAGCAGTCTCGACTCGCTGGTTATAGGTGAACCTCAAATTCTCGGCCAAGTCAAAGACGCGATTCACGCCGCTCGTCAAGCAGGTTGTTTGAACACGCAACTGGCCACGCTGTTTGAAAGAGCCCTCTGTACAGCCAAGAAAGTACGCAGTGAAACTGAGATTGCCAGCTCAGCAGTTTCAGTGAGTTACGCTGCGGTCGAGCTGGCGCGGAAGATCTTTGGAGAGCTGAAGGGCAAACACGTTCTGATCTTGGGGGCGGGCAAGACGAGCGAGTTGACGGCCAAGCATCTGCTGAACTGCGAAATCCAGAGCGTCGTCGTGAGCAACCGGACCTACGAGAAGGCCGAGGAGCTGGCGCGTCGGCTTCACGGTAAGGCGGCTCACTTCAGCGAACTTCGGCCACATCTGAGAGAGGCTGACATCGTCATTTCGTCCACCGGTGCACCACATCCGATTCTGACCAAGGCTGACGTTGCCGAAGCGATCAAAGAACGCCACAACCGGCCGTTGTTCCTGATCGATATCGCAGTTCCGCGAGACATTGATCCCGAGGTCAACAAGCTCTCTGATGTGTTCCTTTACGACATTGACGACCTTGCCGAAGTGGTCGGCAGCAACTTGAAGATGCGGGAGAAAGCTGCCCAGCAGGCCGAAAAGATTGTTCATCGGGAAGTGGAACTGACCCTGGAAAGTGTCGAGGCGCGCAGCCGGGGCTCCGCGATCGCAGATTTGCGGAAAACACTGGACAAGATCGGGCAGGAAGAACTCCTAAAAGCTGCAAGCCGCATGGCAAGTCTTTCGGAACAGGATCGAAAAATCCTGGAACTGATGGTGCATCGCATCGTCAGCAAGATTTCCCATCCCTTGGTCATGGAAATGAAACAGAGTCCGGAGTCGTCTCCCTCGCTTGGACAGCGCCTTTTGAGCTTCTTCCAGACCGTCACGAGTTAGAGCACGAGGATAGAGGACGGAAGATCGTGGATTGCGTGACCTTTCCTCCATCCTCTATCTTCGACCGCTCAAGAACTACCTTCCCAACTTGGCTTCGGCCGTGGGTGATATCACCCTGCGCCGCGAATTTCCCCTCCTGCTTCCCCCATTCAGATCGATCGAACCCCCACAAGTGATTGAAAATAGGACTCCACGAGTTGGCAAAACGCGTGCCCTTACCCAAACGTGTGCGCGGCGTTTGAAGACCATCATGAGTGTTCGATACTTCGGGAGGGGACCGATGTCAGGCATACCAACCTGTTCCACGGGACAACAGATAGGCGGTCATCCAATTGGCATTGCTCCTCCGGGCCATCCGGCAGAAATGCCTTCGAGACCGAGCACGGGCACAACCGGACATCCCCTCGTGCACAACAGCGCCTCGAAGAATCAGCTCCGCCTGGTCTTCTGGGAAACGACCTCCGGCTGCAACCTGGAATGCGTGCACTGCCGCCGGATCGATGTGGCGGCGGAACTGGCCAAGCACGATATGACCACCGAGCAGGGAATTGCCTTCATCGATTCCCTGGCCGAATGCGCCCAACCGATCCTTTTCTTCAGTGGTGGCGAACCTCTATATCGCAAAGACATCTTCACTCTCGCGAAACATGCTCAAAGCCGCGGCCTTACGACTGCGTTGGCTACCAACGGAACCCTCATCGACGACGAAATGGCTAACAAGATCGTGGCCGCAGGGTTTCAGCGCGTGGCGATTAGCATTGATGGCGCTGATGCGGACACCCACGACCGTTTTCGCGGCATTCCCGGTTCGTTCGCGCGCGCTCTGTCGGGTTTTCTTAGGCTACGCCGTAGGGGAATGAGCATGCAGATCAACTCTACCCTCGCGCGCCACAATGCAGCCCAGCGCGAAAAGCTGTATGAACTGGCTCTGGCCGTGGGGGCCGACGCCCTGCATATCTTCATGCTTGTGCCGGTGGGCTGCGGAGTTCAGATCTCGGCCGACAATCAGTTGCCGGCCCATGAGTATGAGTCGATTCTGAATTGGTTCTACGACAAATCGAAAGAAGGCAAGCTCCAGACCAAGGCAACTTGTGCGCCGCACTACTATCGCATCATGCGACAGCGAGCCAAGGCGGAGGGCGTCAAGTTGTCCTTTGCCACGCATGGCATGGACGCTGTGACTCGAGGCTGCCTGGCTGGCTCGGCAGTCTGCTTTGTATCGCACAAGGGTGAGGTCTATCCCTGCGGCTATCTGCCGGTGGTCTCTGGGAATGTGCTGCGTCAATCCTTTTCAGATATCTGGGAGAAGTCACCCGTATTTGCGGAGCTTCGCGACACGAGCCAACTCACAGGGAAGTGTGGCTGCTGCGAATACAAGAACGTCTGCGAAGGTTGCCGGGCTCGTGCGTTTGGAGAGACGGGCAACTACCTCGCTGAGGAGCCGTACTGCAACTACCTCCCGCGAGCGATGCAGCCCGCGCCTGAACTGTCAATTCTGCAGTGACGACGAAGAAAGCATCCTCCCTTGGACAAAGGGGGACTTCAGGGGGGTGTGCGATCGCAAGCTTTGGAAACCTCCCCCTGACCCCCTCTTTGTGCAAGGGGGGGAACGTTTCAAAGGAGAGACCATCCATGAACCGAGCTCATGCCACCGCGACGCTTCAATCCCCAATCAGGGCCGGGGCCTTCTGGGTTTTTTCGAGCGTGATCGTCGGCGCATTGATGACACTGGTGGCGACGCTGCCGGGGGTTTTGAAATCTGGCAAACCACTTGTCAGTGAAACCAACCTGCTCTTCTACACGTTGGTCATCTACTTCGGTGCAGCGGCACTCTACTCGGGCTACGCAGTTTTGCGCGACGACGTTTTGTTTCGAACCGCCTCACGTGCGGTCTGGTTTGGCTTTTTGCTGCACAACGGGGCAGTCGCCTTACGGTGGGTCTCCTCAGGGCGGCCGCCGGTCTCCAATATTTACGAAATGATGATTAGCTTTGCCTGGGGCATCGTGCTCATGCATTTGATCGTCGAACGTGGGTACCGGTTCAGGTTTTCCGGGCTCTTTGCGCTACCAATGGCGGCGCTGGCAATCATCATGACGATGATCCTCCCCAGCGACGTGCGCCCGCTAATGCCTGCCCTGCAAAGCAATCTCCTCTACATTCACGTCAGTGCAGCACTTTTCAGCTACGCCGCTTGCGCCATTTCGTTCATCACCGCTCTCCTATTCCTGATCAAGGACAAGGCGAGGATGGCTGGCTTTGGAGTGGCTGCCTCGGTTCTGGTGACTGTGATCTACCTGTTTCTGGACAATCTCTCGGTGGTGACTCGAGGCGTATTCCACGTCGTGGGCTGGGATTCCAGCGTCAACCAGAAAATCTACGTGGCTGAGAAGACACCGTTGCTGTTAGAAGTTCCAGGTCTGGGGTCTCTGCTCCTCGTAACCCTCCTGAGTTTGGTGGCGATGGGGGTTCTGTATTTGCTGGCATGGAACAAGCAGGAGTCCGCCATCGAAAAATGGGCTGATTGGACCCTTCTCATCAGTGCGGGCTTGCAGGCACTATCGCTGGCGGTACTCTGTTTTCAAATTGAGAACGGCAGCTTTACGAGCCCGCTCTATCAAGGCTCGTTCGGGACCAGTTTCTCGGCACACCCATTTGAGGTGACCGGCCTTGCCGCTGGGTTCGTGCTCAGCTTGCTTCTCTTGGCCATTAAGACCTGGGAAAACCCGATTCGTGGATTCCTTCCAGACACCGCTGTGCTGGATGACCTGACCTACAAGATGATCACCATCGGCTTCCCCTTACTTACCTTGATGCTCATCACGGGCTCGATCTGGGCCAACCGGGCCTGGGGCTCTTACTGGAGCTGGGACCCCAAGGAAGACTGGGCACTCATCACCTGGCTGGTGTATGCAACGTACTTGCATGTTCGCATCACGCGCGGTTGGAGCGGCAGGAAATCGGCTTACTTCTCGATCGTTGGTTTCGCCGTTGTGATGTTCACATTCCTGGGCGTAACCTATCTCCTACCTGGAATGCACGCGTACGCGAACTAACCCGGATTCGACGCGCAGTGGTCGTTCTTCCAGGTCTTGCCCACGTCGCGCATCTCTGCGCGATTCCCATTCTTTAATTAGATGAAGAAGGAAGATCTGTTCGACTATAATCACGCGTCGAGCACGATCCTTGGGCTCTATACAAGTCCTGTTCGCGGAGGCCGCGTCGCCGCCAATGTTTATCCGCAGAACGGTCCGCATCCCGGTGCCAATCTCTTCTATCTGGAGCTGACTCAGCGGTTCTAGTCCGGTGGCGACGTTTGACAACAGCACACAACGAGCAATGAAACTGCCCGGCTATCGATGGGTTGTCGTCGGGCTTGCGATCGGTATTTCTGCCGGTGTGGGTGCGTACACATTCGCCTACGCCAAGGGTTGGTCCTATCTCACCGACAATGCTGCGGCCTGTGCAAACTGTCACGTCATGCAGGAACAGTATGATGGTTGGCTGAAGTCGTCTCACCGGGCCGCTGCCGTTTGCAACGATTGCCACACACCTGCCACGTTTCTAGGAAAATACAGCACCAAAGCACGGAACGGCTTCTGGCATTCCTTCTATTTCACCACGGGCTGGTTTGAAGACAACATCCAGATGCGGCCGCACAGCCGGGCAGTGGCGGAGGAAGCGTGCCGGAAGTGTCACCAACAAATCGTTGAAGCGATCGAAGGTCCGGATGGTGGGAAAGCAGCTACGACTTCGTGCATCTCCTGTCACCGTTCGGTCGGACATCTTCATTGAAAGCAATCCATGAAGCAGGAATTCAAGGAGACGTGACATGGCCCCAGCTGCTCCCGATAACTCAAAACGGCGAAAGCTTGGCGTGTTTGTGCTGATTGCTGGCGCTTCAGCCTTGGTAACGCTGATCGCGACGGGATTGCTGATCAACATTTTCGAACGCAAGCAGGAAAGCCGGAATCCGTTTTACCGCGTCGTAGAGCTCACCGACGAAACCGAAGATCCGGCGCTGTGGGGGAAAAACTTTCCGCTGCAGTATGACGATTATCGCCACACCGTGGACCAAGTGCGAACCCGGTTTGGTGGCAGTGAGGCGCTGCCACACACGCCAAGCAACGCCGACCCAAGGACCATCGTTGCTCAGTCGAAGTTAGAGGAGGATCCAAGGCTAAAGATCATGTGGGCGGGTTACGCTTTTTTCAAGGACTTTCGAGAAGAACGCGGGCACGCCTATATGCTCGATGACCAAACGTTTACGGAGCGGCAGCAAGTCGTCAAGCAGCCGGGCACCTGTATGCAGTGCCACGCTTCGATCTACGTCCCCTATCGAAAGCTCGGGAACGGCGATCCCATCCGGGGCTTTGAGATGATGAACCAAATGCCCTACACGGAAGCGCGCAAACTCGTCTCCCATCCCATTGCCTGCATCGATTGTCACGACCCAGGCAACATGCAGTTGCGGGTGACCCGGCCTGGGTTCATCGAAGGGATTCGAGCGCTTAAGTCCTCGCAAGGCGTTCAAAACTACGTTGTGAACACGATGGCGACCTGGCAGGAAATGCGGGCCTTCGTTTGTGGGCAATGCCACGTCGAGTACTACTTCAAGGGACCGGAGAAACGCCTGGTTTATCCTTGGGCCAAGGGATTGAAGGTCGATGACATTGTGTCGTACTACGACGAAGTGAAGTTCAAAGACTGGACTCACGCGGAAACGGGCGCGCCTGTGCTGAAGGCGCAACACCCCGAATTCGAAATGTGGAATCAAGGCATCCACGCCCGCTCTGGCGTGGCTTGTGCCGACTGTCATATGCCTTACAAACGTGAAGGCGCTTTGAAGATCAGTGATCACCACGTTCGCAGTCCCTTGCTGAACATTAATCGTGC
>Ga0180085_1000055_pt1 | contig 32182 bp, 21 predicted proteins | sample EasRiv730_16_10D_FD_123013 | JGI IMG/M metagenome (GOLD analysis project Ga0180085, IMG submission 123013) | Soil microbial communities from meander-bound floodplain in the East River, Colorado, USA - East River metaG ERMLT730_16_10D | ecosystem: Environmental > Terrestrial > Soil > Floodplain ... | reverse complement strand
CGCCCAGACGCAGCGAGCCCGGGTCCTGCGAGATCTTGCGAATCATCTCCGGCGACAGATAGAAGGAGAAGGCGCGCCGGATCTTCTCGCGGTCGCGCACCGTCGTCAGGTAGTACCAGACCAGGCTCGCCACGTAGGCCGTGGGCAGCTGGATCCAGGACGGGATCACCACCGGGACCGACCGCCCGGCCTCGACGAAGAAGGCGTACGCGCCGATCCACGCTCCCGCCTCGAGCGCGGCGAGCACCAGGGCTCCGACGAGGGGGCGTAGATAGAGAAACGTCGCGGCGGCCAGCAGCGCCAACCCGACCAGCATTGCCGACTCGATCGGGCGCGGGAGCGGGTCGATCCGCCGACCCTCGAGCAGATTGCCGGCGACCGTGGCGTGGATCTCGACGCCGTAGGTGAAGCCGACCTCGCCGCCGCTGTACGGCGTGGGGAAGGAGTCCTTGACCTCGACGGCGCGCAGCGCCGCGACCTGCGTGGCGCCGACGAAGACGATCTTGTCGCGGAAGAAACCGGGTGGCAGGTGTCCCGCCGGGTCGAGTGCCTGGTACAGCGAGACGGTCGGGATCGTGCGCGGCGGACCGTAGAAGTCGATCAGCCGTGACCCGCGCTCCGCACGGTACGAGCGGTCGCCGGTCGCGGTCTCGTAGGCCGCGAGGGCCAGGCTCGGGCGGTCCCCGAGCATCAGCCGGGCGCTGCGCATCACGCTGTCGTCGTCCGGCGGCAGCTCGACCGACGCCACCACCGCCGCGGCTTTCGCGAACGGCGGGAGCGGATCGACGATCCGGGTCTCGTGGAACTTCGGATCGTCGGTCCGCTCGACCGTCGAGCCGAGCACGACCTGGCCCGCGTCGAACAACGCTAGCTCGAGCTGGACGTCCTGCACGGGATCGCGCGGCGTGTCGAACAGCACGTCGAAGGCGACGGCACGCGCCCCCTCGCGCTTCAGCGTCCGGATCAGATCGGCATGCAGGCCGCGCGGCCACGGCTCGAGCAGATCGAGCCCGCGCTCGAGAAACGACGCGTCGTCGATCGCCACGACGCACACGCCTGCGGGGGCGGGGCGCTCGCCGCGCAGCTTGAACAGCAGGTCGAGCCCGTAGCGTTGCTCGAGACCGGCCGTGGCCGGCCAGCGTGTCGCGGCGAGACCGAGCAGGCCCGGAATCAGCGCCAGCAGGACCGCGACCGCGAGCTTGCCTCGGATGCCCGCCACCGCTACGGGGACGTGAAGCTGAGACTGAGCAGGATCGTCCGCGCCGGCACCACGCTCTCCTCGAGCGAGGTGCGGTAGTACGCGTACTCCTGGTCCGAGAAGTTCAGCACGCTCAGCGCGACCGAGCCCCAGCGCTCGGGCAGGCGATAGCCCAGCACCAGGTCACCGATCCAGAAGTCGGACTCGATCGTGAAATTCGGCGGATCAAGAACCGGGTCGATCTGGTCCGCGGCCTGGTCGTAGTACGTGCCCCGCACGTGCGCGAAGAAGCCCATGGGCAGGAAGAACCGCACCTGCGGACGGACGCGATGGGTTTCGATGTGCTCGCCGTACGACCCGAAGTTGTCGACCTGCGTGAAGTCGAAGTCCCGCTCCTCGTACGCATAGTCGAGGCTCAGGGCGAGACGCCTCCCGACGGTGCCGTTGAGGTACAAGTTGCCCAGCCAGTCGTCGCTGTTCCGCTCGACGACGGTCGAAGCGACCTGACCGATGCAGCCGAGATCGGGATCGGGCGCAGTGCATCCCGGCTCCGGGATGTCGAGGCTGCGACGCAGGGCGGAGAAGCCCAGGAAGACCCGCCGCGAGATCTGCTGGTCCAGCCCGAGACCGTAGTTGAACGAGCGGGTCCCGCCGGGATCGTCGAAGAACTGGTTGAAGCCGGCGACCTGCGTGGGCTCGAGCGTCTGGAGCCGGCCGATGGCGGGGCTGAGCCGCGAATAGGCCGTGGCTCGCACCACGGTCGTCGACGTGGCCTGGGCCGAGAGGCCGAACTTGGGGCTGACCTGCGTGTCTTCGAAGTCGACCTCGGCCACGCCGATCTGCGAATCGCGCGGGGGCAACAGGCCCACGGGCGCCAGCACGTCCTCGTAGGCCAGCCCGCCGGTGATCTCGACCGGTCCGAGGTCGCGCAGCTTGGCGTAGACGTAGGCGTTCGAGAACGTGTCGTCGCCCGTCGCCGCCGTCGACGGGAGCCCGCTGACCTGGCCCGTGACGTCCTGCTGGCCGTCGAAATAGCCGGCGCCCGCGCTCCAGGTCAAGCGGGACTGGCGCAACACGTACTGCGCCTCGAGCTGCGTGCCCTCGAGACGCGCCGTTCCGGACGAGCCGAAATCCGAGTTGCTCGCGCTTTGCTCCGTGTCGCTGTAGATCGCCGAGATCGCCAGATCGGCCGCGGGCGACAGGATCCGGTGGTAGCCCAGGCCGATGTTGGTCAGATCGGTCGAGACGCGCTCCGCGTTGACAAAGGCCGCCGGGTAGTCGCGCAACGGCAGGTCGCCCGTGTCGCGGGTGCCGTCGATCAGGCTGACCTGGAACTGGTCGCGATAGGTCGGCGCGAGCACGAAGAACGCGCGCACCGCGTCGCTGTCGGTGTCGTTGTTGATCCGGAAGCCGTCCGACTGGAACGTGGTGTAGGACACCGCGCCCGCGATCCGATCCTGGTTGAACGTCACCGTGGCGTCGCCGCCCGACGAGCTGCTGCTGTCGAGCTCCACCGCGTCGATCGGCAGGTCCGTGTCGCTGTCCCCGACCGCCAGCGAGGCGAAGCCGCGGAAGCGCGGGCGATTGAACAGCGACGTGTACTCGTTGAACGACACGCTCTCGTTCACCACGTCCGGCCGCACCGCGTTGACGCTCACCGGCTGGTAGATCCGCGCCTGCAGCGTCTCGCTCAGGAACGCGGGCGCGAAGCCGGGCAGGTTGCGGTAGGTTCCGCTGAGGAACAGGTGCGAGGAGTAGTTGGACTGATCGAGGTCCGCGCTCTGCCGCGCGGCCACCAGGCCCAGCTGGTCGAAGCCCAGCTCGTTGTAGATCCCGGCCAGGTCGGCCGAGCGCACGGCGAGGTCCTCGTCGAGCAGCAGGCGCGAGCGGTAGACCGCGCGGCGGTCGTTGAGGCCGATCGACTCCTGCAGCTCGCCCAGCGCCTCGACCGGGCGGTTGTAGGTGCGCTTGAGGATCGCCGAGTAGAGCCAGGGCGTGGGGTCGGACGGATCGAGGTCTTTCGCGGCGGCGAGCTCCTTCTCGGCAGGGCCCGGTCGCCGCTCCTCGAAATAGGCCTTGGACAGGTACGAGCGGTAGAGCGAGCTCTCGGGGTCGAGGATCACCGCGGTCTGGATCTCCTCGCGGCCGGCCTTCAGGTCCGAGCGCAGGCGGGCGATTCCCAGGCCCAGATGCGCCAGCGGAAAGCTCGGATCGGCTGCGACGGCGCGCTCGAACGTGTCGAGCGCCTCCTTCGAGCGCAGCTCGGCAAGCTGCACGAACCCTAGAACGGCCAGCGCTCGCGCTGAGCCGGGATCGCGGCGCACGGCGCGGTCGGCCGCCTCGCGGGCGCCGGCCGTGTCGCCCTCGGCCATGCGCAACTCGGCGACGCGCGCCAGCGCCTCGGCGCTCTCGGGGTCGAGCCGGGCTGCGGACTCGGCGGTCTCGCGAGCGCGCCGGATGTCGAACTGCGCCTGGGACGCGAAGGACAGCGCGAGCGCGGCGGTGGCCGAGGTCGGATCGGCCTCGACCGCACGCTCGGCGGCGTCGAGCGCTTCGTCCTTGCGGTCGGCGACGAGGTCGATCACCGAGCCGAGCGCCAGAGCGAGCGGGTTCTGCGGGGCGGCTGCCCGCACGCGGCCGATCAGGGCCGTGGCTTCGGCGACTTGCCCGACCGCCAACAGCTCGGCGGCGCGCGCCAGATCCTGGCCGCTCGAGCCCATCGCGTCGAGTCGCGCGGCATCCGACCCGCCGAGCACGCGCGGGTAGTACAAGGACCAACTGACCGCGTCCCGCGGGCGGACCACGACACGCTTGATCGGCGCGCGGCCCGGCTCGACGAACGCGACCTCGCCCGCACCCACCTGCACGCTGCCCAGGGAGTTCGAGGCGTCGACCAGGCCCTCGATCATCGTGATCGTCGTCGTGCCGTTCGCGGCCACATCGACCGCGAACTCGGTGCCACGGATGGCCGCCGTCACGGTCGGAGTCTCGACGCGGCCGTAGTCCTTGGGTGAGCGGCTCGAGAAGTAATGCTGGCCCGCGATCACGCGCAGCACGCCGGGAGCGCCGGCCTGCGGAGCGAGCACCTCGACCTCGCTCTTCTCGTTGATGCGGTGCAGCGTCTGATCCGAGTACAGGATCGCCGCCCGGCTCCCTTCGCCGGTGCGCACGCGATCGCGCGCGTGCAGCGACTGGTTCAGCGTCGAAGGCGTCCAGTCCCCTCCGGCCTCTGCCTTGGTCTCGACGCGGTTCTGGACCGAGGCGAGCTTGCCGCACTCGTCGGTCGCCGCCGCGTCGATCGGCCACGTCGCCAGAACGCAGCTAGCGAGCCCGATCAGCCCCTGCTGCCAGGCACTACTTCGGCCTCGGTCCGCCATGAGACCTCCTCGTCGTCGGTTGAACCCTGCCCCTGGGACCGAGCCGCCCAGACCGTCCCCCCCGAACCGCGGGACCGGATCGGGTGGAATAGTACCGCGATCGGGCGTCGGCCGGCGGCAGAACCTGCATTTCGGGGCCTGGAGACACACCGAGCCTTGGTACAATCTGTCGTTCTACCCGATTCCGAGGAGTGCGAGACGGCATGACCGCGCCGCCGTACAGGTTGCGGATCTGGGGTGCGCGCGGGACGGTGCCGACCCCATCCGGGGACAAGCTCGCCTTCGGCGGCAACACGAGCTGTCTGGCGATCGCGCTCGACGACCGCGAGCACCTGATCCTGGACTGCGGGACCGGGGCGCGGCTCCTCGGCAACGCTCTGTCCGGCAAGGGGCGCGCAGGCGGCGGGCGGTTTCACATCTTCTTCACGCACTACCACTTCGATCATGTCGAAGGGCTGCCGCTGTTCCAACCGCTCTACGATGCCTCGAGCACGATCACGATGTACGGCGCGGACAGCGGAGGACAGTCCGTCCGCGAGATCCTCGAGTCGCTGGTTCGCCCGCCCTACTTTCCGGTGACGTTGGCCAACGTGCCGTCGCGCCCGGACTACGTCAGGCTCGACGGAGCTCCGCGCTCCGTGCGGGACATCACGGTGAGCTGCCTGCCGCTCAACCATCCCGACGGGTCGCTCTCGTTCCGTCTCGAGCGCGGCGCGCGGCGCATCGTTTATGCCACGGATCACGAGCACGGGAACGTGGAGACCGATCGCGGGCTGATCGAGTTCGCGCGGAACGCCGACTACCTGATCTTCGACGCGACGTACATGCAGGCCGAGTACGAAGAGCTGCGCCGCGGCTGGGGCCACAGCACGTGGTACGCCGCCGTGCAGACCGCGCTCGCCGCGCAGGTCAAGCACCTCGTGCTGTTCCACCATCACCCGGAGCACGCGGATGCCGAGCTGACGCGCGTGCTCGACATCGCGCGGGCCGAGTTCCCCGCGACCGACGTTGCGCACGAGGGGCTCGAGCTGCCGCTGTAGCGGCCTGCCACCTTGGCTCAGGGAAACGCGGCCGCGTCCCGCGCGGGCTCGGCGCCCAGGGTCGACTGGTAGCTTCGTCCGGCGCAGTCCGGCGCGAACAAGTAGTACGAGCCCGCGCCCGGACCGGGTGTTGCCGGATCCGTGTAGCCGAGCGCGTCGGCGAGGGTGCCTGAGGCGTTCGTGGCGTACGTGCTCACCTGCGCCAGCGCTCCGCGAACGAAGCGCACGTCCGCCGCGACGCTCCACTCGAAGCGGGTCTTGCTCGTCGCACGCACCGTCTGTCCGAGGACCACCGAGCCCTGTCCCAGGTTGGCCACGAACGGGCAGTTGTCGGTCGCGTTGATCACGGTGTCGGCGTCGGAGTCGAGGTCCCGGCTGTACAGCTCGGGCTTGCCCAGCGTGTCCTGATCCTGCAGCCAGACTCCGTGTCGCTCGCCGAAGCCGATCTCGTAGTCCAGGACGCCCAGGGCGCCCGCTCCCGCCGGCACGTTGATCGCCTCGGGCGCGAGATCGCGCCGGATCGGCACGGCGTAGATCCGCGGGGTCACCGAGCCCCCGGTCGCGCCGACCCCATAGGCCAACAGCCGAGTGGCCACGCGGGGCAGGAACGCGCTGTGGACCGAGTTGCCCGTGGCCAGGGGGTCGTTCAGCTGCACGAACGAGCCGCTCCCGTCGAACGGCGCGCTGAACAGGTCGGCGGCGGTACCGAGAACCGGATAGACGGCGCGCCGGCCGAGCACCGGTGTCCCCAGACCCTCGAAGAACCCGGCATCGTACGGCACGACCAGGGCGTGGAGGGTCGTGGGTGCGCCTCCCGTGATCGGCACGCGATACAGCTCCACGGTTCCGGGAACGGTCTGGTCCGCCTCGTACAGCACGGTCGTGCCGTCCGGGCCGATGTTCAGGCTGTCCGCGAGCTGCGTGCCGCTCAGGGGCGTGTTGAGTCGGATCCCGGACGACCCGAGCGCGACTTGAGCGCCGTAGACCTCGATCACGCCGGCGGTCGTCTGGTCGGCGAGGTAGGCCACGCGGCTCCCGTCCGGGCTGATGCGGAGCGCTGTCACACCATCCCCCGCCATCGCGGGATTGAGGCGCAGCCGGGTTCCGCCGACGATCGGCACGGAGTACAGCTCGGAGACGCCGAGCAGGCCCTCGTCGGCCGTGTAGACCACCTGCGCGCTGTTCGGTGTGACGGCGGCGAGGGCCACCGACCCGAGCGCCAAGCTCAACTGCACGTCCGAGCCCGGCGACGCGGCGGCGAGCGGCACGCTGAACCACTGGAACACTTCGTCGGTAACCGCATCCGCGGAGTAGATCGCCCGCGTGCTGTCGGGGCTGAAATCCGCGTACACGACGCTGCCGGCCGCGATCGTCCGCCGTGCATCGCTGATCTGCTTGGCCGAAGCGGCCGTCCCGATCGGGGCCGCGTACAGCTCGGCGCCCCCACCGCCGAAGGCGCTGTCGGGCCCCAGGAATGCGACCCATGTACCGCTCGGCGACAAGCCGAACCCGCCGACCGGCCGCTGCGCAGTCGTGTTGAGCTGCAGCGGAGCGCTCGTGCCGTCGATCGCCACGCTGAACAGATCGTCGATGCCCGCACCCGCGTTGGGGTCCGCGCGAAACACGACGCGCGTGCCGTCGGGGCTGATCTGGAACTCGCTCACGCCTTCGTCGCCCGTGCCGAAGGGCAAACCCGCGCTGATCTTCGTCGGCAGGGCGGTGCCGTTGACGGGCACGCTGTAGAGCTCGAAGCGCGTGGCGACCTCTTGATCGGCGATGTACACCGCGGTCGCGCCGTTCGGGCTGAGCACGAACGCGGCCACGCTGCCCACCATCGGACTGCCCGAGATCTTCCGCGTTCCCTCGACCGCAGGCTCGCTCACGATCGCTGCGACGTCGCTCGCGGCCGACACGGCGAGCTCGCGGCGCGTGGCGGTCGGTCCGTAGGTCCGGACACCCGTGGGCGATCCCGCCGACGAGCGCGCGCGCGGCTCACCCGTGGCCCGCAGACGCAGCGCTGCCGCATCGGCGGGCGGCGGCCCAAGCGCCGCCATCACGAGACCGAGACCAACCGAGATCGCCTGCGCCAGCCAGCTCCTTCGCCGCATGACTACCTTCTCGCTGTGCCTCTCGCCCCTAGGGCCTGAGGGTGAAACCGGCCTGGAACACCCGTGTGTCGGGCATCCGGACGCTGATGACGTACACCCCGATGGGAAGATCCCGCGTTCGCAGCTGGAATTCACAGCCGTTGGTGCTGCACTGGAACGCCGGGTCGTTCGGGTTCGCGCCGTTGGCGCCGTTGATGTTCGCGAGCGACTGCGGGCCGAGCGTCGCGTGGACCACGGCGATGATCTGCGGGGCCGGATCGACTCCCACCAATCCCAGCGCCTGCGTACCGCAGGAGAGCCGTACCTTCAGCGGGATCGTCTTCGTCTGGTTGAACGAACCGCTCGAGTAACGAACCGGACCGCCCTCCGGAACGAGCTGCGCGTCGACGGGCGACAGGAACCCGGCCAGACCGTCGTAGGTCTTACCGTCGATATCCGTGGCCGGATTGCACGCCTTGCCGACGCCGAGCACGAACGGCATGGTCGCGGTGACGGGCCCCCCGTTATCCCCCAGCAGCTCGAGCGCGAATACCCGTCCGATGTCCGGCTCTTGCTCATGCGGCAGGATCACGGAGTACGCGAGCGTGTTCGTTTTCGGATCGATCTGGGGTTGCGTGTCGCAGTCCCCACCCGCCCCGTAGGCCGGGAAGTCGGGGTAGGTCGACGTGTCGCTCGTGAAGACCAAGGGCAGCGGGTTGAACGCGTCGGGTGGACTGGCGAGCGTACCGATCGGGTTGAGGATCGCCGCGGTGCCGATGTTCTGCACCGACACGAACATCTGGCAGGCCTCGCCCGGCTGACACAGGCCGTCGCCCGACTCGTCGAGGACGAAGACACCCACGGGAGACGGCAGGAACGGCGGGATCACGGTCTCGGGCGCCGGAACGATCAGCGAGCATGGGCCCTTGGCTACCGGTTTCCCGTCCTGCACGATCGTGGCAATCGTGAACACTTCCTTGCCGGCGATCGCGCCGGCCTGACAGCGGGTGAACGTCCCGCCCGGCGGGATCGTCTGCTGGAGCGGAGTGACGTCGCACACCGGGGCCTCGACCACGGACACGGCGGCCGATCCCAGCCGCGCGCCGCGCGTCGGCCGGCTCTCGCGCCTCCCCGCAGCATCGGTCGTCCGTGGGCTGGCTGCGCGAGCCACCGGCGTCCGCGCTTGCGTGCTGGCCGCGGCACGCGGCGTGGGTCGATCTCGATCCGGGGCCTGCGTCGCCTGCGCCGCCCGTGGCGGCGGCTGTGGCGCGAGAGGCGCGAACAGCAGCACGTCGCTCGTCGCTGCCAATGGGGAGCACACGCACGAGTCGCCCTGGCTGCAAGTGCCCTGGCCGGTCGAGGGGCAGCCCGAGAAATCGCAGACGTTGCCACACCCTCCGCAGTTGAGTGGATCGGTGTGCGTGTTGACGCAGCGGTTGTCGCAGGCAGTCCCGGTCGGGGGCCGGCAGGTCTGACAGCCTCCGGCCGTGCAGATCTGGTTCGCCCCGCACGAATGCCCACACGTGCCGCAGTTCAGCGGGTCGGACTGCAGGTCGGCACACACATCGCCGCACACGGTCTCGCCCAGCGGGCACGTCGACGTGCACGTGCCGCTCAGGCACGCGTACAGCGTTCCGCACTGCGTGCCGCAGGCGCCGCAGTTGGCCTCGTCCGACAGCAGATCGACGCAGGTCTGGCCGCACAGCGTCTGCCCCGGCGGGCAATCGGGCTCGCAGGCCCCGGCGGTGCAGCGATAGAGCGGATCGCAGGCGGCGGCGCAGGCGCCGCAGTTGGCCTCGTCCGACAGCAGATCGACGCAGGTCTGGCCGCACAGCACGTGGCCCGGCGGGCAATCGGGCTCGCAGGCCCCGGCGGTGCAGCGATAGAGCGGATCGCAGGCGGCGCCGCACGCCCCGCAGTTGGCCTCGTCGGTCAGCAGGTCCGAACAAACCTCGCCGCACACCGTCTCGCCGGGCGGGCAAGTCGACTCGCAGGCGCCGCTCGTGCAGACGTACAGAGTCCCGCACTCCGTGCCGCACGCGCCGCAGTGGTCCGGATCGCTCGTCAGGTCGACACAAATCTCGCCGCACAGGGTGTGGCCCGGCGGACAGTCCGGCTCGCACGCCCCCGCGGTGCAGCGGTAGAGCGGGTCGCAGGCCGCAGCGCACGCGCCACAGTTGCCCGGGTCGCTCGTCAGATCGACACAGGTCTCGCCGCACAGGCTCTGGCCCGGCGGACAGATCGGCTCACAGGCGCCTTCCGAGCAGAACTCGTCGAACGCGCACTCGACGCCGCACCCGCCGCAGTTGTGGCGATCGGTCAAATAGAACTGGCACCCGTCGTCGCAGATCGTCATCTGCGCCTCGGGACAGCAGTCCGGCTGCTCGACCGTCACGTCGAACGTTCCACCCGTCTCGTTGGTGATGGTCTGCTCGAAGCGGCCCGGCGCGTACGTGCCGCCGCACGTGGCGACCGTCTTCTCCGGGCTGAAGAACGTGATCAGGCTCGACGTCAGCGATGCGCTCGACACCGTGACCTGGGTCGGCGAGATCGACTTGCCGGCCACCATGAACGTCCCACCACTCGTGCCGTCGCCACCCCGGATCCCTCCGGGCGACGTGCCGACCACGGGAATGCCGCGCGAGCTCAACCGGAAGATCACCGGACTCAGAATCGAGTAGACCTGCGAGATCGTGGTCCACTCCCACTTGGTGCCCACATCGGGGCCCGGGGTCACGAAGGAGTCGAATCCACCGGGACCTGCGCCGTCCCAGTCGAACACGAAGGACTTTCCGATCGCGTTGTTGGTGATCACGTTCTCGATCTTGACCGGGTAGGACTGCAGCACGCGCGTGACGATCTTGCTCTCGGCGCCATTGGCCGGATTCCCGTCGAGGTCGATCTGATCCGTCGCACTCGCCGGTCGCGACAAGGGCATGGCGATCGCCGCCGCAAGCGCATAGGCCACGATTCGCCTGGAACACGGCGAGAATCCGCTGCAGAGCATGGTTGCCCCCCGTCCGTCGGTCACACCTACCCCCGGAAACCGGCTGGTGCCCGAGATTGTACGCACAGGTTCCTTGGAGCGCCCGGAAGTTTCGCTGGCTTCGGCCGATCTCTGCGCGAAAAGCCTCAGCCGGACCCGGCTCAGGGCTGGGATCTCCTCCGGCGGAGGCGCGGCCGGGATCCCGATACGGTCGTCTCTGCGAGCGGGTCGGTATCGCCCGCTGGCGGCGGGGGGTGCCCCGCGCCGCGGGCCCCGGGAAACAGCTTGGCCAGGTAGGAAGCGAGCGTCACGATCGTCGGACCGTACCCCTTGTGATACATGAAGTACTCGAGGTCGTACCCCATCGTGCCGGCGTCGGCGTAACGGTCGCTCGGAGCCATCGCCACGGCGCGGTCGACGATCCGGGCCAGCATCGGCGGCACTTCGGGCGCGAGGCCGGCAACGGGTGGGACGGGCGTCGTTCGCACGCGCTCGAGCCACTCCTCGCGCGACTTGACGTCGGGCGGATGAGGCCGCTGCCCGACGAGCATCTCCCACAGCACGAGCCCGAGCGAGAACAGATCGGACCGGTTGTCCGTCGGCTCGAGTCGCGCCTGCTCGGGCGACAGGTAGGCGTACTTGCCGAGCAGCCGCCGGTCTTCATCGTCGATCGCCAGGCTCCGCGCCTTGGCGATGCCGAAATCGCCGATCTTGACCTCCCCGAACCAGGTCACGAGCAGATTGCGCGGCGAGACGTCGCGGTGCACGATGCCCAACGGCGCGCCGTCCGCGCCGGTCTGCTTGTGCGCGTACTCGAGCCCGCGGCAGACGCGCGAGGCGACGAACGCAGCCAGCTCGAGCGGCAGTCGACGCCCCGCCTCGGCCTGCCGCGCGAGGATCTCGCGCAAGTTCACGCCCTCCACGTATTCCATCACGATGTAGAGGATCCCCGACGCGCGCCCGAGGTGGTACACCTGGACGATGTTCTGGTGCACCAGGTCGGCGACGAGCTTGGCCTCGCCGATGAACATGCGCACGAACTCCTCGTCGCCCGAGTAGCGCTCGAGGATCGTCTTCACCGCGACGGTCTTCGCGAAACCCTCGACTCCGTGCTGGACCGCCTGATAGACGTGGCCCATCCCACCCTTGGCGATCGTGCGGACGATCGACAGGCGGAGCGGGCCCGTGATCTCGATGGGATGCGGCACGCCGGCGCCCCGGATGCGAGGTACGGTCCGGCGCGCCTTCACGGCACGCCGGCCGGGCGAGTATATACTCCCACCCGCCGCACGCCCGATTCCCGCGTCGGCACGCACCCATGGCGCGCACCCCAAAGAGCGGCACCCATCTAACCCCGGCCGCGCTCGAGCGGATCCTCGAGGTCACGCGGCGCCTGGCGGCCCCGATCGAGCTGCGCACGCTGCTGGGCGAGATCGTCGACGCCGCGCGAATCGTCCTGGGCGCCGACCGTGGGTCGGTGTTCCTCTACGATCCGGCGAGCCACGAGCTCGTGACCGCCGTGGCCACGGGTGTCGGCACGCTGCGCTTTCCTGCGGACCGCGGCATCGTCGGCGAGTGCGCCAAGAGCCTGCGCGTCGTGAACGTCCCGGACTGCTACGCCGATCCACGGTTCAATCCCCAAGCCGACCGCCAGACCGGCTACCGCACGCGCTGTCTGCTCGCCGTCCCGCTCGTGGGAGACGACGGCGTGCTCGTCGGCGTGCTGCAGATTCTCAACAAGACCGACGGCGTGTTCGATACGGTAGACGAGCACATGGCGACGACGCTCGCGGCGCAGTGCGCGGTGGCGATCCGCCGCGCGCAGTTGACCGAGCAGGTCGTGGCCAAGGAGAAGCTCGACCGCGAGCTCGCGCTGGCGCGCGACATTCAGGTCGGACTTCTGCCGCGCAGCGCTCCCACCCTCGCCGGCTACGACGTCGCCGGCCTGAGCCGTCCGGCGGACCAGACCGGAGGCGACACGTTCGATTTCATCCCATTGGACGGCGATCGGCTGGTCGTCCTGCTCGGCGACGCCACGGGGCACGGGATCGGACCGGCGCTCAGCGTGACGCAGGTCCGAGCGATGCTGCGGATCGCGCTGCGCCTGGGCTCGCCGATCGACGATGCGTACCGGCACATCAACGACCAGCTCGTCGATGATCTCTCGTCGAACCGCGCCGTGACCGCCTTCCTGGGGCTCATCGAGCCGCGGACGCACGAGGTCACGTTTCACGCCGCGGGCCAGGCCCCGATCCTGCACTGGCACGCGGCGACCTGCACGTTCGAGTGGATCGGCGCGACGTCGATGCCGATGGGGTTCTTCACCCAGCGCAAGCCGCCCCAGGCCCGGACGCTACGGCTCGAGCCGGGGGACGTGCTGGGGCTCTTGACGGATGGCGTCTACGAATGCGAGGACCCGGCGGGTCAGGCGCTCGGCACGGCCGGCGTCGAGGCGCTGTGGCCGACACCGCTCGACGAGCCGATGGAGCGGCTCGCCGCTCGGATCGCGGAGCACGTCCGGCAGCACACGGGCCCTCACCCCCAAGCCGACGACGTCACCGTCGTGCTGGTGCGCCGCCTCCCGGACGGAGGGCCCCCGTGAGCCTGGCGATCAGGCCTTCTTCTCGGTCGGCGCTTCCATCTTCGTGGCGGTGATCCACTTCTTTCCGTCCTTCTCGGCGACGGTGCCGGTGACCACGGCGGCTTTTTCGCCCTTGCAAGTGTGGCCGTACGCCTCGCTGATGTCGTTCTTCGCGATGTAGTAGTGCGCCGGGGTGCCACCCTGGTCGACGACCAGCACGTTCTGGCACTCCTTGGCGTCCGCCATGCCGAGGCTGCACTTGGCGCAGGTGATCTTGCCCTCGAGCGTCACCGGTGCGGTGTCGCTCGCCAGAGCGAATGTCCCGCACGCCACGAGCGCGGCGAGCAGGCAAACGAGAGTCGACTTTCTCATGAACGGTCCTCCTTTGGATCCGTGCGCCGAGCCGCACGCGGATCGGAGCCAGATTGTAGCGTGGCCGGAGTGCCGCCGCACGCCCGGCTCTCAGGCGCGTCGGACGAACTCGAGCGTCTTCGGGTTGACCAGGATCCGCTCACCGCTCTCGATGAACAGAGGCACTCGGATCACCTCGCCGTTCGTCAACGTGGCTTCCTTGAGGTTCTTGCCGCTCGCGGTGTCGCTGCGCGACCCTCCACCCACCATGTCGATCTCGGCCTCCACGTACTGCGGGAGATCGACACCCACCACGTTGCCGTTCCAGACGACCGAGGTGAGCTGCAACCCCTCGGTCAGCCAGGGGACCATGCCGGGGAGACGCTCGTTCGCCAGCGCGAACTGCTCGTACGACCCGACGTCCATGAAGTGGCACGAGTCTCCGTCGCCGTACAGGAACTGCACCTGTCGGATTCCCACATCGGGCACCTCGAACTTCTCGCCGCCCTTGAACGTCCGGTCGATCAGTGTGCCCGTCAGCACGCTGCGCAACTTGCACCGCACGAGGGTCGCCGCCCCACGTGCCGACGGCGTCTGGATCGTGAAGTCCTCGATCGTGTACGGCTCGCCGTCGGTGAGGATCCTGCCTCCCCGCTTGAAGTCGCCGGTGCTGATCATCCGCTCTCCTGGAGTCCGCGGCGCGGACTGAGCGCCCAGTGTAGCGAGCGACAGGCGGCGCGGCGAGCCGGCTTGCCGTCGGCCCGGAACGCGTTCGACAATATCCTCGACGCGGGCCACCACCCGCGCGGACGCCAACCCGGGCCCGGTGCGCTCGCATGTGGACTCGACGCCGCGACGGATCGACGGGGCGCCTGACCGTGGCGCTGCTCGCGCTGCTCGCGCTCGAAGGCTCGCGCCCCGGCTCGTGCGCCGACGCCGCCCCGCACGTCGATCGCGCGTGGTCCCGGGAGCTGACGCGCCGCGGCCTGGATCCGTCGTCGTTACCCGATCCGCTGTCTTGGGACGACGAGATGCAGCGGATCGCGCGCCGGATCGCGGGCACGGGCACGCCGCTCGAGCGACTGGCACGGCTCCAGCGCGAGCTATTCGACGAGGCGACGTTCCCCTATGACGAGAACGCGCGCGTCACGCTGACCGCCCGCGAGGCCTTCGAGCGGCGAACCGGCAACTGCGTGTCGTTCACGAACCTGTTCCTCGCGCTCGCGCGCTCGATCGGGCTGTCGGCGCGGCCGGCCCTGCTGTCGCACGTCGGTGAAACGGAGAAGCAGGGTGACCTCGTGGTGATCAACCGCCACATCGTCGCCGTCCACGAGCACGGCGGTCGGGCCACGGTGTTCGACTTCAATCGCCGGCGCTACGATGCGCGGGTCGGGCTCGACCTGCTCGATGACCTCGAGCTGACCGCGGTGTTCCTGAACAACCGCGGGGCGGAGGAGCTCCTCGCCGGCCGCCCGGACGAGGCGCGCCGTTGGCTCGAGAACGCGACGCGCGTCGATCCCGGCTTCGCCCCGGCGCACGCCAACCTGGGCGTCGTGCGACGGCAGCTCGGCGATTCCCGCGGGGCGCTCGCGGCCTACCGCGCGGCGCTCGAGGTCGAGCCTGGCGATGCCTCGACCCTGATGAACCTGGCCGGGCTCTACACCTCGATGGGTCTCACGGCGGAGGCCCAGGCCGCGCTTCGGGCCGCGGACCTGCGCGGCGCCTCGCCGTGGCTCCTCGTGATGCGCGGCGACCTCGAGGCGAGCACCGGACGCTTCCGGCGCGCCATCCACCTGTACCGCAAGGCGGTGGATTCAGCGCCCGACGACGCGGACCTCCACGTCGCCCTGGCCCGTGGCGAGCTCGCGCGCAACCATCCGCTGCATGCCCGTCGCGCGCTCGTGCGCGCGCTCTTGCTGGCCCCGGATCACTCGGCGGCGCGGAGGATGCTGGACGAAATCGACCGCGCGGCCGAGCGCTCGACCGGCTGCCCGAGCGGGTGCGTCCCCTGGGGCGCCGACGGTTCTGCGGACCCGACCGCGACACAGGCCGGGACGGCCGATCCCGCGGCGAAGCATGCGCGCAGCACGAGTGGCGCCGAGCTCGACCCGCCAGCCAGCCGAACCACCACGTGCTCGACCGCGCCCGCCCCGCGCGCGCAGTCCGCGCGCCCGAACGCGCTTCCGCGCAGCGGGGCGTAGTCGATCGCCTCGACCCGCGCGCCGGGCGTCAAGAGCGGCCGCAGCTCCGCGCGCGCATCGAGCCACAGCAGCAGCTCGAGCCCGAGCGCGCGCCGGGAGACGAGCGCCGGGGGCGCTCCGTCCGGGCGCGGCGCGGCGAGCAGGAACCTGTGGAACCCGATCGCGTCGCGCGCTGGATCGTAGGCCGGGAGCAGCGGCACGACGATTCGACCCTGAACCGCCGGAGGCAGCACCTGCGCCAGACGCGGCCAGGCCACGCTGGCCCGCCGAGCCTGATCGAGCGCGCCGTCGAGCAACTCGCCGGCGAGCCGGCGCTCGAGCTCGCGCGCCGCTGCGGACGCCCGAGCGTCGCTCAGCCACTCGGCGAGCCGGACTTGCGGACGCCCATCGAGCGGGTCGGTGGCCCGCTCGCTCGCGGCGTGCAGCGCGGCCTCGACGGCCGTGGCGGAAAGGGCGCGCGAGTCGCGCGTCGAGTCCAGGAGCCCGCGGAGTCGCTCCACCTCCTGGGCCGTCGCTCGCGCGTTGGCCCACAGTCGATAGTCTTCCCGAGCCTCGAACAGCCCGCGACCGAGCAGCTCCCGTGCCTCGAGGAACGTCCGCCCGCTCACGACGAACGCGGGACGCGAGGCCGCAGACAGGCAAAACCGCTCATCGAGCAGCAAGGCGCGCAGGACCTCGACGGCGTCGCGGCGCGAGGCCCGCAGCCGGTCGAGCGGCGGAAGGTCGACGACGACGGTGCGGCGCTCCACGCTCCGGCGTCCCGCGGCCGCAGTCGAAAGACGCGGCGGGTCGAGGAGCGCGCCCTCGCGAAACCGCGGACCGGGCTCGAGCACCACGTCGAGCAGCTCGACGAGCGCGGTCGTGGGGGGTGCGAGACGAACGAAGGTCTGCACCGCATCCGCGCTGCGCAGCGCGCCGACCCGGCGTGCCGGATTCGCGATCCCGCAGTCCGGCGCGACCAGGCTGGGAGCGTCGTGCAGCGGTTCGATCGCCGGCCGCTCTGGCCCGCTCCCGAGCGAACGCACGGGCGCGCCGAGCAACCGGACGCGACAGGGAAGGCCGGGCCGACCACGGACCCGGACCTCGCGCGGGCCGACGCGCGGCGCGAGGGCTGGTGGCTCGTAGAACAGGTAGCGCCGTTCGGCCAGCCGCCGCTGCACGGTGTCGCCCACGTCTGTGGGTCGAAGGGTCCCTCGTATCTCGAAGACGTCGCCGCCCGTGTCCCGCGCCAGGCGATGGAGCCGAGCGCGATCCGCGCCCGCGGTCCACGGCAGCTCGATCCCGAGAACGAACAGCACCAGCTCGGGCGCGTGGAGCACGATCCTCTCGACCTCGCGCAGCGCCTCGGGGCCCGTGCCCACCGAGTCGGCGCCGTCGGTCAGCAGCACGAGCACCGTCTCGCCCTGCAGCTCGCCGAGGTAGCGCAGCAGATCACGCAGCGACTCCCACAGCGCCGTGCGATAGCCGATCTCGAGCCCGTCGATCGCTTGGCCGAGCGCGCGGCGGTCGAGCGTCGGAGCCGCCGCGAGCACCACGCTCTCGTCGAACGTCGCGACGAGCACGGGCTCGTCTGCGGGCACGGCCGCGAGATAGGCGCGCGCCGCGCGCTTCAGCGCGTCGAGGCGCGTGGCCATGCTCTCGCTCGTATCGATGAGCAGCGCGTGAAGTCGCGTTTGCGGGTGCGGTTCCACGCCGCGAACGCGTGCCGGCAGACCGTCGATCTCGACCTCGATCGCCGCGGGATCCGGATCCTGGCACACGCTGCGCGAAGCGTCGTTCCCCTGGAGCGGAGCGAGCAGGACCGGCAGCTCAGCGCGCTCGACGACGATCCGATCGCCGTTCCCGGCCTGGAGGACGACCGTGGCGGAAAGCGCGGCGAGCCACGCTCGTTGGGCCAGGATCCCGGCGATCGACCCCGGTCGACGCATGTTCGATGTTGCCCTGGACCGCCCGGAACGGCAACTCGGCCGGACCAGGAGTCATTCGCTCGCTGGCGGACACGACGCGACGAGCCGGGCGCGGATCGCGAAATGATCCGAGAGATAGAGGCCGGCCCGCGGCTGGTCCAGTGTCCGTGTCGTGGCCCGGATCTCGAGCGCGCCGCGAACGAGCACATGGTCGATGCGGCGCGGACGCGCGCGCTCGGCGGCGTAGAGTCCCACGAGAGCCGAGCGGCCGAAGGTGGGGTACGGGCTCGTCGCCGGCGCGGCTAGCGCGGCGTTCTCCGCGTTGGTCAGCGGGTCGTAGCTGGGCGCGGGGGGCCCGAGCGGCTCGAGCGCCGGAACGAAGCCGTGTCGCACGAGCGTGTTCAGCGTCTCCGAGCCCGGCTCGGCGTTCAGGTCGCCCGCAACCACGATGGCCGCGTAGGGTGCCCGCCCGGCACGGCGCTCGATCGCGGAGGCGAGGGCCAAAGCCTCCTGCTCCTGCCGCCGGGTCCGCCGGACGACGCGCGCCTCGACCTCGGCGGCCTCATCTGGCGGCAACTCGCCCGCGCGAACGAGCTGCGCCAGGCGCTCCTCGAACCCCGCGGACCCGCACGGGACGTTGCGCAGGTGCACGTTCACGAGCAGGACGCGCCGGCCCGCGTGCGTGATCTCGGCGAACAACGCATAGCGCGACTCACCGAGCTGGAACCCGGCGGCGTCCGAGCAGCCTCCGAGACCGCTCAGCCGTGCGGATCCGAGGCGCCGCAACTCGAGTCCGGGGCGGCCCAGAATCGCCAGGCCCGAGCGGACGTTGGTCGGAACCCCGACCGACCCGATGCGGATCCCACACGCGTCGACCTTGTGGACCTCGTCGAAGCCCAGTCGTTCGGCGTAGCGGCGAGCCAGCGCGGGGGCAGGGTTGACCTCCTGCAGGAACACCAGGTCGGCCGCGATCTCGGCCAGCGCGTCGAGCTGCGCCGCGAGCCGGACCTGGCGCCGCTCCTCCGGCTCGCCCGCGAGGCGCCACGCAGCCTTCGGCCGCAAACCGTGCCAGACATTGAGTGTCAGAACCTCGAGCCGCGACTCCGCGCGGGCGGGTAGCGCGGCTACCGCGCACAGCGCGAGCCGCAGCAGCGAACCCCGGGGACTCGACGCCACGCGAACCCTCGCTCCTAGCCATCGTACAGTAGGGCATCGTGTTGGAGGTGCCCGTGGATCCTCTGGTGCTCTACGTCGGTGAGCGGAATGTCTCGTCCTGGTCGATGCGGGCCTACCTGGGCCTGCTGCACAAGCAACTCCCGTTCGAGGAGCGCCTGGTCGAGCTCGTCGCAGGCCGCGGGGACGCGACCCTGGCGCGCGTATCGCCGACCGGTCTGGTCCCCGTGCTGCACCACGGGCCGATCGTGGTGCCCGACTCGCTCGCGATCCTCGAGTACCTGGAGGAGACCTTCCCACCCCGGGACCACCCGGCGCTGTGGCCGCTCGACTCCTGCGAGCGCGCACGGGCCCGCTGGCTCGCGGCCACGATGCACTCGGGATTCGCCGCCCTGCGCGCCGGCATGTCGTTCCACACCTGCTTCTGGCCCGAGCGGCCGCTCGCGGACGCCGCGGCGCGCGCCGACGCCACGGCGCTGCTCGAGCTGCTCGAGCGTGTGCTGGCCGATGCGCCGCCGCGAGGTCCGTTCCTGGTGGGCGAGTTCGGCGCGGCCGACATCCTGTACGCCCCAGCCCTGGTCCGACTCGAAGCGTATCGCGTGCCCACGGCCGCGACGCGACGCGCGGCGGACTACATGCGAACGGTCCTCGCGCATCCGACCGTGCGACGCTGGCTCGACGAGGCTCGGGCCTTGCCGCCCGTGCTCGAGGAGTAACCCGCGGGGGGCGGTCCGGTCAGCGGGCCAGCGCGACCTCGGTCGGGTCGCGCGGGACGAGACGATCCCATTCCGCTTCGGGCGCGGAGCCGAACACCGCGCTCGAATCGGCACGCAGGACGTGCCAGTCCCCGCGCTCGATCTCGCCGTCGAGCTGCCCCGGGCCCCAACCCGCGTAGCCCGCGAACACACGGAACGACGGCGCGGGGTCCGCGGCGAGTAGCCGACGCAGTAGGTCGATGCGTCGGCTCGCGTGCACGTCGGCGAATACGCGCGTCGCGCCCTCGGGGGGCTCGGGCGCGCGCAGCAGGACGAACACCTCGCCCTCCGTCACGGGGCCGCCCCAGAAGACGACGTCCTGATCGGTCGCCAAGTCGTCGACGCCGTGAAGCACGTCGGTGAGCCGGGCCTCGGCGGGCCGATTGACGACGAGCCCCATCGCCCCGTCGCGGCCGTAGCCCAAGAGCAGGATCACGCTCCTGCGGAAGTTCGGGTCGCGCAGAGCGCGCGAGGCGACGAGGAGCTTCCCCGCCTCCGGAGCTTCGGCGCCCGCGGCCGGCAGCAGGGCGCCCGCGGCCGCGGCGACCAGGAGCAAAGCTGCGCACCGGGTCGACACGCAGGGAGTGTAGCGCGAGGTCGGGCGGGGGTCAGTCCCCGTTCAGGGCGCGGGCCCGCCAGTAGCGCGTACCCGTCACGTCGGCTTGCGCGACGAGCCCCCGGTTCGTCAGCTGGAACACGGCGACCTCGTGAGTGAACGTGGCGGTTGCGGCCTTGCCCGAGGTCCCGGCCGCGGCGCTCGCTGCGGCGTCGACCTGCCACCCCGCGTCGACAAAGCGCTCGAGCGCCTCGTGCGTCTCGAACAGGAGCACGAGCTGATAGGACTGGCCGCCGAGCCCCAGCCCCAACCCTCCGCTGCCCGACTTCATGTACGTGTGCTGCCCGCTCTGCTTGTCGACGGCCACGCCGACCCCACCGCCGCCCGACAGCAGCAACGAGACCTTGAAATTGTCGAAGACGGCGAAGCCCGCGGCGCGACCGTACAGCTCCCGGGACGTCGGCGCTTGCTCGAACAGCCGATCCATGGTGTCGACCGCCATGGTGTCGATGGCCTCGCGCCGCGCGGCGAGGTCCGAAGTTCGGCTGGCCAGGATTCCCGGGGCGGACACGGCGCACAGGGCAAGGCCGAGCGCGATCGGAATGAGACGGTTCATGCGAGGTCTCCTCGCCGGCAGAACATGGGGCCAGGTCTGGCGGGGCGCAACCGGCGCGGCGCGGAACCGAGGGCTCAGCGCCGCTCGGCGTCGTCGTCGCGCCGGGCGCGCCGCCGCTCGTCGACGGCGCGCTTCAGCACGAACTCGATCTGCGCGTTGAGGCTGCGCAGCTCCTGGTCGGCCCAGCGGCGGAGCTCCTCCCACAGCTCGGGCGGGATCCGCAGCAGGAGCGACTTGCGCTCGGCCACACGCCCCTCGCTACTGGTACAGCGTGCCGGCGTTGACGACGGGGGTCGCGGACGACTCGCTGCACAACACGACCAGCAGGTTGCTGACCATCGCGGCCTTGCGCTCCTCGTCCAGGACGACGATCTTCCGCTCGGAGAGCCGCTCGAGCGCCATCTCGACCATGCTCACCGCCCCGTGCACGATCTGCGTGCGCGCGGCCACGACCGCCGACGCCTGCTGGCGCCGCAGCATGGCCTCGGCGATCTCCGGCGCGTAGGCCAGGTGGCTCAGGCGTGCCTCGACGACCCGGATCCCGGCGCGGCCGAGACGATCGTTGAGCTCCTGCTCGAGGACCTCACGCACCTGTTCGGTGCCCGCGCGCAGCGTGAGCGCGTCCTCCGCGTGGTCCTCGAAGGTGTCGTACGGATAGGAGCCCGCGAGGTGCCGCACGGCGGCCTCGCTCTGCACCACGACGTAGTGCTCATAGTCGTCCACGTCGAACGAGGCGCGATACGTGTCCTCGACCTGCCACACCACGACCGCGGCGATCTCGATCGGGTTTCCCGTGCGGTCGTTGACCTTCAGCTTCTGGCCGTTGAGGTTGCGGGCTCGCAACGTGATGTGCTTCTTCGTGAAGAACGGATTGGCCCAGCAGAAGCCGTTGCGCTTGACCGTCCCCTTGTACACGCCGAACAGCACGAGCACGCGTGAGTCGTTGGGATTGACGATGAACAGCCCGGCTCCGAGAAACACCGCCGTGATCGCGCACAGGGCGGCGAGCACGAACAACCACGGCCGCCCCGCTCGCACGGCCTGCACGAGAAGCGCGACGGCGGCGACCCCGAGTCCGAGAGCGAGTGCCAGAACCGGGTAGCCCGAGATCGGATTGCGGCTGGTTTCTTGGTTCATGGGTTGGATCCCTCCCGTGAGATCGATATGATATCACCATGATAAACGCGCCGCAGGCCATTCTGGTTTCGTCGAGAGCCAGAATCATTCAACTCATTGGGGCGAAACCACTTACAGCCTGGACGGGTCCTCGCTATCATGCGCAGCGTGCGATTCGTCCAGGCCTCGGACTTTCACCTGCACCCCGACCGTCCCGAAAGGCTGGCGGCGCTCGCCGCGGTCGTGCGCGTGGCAACGACGGAGCGTGCCGACTTCCTCCTGATTCCCGGGGATCTGTTCGACGCGCCCGAGGCATCCGACCCGCTGCGCGGCAGCGTGCGTTCGCTGCTCGAGGCGTTCGACGGCACGACGATCGTCGTGCCGGGCAATCACGATCTCGACCCGCGCGATCCCGCGCGCTCGGCGTTCCCGGCGGGATCCGACTACGGACGGCGCACGATCGTCCTCGCCAAGCCGCCATACGAGATCCGTGACGCGCACCGCGCTGGATCCTCGGGTCTGCGGATCGTCGGCGTGCCGTACCGCTCGGGAAGCACGCTCGGACGCGACCTGGCAGGGCTCGAGACGGAATCGCTCCACACGGTGCTCTTGGCCCACGGCACGCTGCAACTGGCCGGGCTCGAATGGCTCGCCGAGACCGAAGGTCAGGAGTCCGCGTACTACCCGATCGTCGAGCGCGACCTGCGTGGTCGATTCGCCTATGCCGCGCTCGGCCACCTTCATGCGCGCGCGACGTTCGACGCCTGGACCGCGGACGCGGCCTGGGGCTACGCCGGATCCCCGATCGCCATCACGCGGGGTGAGCTCGGCCGACGCCATGCCGTGGTCGTCGATTTCGTCCCGGGCCGGGGCGTGGACGACCTGCGCCGGATCCCGCTCGAGACCCCGTACTGGACGGAGTGCGCGGAGACGCTCCTGCCGTGGGACGACGTCGACGCGCTCGTGCGCCGCGTCACCGAGGGTCTTGCCGCGACGAGCGACCCGTCCGACGCAGATCGCGGAATCCGCATTCGCGTCGACGGATACGTGGACGGCGACGAGGCCGACCTGCGGGAGCGCCTCGAGACGCTGGCGCGGTCGGCCCAGGCGCGCTTCCGTCGCGTCGAGATCGACGTCTCGGGCGCGATCACGGTCCGAGCCGTCGTCGAGCATCATCCCTGGCTCGCCGAGCTGCTGGCGCGGCTGCACCGGCGCGCCAAGCGGGAGGGCACCTCCCAGGCCGTGGTGCGCCGAGCCGCCGGTCTCCTCGTCGCTGCCGCTCGCGAGACGCCGCGGTGAGCCTGCGCATCACACGACTGCGCATCGATCGCTTCGGCCCGCTGCGTGATCTCGACTTCGCGCTCGGGCCGTTGACGATCGTCGTCGGCGACAACGAGGCCGGCAAGTCGTCGATCGTCGACGCGCTCCACGCGTGGCTGCGCAAGAGATTCCGCCACGCCAATGCCGTCTCCTGGGACGGCGTCCGGCGGAACTTGCCTGGGTACGAGGGCGCGGTCGAGATCGATCTGGCCTCGGAGAACGGCTCCACTCCGCCCGGCAAACTGTGCGACGAGCCCGTGCTGTGGAACCTGCTCGTGATCCCCGAGGGACGCGCGGGAACACGTCGCGTCGGGATGGCGCAGCGGGACTGGCTCGTCGAGGCCAAGCCGCACTTGACCGGCTTCGATGCCCAGACCATTCGCGAGCGACTGCGCGAGCGCGCCGGCCTGACGCCGACCGACCGCGATTCCCGCGAATGGTCGGACGAGGACCAGCGCCTCGCTCGACGCCGCCGTGCGGTCGAGTCGTTCCTCGGCGACCTCGTGTCGCTGGGCGCCCGGGAAGCCGAGCTGCGGACTCGATCGAGCGAGCTGAGCCGGCTCGAGGAAGAAGCCGCGCGCGAGCGCTCGGCTGCGGACTTCGAGCCGTGGCGACGCCTGGCCGCCGCGCTCGATGCGACCCGGGAGACCACCGCCGAGCTCGCCGAGCTCGAGCGCTACGACGAGCGCGACCTGCGGGCCTGGCGCGGCTTCGAGGCCGAGCTGGCGCGGCAGGCAGCGCGGCAACGCGACGCGCGCCAGTCGCGCGTCCGGGTGGCGGACAAGCTGCGCCTGGCCGACGACGAGCGCTCGCGGGCCGAGCGCGCCGTCGCGGAAGCCGAGCAGCGCCTGGCGGAGCTCGCGCGCGCCGGGATTCCCCGGCGCGTCGAGGAGGCGCGGCGCAGCGGGGGTGCCGAGACAGCGGGTCAGGGCCTCGCTCGCGCGAGCGCCACGGCCCTGGTCGCGGGAGCAGCCCTGATCGTTGCCGGGCTCGCGACCTCGCGCTGGCTGGCCTTCGCCGGAGCCGGTGTGGCGAGCGCTGGCGTCGTCCTCGGCTTCGTCGCGCGGGCCGCCCGGGTCTCGCGCGTCGGGGCCCGCTCCGCCACGGCGACGCTGCTGGTCGAAGCGCGCACGCTCGGCTGCGAGGCGACCGACCTGACCGCGATCGAGCGCTGGATCGCGGAGACGGACCAGGCGGCGCTGCGCGCACGGGTCGCGCTCGAAGGCGCTCGCTCGCGCGTGGCCGACGTCGCGGAGCGGCTCGAGGAGTCTGCACGGGAGGAGGCTGCGGCCGAGCACGAGTTCGAGCTCGTCGAGGAGCGCATCGCGGAGCTGAGAAAGCGCACCGGCGTGACGAGCGCGGAGGGGCTCGCGAGCCGGATCGAGCAGCGGCGTCGTCTCGAGGCCGAGCGCCTGCGCGCGGCGGCCGAGCTCGAGTCCGGCCTGCCCGATCGAACACCCGAGGAGCGCGAGCGCGAGATCCGCGCGCACCGCGCCGAGGACCCCGGTCGAGCGCCCACACCCGGCGCGCTCTCGCGGCTCGAGCGGTCGCTCGCCGATGCGCGCACCGCCCGAGCCGCCCTCGAGAGGGAGACGGTCGGCGCCCTCGAGCGCGGGCTCCAGGCGATCGACCAGCCGGACCTGGCCGCGGCCCGCGCGACCCTCGAGGCGACTCGACGCGCCCAGGCCGAGCGCGAGTGCATTCGCGCCGCCGCGCTGCTCGCGCTCGGCGTAGTCGACGAGGCGGAGCGCGACGTCGAGGGCCAGCTCGATCGCGCGTTCTCGGACCCTGCGGTGGGAGCCGGGGCGATGTTCGCGCGCCTGACGCACGGCCGCTGGAGCGGTCTGCGCCGAGTCGACTCGGCTCTCGAGGCCGTGGCCCCGAACGGATCCGCGGTGCGCGCCGAGGCCCTGAGCCGGGGAACGCACGACCAACTGCATTTCGCCTTGCGCGCCGCGCTGGCGCGGCGGGTCCTGGGCGAGCCTGGGTTCTTCGTCTGGGACGACACGTTCCTGACCGCCGATCCGCCACGCCGCCGCACGCTCGTCGCGACGGCGGTCGATCTCGTCGTCGAGGGCTGGCAGGTCGTCTATCTGACGGTCGACCCGTCGATTGCCGATCTGTTCGCGCGCGAGGCCGGCACGCGCGAGGGGGTCGAGTGCCGCATCCTGTCGCTTCCGTGAGGAGTCGTCGATGAGCAGCCGACCTCGCCCGAGCCTGGCCGCGCGGTGCTTCGTCGCTGGTCTGCTGCTCCCCGGAGCCGTGCACGGAGCATCCGACACCGATCCCCTCGCCCCGATCCTGCATCCCGCCGTCACCGCGACCGTCGACTCGATCGCGCGGCGCAAGGCGGGCACACCACGCTATTCGGACGACGACTTCCCGCTGCCTGCCGACGCTTTCGCCACATTCCGTCGCGAGGTCTCGGCCGCGCTCGAGCGCTCGCTCGGGCTCGAGGGCTGGGCCGTTCGCATCCCGGGGGGCGCGGCGCGGCCGAGCGCCGACCGGTTCACCGACCGCAAGCTCGCCACGGTCGACCGGGACGGCGTGCGCCTGGAGGGGCACACCGTCGAGATCCTCGACGCGGGTCTGCGCGTGCCGATCGTCGTCTGCCTGCCGGGCGGATCCGACCCGCGGCCGGGGATTCTCGTGCTCTCCGGGCATTCGCTGCATGGACTTCGCGATCTCGTCCTCGACCTCGCGAGCTACCAGCGCGGGATCGCGACGCGCCTCGCACAGGCCGGCTTCGTCGCCGTGGCGGTCGAGAAGGTCGACTCGGGCTACCTGGCGCGGACGTTCGGGGCGGGGTCGGACGAGGACCTCGTCGCGTAGCAGCACCTCGCTCTCGGCACGACGACACGCGCCGTGCAGCTGCGGGCGGCACTCGCGGCGACCGAGATCCTGGTCGCGCATCCCCGCGTCGATGCCTCGCGGATCGGCGCCACCGGCGTATCGCTCGGCGGCTGAGGTCCTTGACAAGCGAATGTTTGTATCATACAAATATATCCATGCGACCGAGACGAGCCAGCGAGCCCCTGTCGTCCGCGGGCGGCCGTGCCCAGGAGACCGAGGCCCGGCGCCTCCGCGACACGATCGAGATTCTCGTCCGGCGCTTCGCCATCGCCGAGCGCGCCGACGTGGCCTGCTGCGGCATGACGGTGGCCCAGGCCGCCACGCTCGAAGCGCTGCGGCGGGACGGCCCCCAGCGGCTCGGGGACCTGAGTCGCCAGCTCGGAATCACGCCGAGCACCCTCACGCGCAACCTGGCACGGCTCGAGGAGCGGCGGCTCGTGATGCGGGACGGGGATCCGCGGGATTCGCGAGCGTCCCGGGCGTCGTTGACGGCGCTCGGCCACGAGGCCGCCGACGAGGTCGAGCGCCAGGAGCTCGGCTTCGCCCGTGCTGTGCTGGCGCGTCTCGAGCCGGCCAAGCGGGGCACGACCGTCCAGGCGGTCGAGGCGCTCGTCGCGGCCGTTTTCCATGCCACCGAGGCCTGCTGTCCGGGGGCGTTCTCCCATCTGGCGCCGAAGAACGAGCCAGGCGGCACACGGAAAAGGAGGACACGATCATGAAGCACGAGACCGTTCCGCAAGAAGTAGAAGAACTGGTGCGGCGCGTGCGCGACCGGTACGGTCGGCTCGCCGCGGGCCAGTCGGACGGCTGCGGCACCGGCTGCTGCGCGACAGGCCCGGCCGTGTCGCGCGCGGTCGGCTACGAGTCTGCACGGCTCGCCGAAGCTCCGGCAGAAGCGGATCTGGGCCTGGGCTGCGGCGCACCGATCGAGCGACTGGATCTCCTGCCGGGTGAGACCGTGCTCGACCTCGGCTCGGGTGGAGGGCTCGACGTGTTCCTGGCCGCGCGGCGCGTGGCACCGGGCGGCCGGGCCATCGGCGTCGACATGACGCCCGAGATGCTCGCGCGGGCACGCTCGGCGGCGGCACGCGAGGGGTTCGACAACGTCGAGTTCCGCGAGGGGCGCCTCGAGGCTCTGCCCGTCGCGGACGCGTCCGTCGACGCGGTGACGAGCAACTGTGTGATCAACCTCGTGCCCGACAAGTCCGCGGTGTTCCGCGAGATCGCCCGCGTCCTGCGACCCGGCGGCCGGCTCGTCGTCTCGGACATCGTCCTCGACGGGCGGCTGCCCGAGCCCATCGCCCAGAGCCTGCTGGCCTGGGTCGGTTGCATCGCAGGAGCGCTGGATCGCGCGACGTACTTCCAGATCCTCGCCCGATCCGGGCTACGTGACGTCGAGGTGCTGCGCGACGTCGACTACCTGGCCACGGTCGGGGACGACCTGCCCGACCCGCTGCTCTCACACGCCTCGGACCTGGTCGGCAAGGTGCGCTCGTTGACGTACCGGGCCTGGCGCTGACTCGTGGCGGGCCCGGTGATTCGCCGGGCCCGTGTTGATCGGCACGGCATCGGGACCGGTTTCGCAGCATATTGTGGGGGACCACAGCGAGGGACCCCCGCGTGAATGCACCGGAACGAGCCCGCCGTGGGCGGCGAGCGAGCGGGTTCCTGGTCCTGCCTGTGCTCGTCGCCGGGATCTGGACCTCGGCAAGCCTGGGTGCGCAAGGGCCGTCTCCTGAGCGCGTCAAGGGGTGGATCGAGGGTCGGGCCGATCTGCCGGCCGGCGTGCACGCGATCGAGGCCTACGGGGAGCGGCTGTTCGCCGAGGTCCCGCTGGCTGCGCTGCCTGCCCTGCTCGAACGTGGCCTGACCTTTCAGCCGGTCGCCGACGCCGATGTGCTCTCGATCGGAGCCGAGCGCTTCGACATCCGTGCCGGGGAGCCCCCGATCCCCGAGCGCTGGCGTGCCGCGGCCGCGGGGGGCGAGGCTCGCCGGCCGTTCGTGATCAAGTTCGAAGCACCCCCGAAGCCGGAGTGGATCGAATCGCTCGCGCAAACCGGTGTCTCGCTGGTCCAGTATCAGGCGCAGTTCGGCTTTCTCGTCCTCGCCGAGCCGTCGGCGCTGAGCCGGCTCGCGCGCCTCGAGCGGGTCGCATTCGCCGGCGAGTACCACGCGGCGTACAAGGCGGACGCCGGACTCCGCGCGGCGGCGGATCGCGACGAGACCTTCACGCTACGGGTCATCTATCTGGACGTTCCGGGGTACGAGAGCGAGATCGAGCGCCTGACCTCGCGCGGCGCACGCCTGGCCGACCTGACGCATGCGCCCGGGACGAGCCACTGGAGCATGCTGCACACGGCGATCTTCGAGGGCGTGAGCTCGCGCGATCTCCCCGAGATCCTCCGCGCGCCCCAGGTCTACTGGGGCGAGCGGTGGTTCCCCCCCGTACCCGAGGACGAACGGAGCGCTCAGATCGTCGCAGGCAATCTGAGCGGGGCAATCCCGCAGCCGAACTACGGCGCCTGGCTCCAGTCGATCGGGATCGATGGCGCGGGGGTCACGCTCGCCGTTGCGGATACGGGGCTCGATACGGGCAATCTGTCCACGATCCACCCGGACCTGGCGGGGCGCGTTCAGTTCGCCACGGCGTTGTGCAGCCAGAACCGCGACCGCGACGGCCACGGCACGAACGTCACCTCGATCGCGGCAGGTGACCCGCGACCGCCGGGCGGCACCGGAGTCGGGGATCCCGGTGGGTACTTCTGGGGCATGGGAGTCGCCCCCGCTGCATCGGTCTATTTCCAGAAGGCGCTCGATTCGGGCGACTGCGGTCAGACCTACCATACGCAGCCCAACGTGCTCGCGCCGAACGCGGTGACCGTCGGCGGTGCCGAAACGGGCAACCACTCGTTCACGGACGGATCGGGCTCGGGTGGGACCTACAACTCGCAAGCGCAGGCGTGGGACGCTCGCGTACGGGACGCCGATCCCGCCGTCCCCGGATCGCAGCCCTACGCCGTCGTGTTCTCGGCCGGCAACAGCGGGCCGGGGGCCGGGACGCTCACCTCGCCCCACGGGGCCAAGAACATCCTGACCGTCGGTGCGACCGACAACTACCTGCCCGGCGTCTGCCCGGGTGTCTCAGGCTGCGGCGGCTCGGCCGACGACGTGGACGCCATCGCCGACTTCTCCTCGCGCGGCCCGACCACGGACGGCCGTCTCAAGCCGGACGTCGTCGCTCCGGGCCACGTCGTCGCAGGCGCCCGGTCCGCGAATGCCGCCTACGACTGCTTCTGCGACGGTGGCGGCGGCGCGTCGTGCTGCGCGTCGATCGGGGTCGACGGCTCGAACCTGTACAGCATCTACAGCGGAACGAGCCAGGCCTCCCCGGCGGCGACCGGCGCCACTGCGCTGGTCTTCGACTGGTATGCCGGCCGGTTCGGCTCCTTCCCGTCCCCCGCCATGTCCAAGGCGATCCTGATCAACGGCGCCACCGACATGAAGACCCCCAACGCGCCGAACAACGACGAGGGTTGGGGACGCATCGACCTGGGCCGTTCGTTCGGCCAGTCGATCGTCTTCACCGATCAGAGCTTCGTCGTCGGCTCGACGGGCGATGCGGGGGCGTTCTCGGCGACCTACTACGCGCAGTCGTTCGGCGAGCCGCTGCGCGCCGCGCTGGTGTGGACCGACCCGCCGGGCGCGATCAGCTGCAATCCGTGCCTCGTCAACGATCTCGATCTGCTCGTGACGCAGGGCGGTACGACCTGGCGCGGGAACAACTTCACGAACGGTCTGTCGAACACCGGCACCACGGCGGACACACGCAACAACGTCGAGGGCGTGAGACTCGACGGGACCTCGCTCGGCTGCTCCTCGTTCCAGGTCAAGGTCCGCGCCCAGACGCTTGCCGGCGACGGCGTACCGGGAAACGCCGACACGACGGATCAGGATTTCGCGCTCGTCGTGAGCAACGCCGGCCCGACACCTGCCCCGCCGTTCGTGGAAGTGCAGTCGGCGACGCTCTCGGGGGGCTGCGACGCGGACGGTTTCCTCGACCGCCGCGAGACGGCGACCCTCTCGGTCGTGCTGCGCAACTCCGGCTGCGCCGCGGCCACGGGCGTGAGCGCGAGCCTGTCCGTCGACTCGCTGCCCAGCGGCGCGAGCGCGAGCGTGTCGCCCGGGGTCCCGCAGACCGTCGGCACGATCGCGGCCGGCGGAACGGCGCAGGCGGCGTGGCAGGTGCAACTGGCCGATACCGCGGCCAGTTTGTGCGGCCAGACCCTGACGCTACGCCTCGACGCGACCGATGGGGCATCCGGTGCCTGGACCGACACGATCGAGGTGCCGCTCGACGCCAACGGGTTGCAGAGCACGTTCGACCTGGATCAGGCGAACGACGATCGCTCGTTCTCCGCCGCGCCCGACTGGAGCATCGACTCGTGTCTGGCCTCTAGCCCCACGACGTCGTGGCATCTCGGCCAGTCGGACTGCTCGGGAATCCCGCGCGACGCCGCCACGCACGACCTCGTGTTCGCCTACGACCTCGCGCCCGGCGACGTCCTGCGCCAGCTGGCGTTCGATCACGCCTGGGACGGCTACAACAACGCGTCGCTCGCCGATTCGTTCCAGGTCGAGATCGATGCCGAGAACGACGGGACGTTCGTGACCCTCGATACGTGGGCCGCGGGTGCGAGCGAGCCGGGGCAGATGGTTGCGGAGGGTCCGTACGACCTGAGCGCGCTCGACGCCAACCGCGCGCCGACGGTGAAGGTGCGCTTCCGCTTCGCGAGCGCGGCCCAGTGGGTCGGGGGCCCGAACAACGCTGCCGGCTGGGACGTGGATGACATCGTTTTGATCTACGACACGCTCGCGTGCGACGCAGGCTCCTGTCCGGTGTGTGCGGCGCCGGCGGGGCTCGGTCTGCCCAGCGCGACCGACCCTCTGACCTGCCGCGGCTCGGGGGTCGTGGTCACCTGGCCCGTCGATCCGACGACGTGGAACGACGCCGGCGGAACTCGCTCGTACACGGTGCTGCGCGACGGGCTTCCGATCGCCTCGGGGGGGTGCGCTGGCGCGCTGCCCCACGGCACGTCGTCGTGCGTCGACACGACCGGCGGGGTCGGCGTGGCTCGCTCGTACTCCGTGCGCTACGGAAACGGGTGCGGCTCGACGGCGACGACTTCGACGACGAGCGCCACGGACGCCGCGTTGACGCCGCCGGCGCTCGTCGATGAGCCGGGAGGGACCGGGCCGCTACGTGTGTCGATCGATGCAGGCAACCTCACGCTGTCGTGGCCGGCCCAGGATTGCGGCGTTCGTTACAACGTGTACGCGGGCACGCTGGGCAGCTTCGCGAGCCACGCGATCTTCAGCGCCGCAGGGCTCGACGGGGCGGACTCGTGCTTCGAGCCGACCGCCAGCACGACGTTCGCCGATCCGGGTGGAAACCTGTACTTCCTCGTCGCCGTGGACAACGGCGTCGTCGAGAGCAGCCTCGGATCGTCCTCGGTCGCGAGCCCGCGGCCGTACGCCAGTCCGTCCTGCAGCCCCCACGATTGACGGTGGAAGCTACTCGCAGCGTCCTGGGTCGGCGTTGAAACGCTCGACGCCCGGCGACTCGTAGCCCAGCGTCCCCACTCCGCACGCCGCCGTCCACGGCTGGATCAGGTACAGGAATCCCTGGCCCGCAGCCGGCACCGCCGCATCGTCGTAGGTCGTCCCCGCGATCCCTTCGGCCAGGCACGGTCCGTACAGCCACGAGTCGACCGCCAGCAGATCCCCCCGCGTCACCGAGTACGACTGCGACCCCGCCACGGCAGGCCAGGCCAGCCGCGCCACGCCCGGCGCCGGCTTCTGCACCAGCACGCCGGTCACCTCGCCCGGTCCCGCCGAGCCGGGATCGCTCGGTGCACAGTCGCAGGCGTCGCCCACGCCGTCCCCGTCCGCATCGGCCTGCCCGGCATTCGGCGCCCCGACGCAGTTGTCGCAGGCATCCCCCACCCCGTCGGCCAGCACCATCCGACCGAGACCCTCGAGACGCACCGCGTCGATCTCCTCGAAGT
>Ga0180085_1000052_pt1 | contig 32416 bp, 26 predicted proteins | sample EasRiv730_16_10D_FD_123013 | JGI IMG/M metagenome (GOLD analysis project Ga0180085, IMG submission 123013) | Soil microbial communities from meander-bound floodplain in the East River, Colorado, USA - East River metaG ERMLT730_16_10D | ecosystem: Environmental > Terrestrial > Soil > Floodplain ... | reverse complement strand
GGTCGACGCGCGGCCAACAACCTCCAAACGAGTCGGCGAGCGCATAACGCTGCATTGGCAATACCCCCAGGCTGAAATTCCGAATATGCAAGAGTACCGCATCTATCGGGCAGATCGGATTGAGCGTAACTTCGAGAACGTCGCCTCGGTCCCGGCAAATGTCCTGGAATACTCGATGGACCTGCTTCAACCCGGAGACTTTGTTCTCGCGGTCCGGGTGTTTGACGGGGTCAAGGAATCCAACCCAAGCAACGAAGTCTTAGTCCATGTGAAGCCTTGACGCGCTGTAAAGCACCGTGCCACACTCCGGGATAACGTCGTAGGGTCAATGAAGCCCGTCGGAGGTCAAAAAGCAGGGATGCATGAAGAAGAATGTGACGTTTAGCCAGGGAGCCGAAGCGTTGTTTGGAACCCTGGACGACAATCTGCGTTTCTTGGAAACTACCTTTGAAGTTCGCCTGTCCCTCGCCGAAAACAATCTCATCATTGAAGGATCAGACTCACAAGTAGGGATCATTGAACGCCTCATCGCGGACTATGACCAGGTTCGCCGCGAAGGAGTCCTTTTCAGCAACAGCGACCTGAAGTCGGTAATACGGATCATCTCCGAAGACTCTTCGCTGCGGTTGAGGGACTGTTTTCCTTCGGGCAAAAGCCGTATCTGCGGCAGAAAGGCAGTCACTCCGCGCAGCCTGAATCAGCGCCGCTATCTCGATGCGATCGAGAAAGTTGACATGGTGTTCGGTATCGGCCCAGCGGGAACGGGCAAGACCTACCTGGCGGTCGCGATGGCAGTGGCCGGGCTGTTGAACAAACGGTTCAATCGTATTGTGTTGGCCCGCCCAGCCGTGGAAGCCGGCGAACGCCTTGGATTCCTGCCTGGAAGTCTTCAAGAGAAGGTTGACCCCTACTTGCGCCCGTTGTACGACGCTCTTTACGACATGCTGGATGTGGAGAAGGTGGACCGCTATTTGGAACGTGGCACCATTGAAATTGCACCAATTGCTTTCATGCGCGGACGGACTCTGAACGAAGCGTTTGTGATTCTGGATGAAGCCCAGAACACCACCTCCGAACAGATGAAGATGTTCCTGACGCGGATCGGGTTCAACTCCAAAGCCGTGATCACCGGAGACATCACTCAGATCGATCTGCCAGCAGGAAAAACCTCCGGGTTGATTGAAGCCCGAACGGTCGTGTCGAACGTCGAAGGTATCGAGTTCGTGCATTTCACCGAGAAAGACGTTGTGCGCCATCCGTTGGTTCAGCGGATCGTTCGAGCATACGATGCCTATTCGACCCCCAAAGCCGGCCAGGAGCCCACTGCAGGAAGTTCGACCGCGACACCCACGCGACAGGCATTCAAGACAAGTGATGGCAGATAGTTCCTCATGAACGGGCCGGTTATTCTGAACCGTCAGCGCCGGCACCAGGTTTCTGTTTCCCGCTTGCGGCAATTTGTCAACCTGCTGTCGCGCCGACTGCACGTTGACAGTCACTCATTTGCGATCGTGCTGGTGAGCGACCAAGCGATTCGCCGCATGAACCGCGACTTCCGGAACCAAGACAAACCCACCGATGTTTTGTCATTTCCCACCGGACCGGAAGACCCGCCTCATTTGGACAATCCCGGCTTAGGTGATATGATCATCTCCGTCGAAACGGCGCGTAGACAGGCTTTTGCCAGACATCACAGCCTTCAAAGAGAGCTCTGTGTCCTGGTCATCCATGGACTGCTGCACCTGCTTGGGTACGATCACGAAGTAGACCGGGGTGAGATGCACCGCAAAGAACTAAAGCTGCAAAGAGAGCTGTTATGATCACGACGGCTGTGATTTTCTTCGCTTTGTTCTTTCTATCGGTTGTCACTCTCTTGTCGGTCTTCGAGATGAGTCTCAGCCGCATCAGCAAGGTCACGTTGAGGCGGCTCGTGGAAAAACACAAATCGAAGAAATTGGAGCAGCTGAAAGCGCTGGCCGACAACCGGATTGAAGGCTTGGTTTCGGTTTATGTAGGTATTCAGGTCTGCATGGTGGGCTTCGCAATTCTCACCACGGGCTATCTTCATAACCGGTTCCAGAGTTATGCCGCGGCCATGCCCGCGGCGTTCGGTATCATGTTTGCGGTTGTGGTTATCTTCCGACAGCTGATTCCCAGGCTGTTCACTTTCAGGAAGCCCGAACGGGTCCTGCTGCCCCTGATTCCACTCTACAATTTGATCAAACCGTTGCTGGGAGTGTTGGCCTACCCGCTCTCTTCAAGTTTGCGTCTGTTCAGCCAGCTCAACTCGCAAGATGAACTCGAGAAAACTAACGAGCATATTGAAGAGGAGATTCAGGCTTTCATCGACGTCGGCAAGGAAGAGGGAATCCTGGAGAAAGACCAGGGGCCTCTCGTCCAATCGGCTCTTGAGTTTGGCGAAAAAATCGCTGGCGATATCATGACTCCCCGAACCGAGATCGTCGCCATCGAGATCTCTTCATCGTTGGCTCAACTGAAACAGCTCATCACTCAGACCAAATACTCCCGCATACCGGTGTATCGCGAGCAGATCGAAAACATCGTTGGTATGGTCTATTTGAAGGATCTACTAAACATTTGGGACCGCACCGATCAAAACACCGGAAAGTTTCTCAGCTTGGAGAGCCTGATGAGACCGCTGCAGTTTGTGCCAGAAACCAAGCGTGTAGCCGAGTTGCTGACTGAATTGCAGCATCAAGCTTCCCACATGGCCATGGTCGTTGACGAATATGGCGGGCTAGCCGGACTCGTGACCCTTGAGGATATCCTGGAAGAGATCGCGGGAGAAATCCATGACGAGGACGAGATCGGCGAGATGCTTCAAATTACCCAGGACCCGCAGGGACATTACATTATTCCCGCCGGCATTGCGGTCGAGCGCGTCGAGGAGATGCTGGGCATCAACCTGAACCACGATGAGAACACCACCATCGCGGGTTTCGTCAATTCGGCATTCGGGCGGGTTCCGCGCAAAGGTGAGCGATTCGAACACGAGGGTGTCCTGTTTGAGATCAAGGAAGCGGACCGCCGCAAGATCTACAAGCTCTCGGCTGCACGAGTTGCACCGGCCACGGATGACAATGCTGAAATGCGTGCCAGCAACTGACAACTAGCCTGGGAGCGCGGCCGTTTCCTGTGCTTCGGCGAGTTAGAGCCCCTGCGCCCCCGAGACGGACGAAGACATCCGCACTTCCGGCTTCCCTCAACGCACATCCCCCATGTTCAAATCAGGTTTTGTTTCTATCATCGGCCGGCCCAACTCGGGAAAATCCACTCTGCTCAATCAGCTGTTGGGCGAGAAGATCTCGATTGTTTCCGATAAGCCACAGACCACCCGTGAAAACATTCTCGGCATCCTGACACTCAAAGAAGGTCAAATTGTATTCACCGACACGCCGGGAATTCACAAACCTGGCTACGAACTCAACCGGCGAATGATGCAAACTGTTTACAACTCCCTGGAAGGGACTGACCTTCTATTGCTTCTGGTCGATGCCTCGACGGCTTTCGGGTCCGGCGACCAGTATGTCGTGGACCTTCTGAAGCAGCAGGCTCTGCCCACGTTCCTACTCCTCAACAAAATCGACCTCGTTCGCAAGGAGGCACTGCTCCCGTTGATTGCCTCTTATGCCGGAAAGCATCCGTTCTCCGAGATTGTTCCGATCTCAGCACTGAAGAAAGACAACCTGGAGTTGTTGATCGGCCTGATCCTGAAGCAGCTTCCGGAAGGGTCGCCCCACTTCCCTGAGGAGCAATTCACCGACCGGCACGAGCGCTTCCTGGTAGCTGAAATGGTCCGCGAAAAAGTGCTGTTAAACACTCGCGATGAACTCCCCTATTCGACGACGGTCCAAATCACCCGCTTTGACGAGTCGCAACCCGACGTGGTCGTCTTGAATTGCGATATTGTTGTTGAGAAGGAGTCGCAGAAGAAAATCGTGATTGGCAGCCAAGGACAGATGCTGAAACAGATTGGCATTCAAGCACGGGCCGACATCGAAGGACTGCTTGGCAAGCGCGTCTTTCTGGAGCTCTATGTCCGAGTGAAACCCAAGTGGCGCGACGATCCAAGGTTTCTCGACAGTTTGTCGTGAGAGATTGAATCATTGGTTCATTAAGACCTTGATTCAATGAACCAATGACTCAATGAACCGATGGCCCAATGAAGATTAACGAGATCTACCAAAGCATTCAGGGCGAGTCATCCTACGCAGGGTTGCCCTGTGTCTTTGTGCGCCTCACCTACTGCAACCTTCGCTGCACCTACTGCGATACGGAGTACGCTTTTTACGAGGGGAAGGATATGACAGTGGATGAAGTCATCTCCTTAGTTCTGGGTTACGACTGCCCGCTTGTTGAGGTGACCGGCGGAGAACCGCTCTTGCAGAAGGATGTGTTCCCACTGATGGAGCGCCTGATTGACTCTGGCCGCACCGTTCTGCTCGAAACTGGCGGGAGCCTGGACGTCGCCCGAGTGCACCCACAGGTCATCAAGATCCTCGACTTGAAATGCCCCAGCAGCGGTGAAAGCAAGCACAATCTCTATAGCAATCTAGACAGGCTTCAGCCTCATGACGAAATAAAGTTCGTCATCGGGACTCGCGAAGACTACGTCTGGTCTAAGGAAACCATCGAGAAATATAGCCTTGCCGCTCGGTTTCCAATTCTGTTCTCCACGGTCTTCAATCAACTCGAACCACGCCAGCTCGTTGATTGGGTTCTGCAAGACAATCTCAAGGTCCGCTTTCAACTCCAAATGCACAAGTACATCTGGGACCCAGCTCGGCGCGGCGTCTAGCGAAGTAAAAGACGACCCAGCCATCAGCGATGCCTCTACTCAGCCGCTTGGGCCAACGTGCTCCACAAGGGAGGCCGGTCCAGCCTCAACAATACCTATAATCTGGTGCGAAGATGGGCTGGAGCCCTATGAGGTCTTGTCTTGGCTCGTCTGCTGTCAAATCAAAAATAATTCCAGATTTAGCTGATACAAAAGTGCCGTTCAAACGGCATACTTAATGGTAGCCTGTACGCCCAACTTCTGTAGACTATGGAAGGCGTTGCTTTCAGCCCTCCCACAGAGAGTTCCGGTGACACCCTACCGCCTGCAATCCTGTACAGACGAAGAGTTGATGGAGCAATTGAGGATAGGCCAGGCTGATGCCTTGGCTGTGCTCTTCGATCGGCATTACCGGCTGGTGTTTAGCGTCGCCTTGCGAATTCTGCACGACCATGGCGAGGCCGAGGATCTTATGCAGGAGGTATTTCTGGAGATCTATAGGAAGGTTGAGAATTACGACCCGGACAAAGGAAACGCCAAGACGTGGATCCTCCAGTATGCTTACCACCGAAGCCTGAACCGGCAGAAGTATTTGAGCGTGAGGAACTTTTACGATGGCAGGCAAGATTCTGATCTGATGCAGTGGGAACTGCCACAGTCCCCAAACGGTTGGAATGGCCTGTCTTACGACGATTGGGCCCAGGTTCTTGAAAAAGGGATGTCCTCCCTTAGTGAGAAAGAACGTACAACACTGGATTTGGCCTATTTTCAGGGCCTTCCCCTCAAGGAGATTGCAGCTCAGATCGACGAACCTTTGGGGAATGTGCGGAACCACTACTACCGGGGACTCAAAAAATTGAGGGATTTTTTGCAGGAGCGGTCTTGTTTGAAGAGGAAGCCGGCTTAAAGCATTTAGCCAGGAAGGCTAGGAGATGGTCATGAACTCCCGTGAATTTGGGCATGAACGGTTTGAGGAACTGAGCGCACTCTCTGCAATCGGACAGATTTCGGCCGAAGAGTTTCGCGAGCTTCAGGCGCATCTGCAAACCTGCGCAACCTGTCGGTTGCGACAGGCAGATTTCACTGAGATTCTGCATGAGCACCTGCCCCTGCTCGCTCCAACGGATGCCGCAATGCCAGGCTCCCGGAACGTGGCATTTCACGATGCCAGCTATAAGCAGCGCTTTATCCAGCGCGCCCAGAAAGAGGGCCTCGTTTTTTCGCCCGAGGTCACAGGTGCAAAGAACCTCCGGCACGTTGAGGACAGCCGCTGGCGCGATTTGGCGTGGCTGTGGCAACCGAAACGGCTGGCCTTCTCACTGGCACTCGTGGCACTTGGATTCTGGTTGGGCAGTCTGGGAGCCAGCCGAGCGTTGAAGGTCAACGTCCCGCCTTCGCCGGAGCTTGCGAATGTTCAGGATGAGAACTCCCGCCTCAGGCAGCAAATTGAACAACTGGCAACACAGCCGCCCAGGGTCCAGCCTGAAGCACCGGTTTCTCAACCTCGACGCATGGTTCCGGCAGCCAACGCCGATTTCGAGCGACAGCTTGCTCAGGCGCGGCGAGATTCTGCTGCGGCTATGGCGCGCACTCAAATTCTCGATGAGGAATTGCAGAAGACTTCCGGCGAACTGGCGAACCTGAAGGAGGAAGCGAGCAGATTGAGAAGTGACTCGGCCAGTTCTGCGAAGCTCAAGGAGACGGAGGCAGCGTTACAAGCTGCCAGCAGCGAACTACAGAAATTGCAGCGCGAACGTTTGGTTTACGCCTCCACTTTCGCCGACCAACAGACGCAAATCCGGGACTTGATGGAAAAGCTCGGGAAGCAGACCGAGGGTATTGAGCAGGAGCGCGAGTTGACGGCCGCCAGCCGCGACATCCGGCAACTGATGGGCGCCCGGAACCTGCATATTATCGATGTCGAAGACGTGGAAGCCTCCAGCGGGCCCAAGCAACCGGTTGGCCGCGTGTTTTACACTGAGGGAAAGTCTCTGATCTTTTACGCGTTCGATTTGGAGAAACGACGGAAGTCGCTGGAGAAATACTCGTTTCAAGCTTGGGGCCAGCGGGAAGCTAAGGGTGGCCCTGTGCAGAGCCTCGGTGTTTTCGTTAACGAAGACCAAGGAAAGAGCCCATGGGTGCTGAAGTATGACGATCCCAAAGTGCTGGCTCAGATTGATTCCGTCTTCGTCACGATCGAGCCCAAAGGAGGCAGCAACCGGCCTCAGGGCCGACAACTAATGTACGCCTACCTGCGTGCCAATGCGAATCACCCGTAATCATCGAGCGCGCTCCGGGGTCGGTTCGGCTCGCACGGCCGACTCTTCCAAGCCCTTCCTACGGTGCGCGCCGAAACACCCGGATGCCGGCGCAGGATGGAATCAGGGTTTTGTGGCAGATCATAGTTTGTTCGCCAGTCGCGTGTAGCCGCTCGCCAAAATTTTTTGCTTCCTTTGATACAAAATGCCTTTCTCATCGGCATACTCCAATGAAGACAGGTCGAACGGGACAGGTGTGATCGTTCGGCTCGGCAGATTTTTCATCCTCTGGCTTGGATTGAATAGTTTGACCTTCGCAAGTCCAACGGCAACGGTCACGGGACGCGTAACCGACTCATTAGGCGGGGTGCTGGCAGGCGCACAGGTGGAAGTCACGAATGTTGAGACCAACACGATATTTAGAACCAAGACCACCAACCTTGGGCTGTACCGGGTACCAAATCTTCCGCCGGGTTACTATCGCGTCATTGTCCGGATGTTCGGGTTTCGCACCATGGTGAAGCCCGGCCTTAAATTACATGTGCAGGATGTCATCGGCTTGAATTTCTCCATGCAGATTGGTTCCACCATCGCCAGCATCACTCAGGAAGAAGGAGTACCCCTCGTCCAGGCAGAAACAGGAATGCAGAGCACCACAGTGAATCAACTTGCCATCACCAATCTGCCTTCCCTGACGCGGAACCCGTACGATTTTGTGGCCTTGAGTGCCGGTGCGGCTCCGATCGGAACCCGGGGCGCCGGCTTTGCGCTCAATGGCCAGCGCGCCGAGAGTGGAAGCTTTCTCCTGGACGGCAGCGAGAACAACGACACGTACAACTCGGGACCAGGCCAGATTGTTCCTCTGGATGTGGTGGAAGAATACCGTTTGATGACACATAACTTCACTGCTGAATATGGTAGGAATACCGGGTTCATCGCCAACGTGGTCACCAAGAGTGGCACGAACGACTTTCACGGCGCAGCTTATTACTTCAATCGAAACTCCGTGTTGGCAGCCAATACTTACGAGAACAACGCTCGGGGCATTCCGCGCCCAGTCTTCAACCGGCACCAATTGGGTGGCGCGGTCGGCGGCCCGATTCTGCGAGACAAGTTGTTCTTCTACGCGGCGGTCGAACCCATCCTGGTGCGCAGTTCGGCAACGCTCAGCTACTACGTCCCGACACCGGATCTGCTGGCGGTCAGTTCGGCGGGAACAAACGCGATGTTTCGCCGCTTTCCATTGCCTTCAAATCTTTCACAGACGGACGTCAGTATTCGGACCGTTTGCCCGTTTGGCCGGTTTTGCGGCTCGACCATCAACAGCGGCTTTGTCACGATTCCCGCCTTTGCGTCAACCACTCGCACCGGGCCAGTGGATGCAGGCGCGGGCGTGCCCCAGGATACCCTTTTGTGGACGGGACGTTTGGACTACACCTTGAACGAGCGTTCGACGCTGAATGCGCGATATGCCTTTCAGGATGCGAATCAGTTTGCCACTGTGACGCAGCCGTATTCCGTCGAACTGGACCAGGCATTTAATGTTCGAAACCAGAACATCACAATAAACCTCACGCGGTTCTTGTCGGGCAACTTCTTCACGGAATCGCGGGCGGTCTTGAGCCGGCTCTTCCAACAGAGTCCCGCCGCGCCAGCGACAGAGTTCCCGTCATTCACGATCACAGGCGATACTATTAGCGGTTCCACCGGGTCACTCTCACTTCCGTCGGCAAGAAACGCCTTTGGCGGGTCACAGAACATCTATCAGCTCTACCAGGGTGCCAACTGGATTCGTGGAACTCACAATCTGAAATTCGGCTGGCAGTACGAGCACTTGCGGGACAGTCGCGTGCCAACGGAGGTTTCGTTTACCCGCAGCAATCAGGGCGAATTTCGCGATCTCCAGGGTTTTGTGGATGGGTTCCTCACCTCGTATCAGCTCTCTTTGGACCCTAAGGGAAGAGTTCCGGGGGAGCTGATCTCACCCCCATTCGGCCCGTCGGGCCTGCATCGAAACTACCGATTCAATGACATGGCCGGATTCTTCCAGGACGCTTGGAAGATCGCGCCTCGTCTGACGCTGTCTCCAGGATTACGTTATGAGTATTTCGGAGCCGGTCATCGGACCGGCCATGAAAAGCCCTTGGACGCGAGCTTCTATTTCGGGCAAGGCAATTCCGTCTATCAGCGTATTGCGAACGGGCGCCTGCTTCGAACCACAGAAGCGCCCGGGGATTACCAGAATCACTACTTTCTCCCGCGCCATCGTAATTTTGCGCCGCGCCTCGGACTCGCGTATGGCTTTTCAGGGAGCGGCAAGACTGTGCTGCGACTCGGCGGCGGCTTGTTTTTCGAACGTCTGCCAGGGTTTGCATTTGAGAACACTAACCCCCCTGCGTACAGCATCGCGCGACTTGCGGCAGTTTCGCTGACACCCGCGCTCTTTGATGATCCGTATAGCGTTTTTCCGCAAACCACGATCCCGGTACCCCCCAGCACGGTGACGCATTTCGACCAGGACCTGAAGACAGCCCACGTGGCTCAGTGGAATGCAACCCTTGAGCATGAGCTGACACGGAACTTGCTCGTGTCTGGAGCCTATTTGGGTTCGAAAGGCAACCGGCTCTATCGACTGCTTAACGTTAACCGGATTGGCAGCGGCCAGTTCGATGGTCGACCCGGAGAACGCCTTTTTGACCCAGCCTCGAGCCTCACGACGATTAGCAATCAGGCAGAGTCGAGCTTTCATGCCCTGCAGCTGAAGGTGGAAAGCCCCGGCGTCAGGAATATCGGGTTGCAATTTGGCGCAAATTACACCTGGAGCCACTCCATCGACAACGCAAGCGCATTGCTTGGCGACGATGTCTCAGCTTCGCCGTTTCCACTGGATGCGTTTAATCCACGCCTCGATAAGGGTTCGTCTGATCATGACCTTCGTCATCGAATGGTCGGACACTTTGTCTGGAAAATGCCGTTTGGCTCGGCATCGGGGACTTATGGGAAGCACCTGCTTTCCGGCTGGGAGATCAGTGGCATCGTCTCTTTTCAAGCGGGCCAGCCGTTCAATCTGCGAGACAGCCGGGTCGCCGACCGCGACCTAGCTGATAATACACGGCCCCGGGTTACCGGCCCGCTTCCCGGGGCATTGAGAAACAGTGCGATTGTCGCCGATGCGCGCACTCCCAATGCCTTTCTCGTTTTGCCGCTCAACACGGTACGACGCTCGGACAGCAGTTGCCTGGAATCGGCAGCTCCTTTTGGCTGCCAGTTCTCAGTCAACGGCCCATTTCATGGCAGTCTGGGGCGAAATGTTTTTCGCCGGCCGGGATCTCAGTTCCAGAACCTGGCATTCATCAAGAATTTCAATCTTCCGGCTTCCAGCAGGCGCGAGGGGATGAAGCTGCAGTGCCGGGCGGAGTTCTACAATTTCTTCAATCACTCGAACTTGTACTTGAAGGCAGACACCGCCAACGTCGGTGTGTCGTCATTCAACACGACCGGAGGTGCCTCCGTTCCGGGGGTCCTGGCATCATTTGGTACTCCAGAGAGATTCCCACAGGAGGCGCGCCAGTTGGTTTTGGCAGTGAAACTGATCTTCTAGAAATGCGTGAAAGGGCCACTGGATGGGTCATCCATCGCGCTTTTTCGATGCAAGCCAACATTCAACCATATCGCATGCTTCCGGTGTCATGCAGTGGTGAATTCGTTGCATTCCAGAAAAGGCGCGATGAATGCCCCATCCGGAGAAAGGAGAGCGCGTCCGAGGTTTTGACGCGCGTCGGGAGAGACTCGAAAGCCAACGCCCACCGGTCGAAGATCGTAAATGCCCGCAACTTTAAGAAATGATGACGGTCCAAAAGGGACCTATGAAATCGGCTCGGTTCAAATTGAGACTCTGGATGCTGGAAATCCCCGTGTGGATCGTGGGATTGCTATGGGCGATGTCCGCAGGCGCCGACAGCCTACCTTCCAAGGGTCCCGACAAACTTCTGAACAACGTTCTTCGGTCTTCAATACCCCAGTTGGTCCAAGATCCCCTCGGGGGCGCTGCGAGAGCCAGGACGCAGGCGGCCTACGGTCGCCTGCCCCTTGGCTTTGAATCCAATCAAGGACAGGCCGACCCTTCCATCCGTTTCCTTACCCGCAGCACAAGCACTGGCCTTTTCTTCAAGAACAACGAAGTAGTACTGCAAGGGAGCGTGCACCCTTCGGTAGCCGTCGCCAACGCCAAGAGCATTGCTGCGGATCAGCACACCGAGATCCACCTGCAGTGGCTGGGTGGGCGGGCAAATCCCGAAATTGTGGGAGAGGATCCTCTGGCTCGAAAGAGCCACTATTTGGCGGGAGCCCCCATTAGTTGGCGGGTCAATGTTCCCAACTACTCCCGCCTACGCTACAAAGCTGTCTATCCCGGCATCGACCTTGTCTTTTATGGCAATCCGGAATTGCTCGAGTACGACTTTGTGCTCGCCCCGGGAGCAGACCCATCCACGATCGCTTTGCGCTTCGAGGGTTTGAATGCAGCCCACTCCAAGCCCTCTCTCAGAGTAGAAGAAAATGGTGATCTCTTGTTGCCGACAGGAGCGGGATTTATTCGCCAACACAAGCCGGTGGCTGTTCAAAACATGAAGTCCGGCCGCAACGTTGTAGCCTGCCGGTATGTAATTCTGAATGACAGAATGACAGTAGGTTTTGAATTGGGGGCATACGACCCCAATCTACCGTTGATGATCGATCCGGTGTTGTCTTACTCCGTGACTGGCATTGGCGGATCCGCGATCGCAGTGGACGCCCAGGGGCAAGCTTACGTGGCGGGCATCGCCAATCCGGCATTTGTCCCGCCAGCAGGTGCATTTCAGACCAGCCCTGGGGGTGGCACCTGCGTGAGCGGTCCCAACACAATTCCCTGCCCTGATATCCTGATTGCGAAGCTCAATTCTGCCGGCACTGATCTTGTGTACTCCACTTTTCTCGGTGGTAGCGGCTCTGACTACGCCTACGGAATTGCGGTCGACCCTTCAGGTAATGTGTACGTCACGGGCGCTACAAGTTCCACGAATTTTCCTGTCACGGCGAATACCTTGAATCCAGCGCATAGTCGAAGTGTCTGCGGCTCGATCTCCGCAACTGCGCCTTGCAGCAATGCTTTCGTCACAAGGCTAAACGCCATGGGCACAGGGCTTGTGTACTCAACTTACTTGAACGGCGCCAGCGGAGGCGTCGGAAGCAATGCCATCGCCGTTGATGCTCTCGGCCAAGCGTATGTGACTGGCGACCGGTCTTCAGGAGGCTTCGTCACGAAGCTGAACGCTGCCGGCACCGCTGCCATTTATTCGACCGCATCCGTGGGTGGCGCCGCCATTGCGGTTGATAAAGCTGGGAGCGCTTACACAACCGGCCGAAAGGGAACTGATTCGTTCGTTTCGAAGCTCGGCCCTGATGGCGCCGTACTCTATTCCTACCGCCTGGGAGGCACATTTACCACGTTCTCGGCGCCGCCTGAAGAGGTCGAGGCACTGACCGGAGTCGCAGTGGACACTGCTGGTAATGCCTATGTCACCGGGTATACTGCGTACAAAGATTTCCCGACAACGCCGGACGCTGCCTTCCCCACACCACCGGGCTTGGGGATCTGCGGAAACTCCTTGTGCCGCGACGCATTCGTCAGCAAGCTGAACGTCACCGGCACAGCATTGGTTTACTCCACCTTTCTGGGCGGTGATTCCATTGATTATGGAACCGGTATCGCGGTCGATTCACTGGGCAACGCCTATGTGAGCGGTGTAACTCGCTCGGCCAACTTTCCTTCCGTGCCCACTGGCTCGTCCGCGGCGCTCGGCGGCGCGTTCGTTGCCAAGCTGAATGCCAGCGGTTCGGGACTCATTCTTGCCACCACTCTCGGAACCAGCCAGACCACGGAAGGCTCCAGCGCGATTGCAATAGATGCATCGGGCAGCGTTTTTGCGACTGGAACTGCAGGGCCGTCGTTCCCCACAACAACCGGGGCGTTTCAAACTCAAGCTGGAACCAGCAATGGTAATTTCGTTGCCAGATTCTTTGACGATCTCGTCTTGTTCGTTCCTGTAGTCCTTTCGTCTGCTGGACAGAACAACTCCTTCTTCACATCGGAGTTGACACTCACCAATCGATCGACGCGCGAGGTCGCTCTTGAGTACACCTATACTGCCGCGTACGGCGGCGGCAGCGGCCGAGCGACGGATACGTTGCCAGCCGGACGCCAGAGGGTGGTGCCCGACGCCATCGCCTACCTACGCTCGCTGGGTGTGCCTTTATCCGAAACGGGTAACCGTGGCGGAACCTTGGGAGTCAGGTTTTCCGGGTTAAGTTCTCCGCGCGAAGGAGCTGTGATGGTGAGAATCACGACGCCCGTTAGCCATGGGCGCGTCGGGCTTGCCTACCAGAGCACTCCGTCCACTCTGACCGCCCCCTGCTACCTGTTCGGCCTGCGTCAGAACACAATTGATCGCGGCAACGTTGCCATCCAGAATGCTGGTGGCCTGTCGGAGGGAGAAATCACATTACGCCTGACGGTGTTCACGGGCGAGCCTACATTTCCGTGGCTTCGGCCCATTTCCTTCACCCTTCCAGAACAAACCCTGGCCCCTGGCGAGTTCCGGCAACTGACGGGGATCCTGCAATCCGTCAGTCTCTCTCTCAGCAATGGCTTTGTGCGTGTGGAACGCGTCCATGGGACAGCGCCTTACTTCGCCTACGGAGTCGTGAACGATCAAATCAGTTCGGACGGTTCCTTCATAGCCCCAGTTGCAGAAGACTTTGCTGCCAATGCCCGCGGGATGACCCTTCCGGTGGTCGTCCAGTCGGGCCTGTTCAGCACTGAACTAGTATTGGCCAACCGCTCCGCAATTCCCAAGCTTGTACAGCTTGCCTTTGTGTCTGACACAGTGCAGGCGCCAGAATCAACGGCCATCGTTACCATCCTCGTGCCAAGCCAAGAGCAGCGCATCCTGCCAAACATTATTCAATGGATGCGGCAGCAAGGGACGTCAGGCCTCGGCCCACCAGATCAGACCCAAGTCGGAGCCTTGTTTCTGACTGTTCCGGATGGCGACATGAGTGAGCTCTATGCCGGTGCCCGCACCTTGACCAGCAGCGAAGACGGAGGGCAGTATGGGGTCTCGTACGCCGCTGTCCCGTATGGTTCGGCAGGGCTAGCCAGCAGCAAGTGGATCTATGGATTGCAGCAGAACGAGGAAAACCGCAGCAATTTGGGATTGGTCAACACGGGCGAGATCGATAGCAGTTTGGACAGGTTCAGCATTGAGCTGTTCGATGGTGACAGCGGCCAGAGGATCAGCACGGTCGAGGGCATTGAGGTCGGCCCAAAACGTCTGCTGCAGATCGGCTCGCTTTTCGCGAAGTACGCGCCTGCCACCCGCCAAGGCTATGTGCGCGTCAGTCGGACCAGCGGCAACAATCCCTTCATTGCCTACTCCGTCATCAACGACGGCGCAAGCCCTGGACAACGCACCGGTGACGGCGCATTCCTTTCCAGTTCACCGTAAGCGGCCTCGCTCGGTTTCTCTGGCCGATGCCTGGACATCTGGACTTCCCCACTCCACAGCCTTTTGCACCCCCTTCTCCGCCCCGGATTCCTTTGTGAATTGCAACTACCTCGGTGCAGAGCCGAGAAACAGCCTGTCGCTCACCGGCTCAAAATGCACTCACGCTATTTCAATGCATCGGCGCCCGCCTTCGCGATCTGGTTGTCCTGCTGGCTCGTCACACCTGACACTCCGATTGAGCCAACCAGCTTCCCGTCAAGGATCAGCGGCAGGCCGCCTTCGACCGGCGTAGCCCCAGCAAGTTTCAGCAGGCGCAAGCCTTCCCCACCAGCTGCCACGCCGTCCTGAAAGACTTTGGTGGGCCGTCGAAACGCCACGGCAGTGTAGGCTTTCTGCTGGGCAACTTCGATGCTGGCGAACTGAGTGTTGTCGAGCCGCTGTAAGAGCACTAAGTGGCCGCCCGAGTCCAGAACCGCGATGACGACGTTCCAGTTGTTCTTGCGCGCCTCGGCCTCGGCGCCGGCCACGACCTTTTTGGCTTGGTCGAGGCTAATGGGAGCGCCATAAGGAGTCGTTGGGGTCTGAGCAGCCCCGGCAGCCGCAAGGAATGTACCAGCGAGGGCCAAGAGCAGAGTTCTTCGCCTATTCATGGGTCTTTCCTCCTAGGTTGTCGATTGATCTCAACAGTTCGTCAAGCATACCTCAACTCGGGTGCCTTGCTTGAGAATCCACTCCGAAAAAGAAGTGCGATTCTCGAAGAATCCGGCAGATCAGGCTTGGGGGAAAGGCGAAGACTCGACCAAAGCGCCCGCAGACCGTTAGTCTGGTGCGATCCGCACTTCCGCCTCAAACTTGCGGTACCGCTTGAACTCGATCACATTTCGCGTATGTACCCTGGCTCCTCGGTCTACGAGGTCCACGAGTAGTAGTACTTCAGCACGAACAGGTAGCCAATATTTCTTGCCTTCAAGATCAGCCAGATCATAGTCGGTCGCCCCTTCGGATCGGATGATGGGAAACTTCTTTGGAACATCAAGGGCTTCGTACTCCAATCGCACGAGCTGAAACGAGGTTGGATCAATCCAGCAGCGACCCCGATAGGCGGTCACAATGGTCCGTTTGGTGTTCATTCCCTGCTCGGTGTTGTAGGTGTAGGTGATGGTTCGGCCTCGAGGTTTTCGCAGAACTTCATAAGCGATGCGGACGGTTTCGTGCCCATTGGATTGGGCTCTTCCTTCGAAGCGAAAGCTCGTATTAGCCGCCGGATCGAACAGGGATCGCATCTCAGTCCCGAACTCGCCAGTCGAAGTAGTTCCAGAGAGATTCTCGATTGTCGCATCCGTGGCAGCGTTGTTTCCAACGGTCAGGATCTTGTAGTGTTCCTCTTTGCCGAAATAAGTCAGCTCCGCTACAAAATTGTCGACAAGCTTCCAGCCTCGCTGAGGAGAGCGGACGTGGCGCTGTGTTACCTGCGTGCAAATGAAGTTTGGCAAGTCATCGGTATACGCCAGAGCCTTGGCTCGAACCGATTCCAAGAACCGGGGCCAGTCAGCCTCTGGGCGTCCCTTAGATTCTGCGCCCGGCCGTCGCAACGCACGAAGTGTTTCAAGAATAACAGGATCTGTTTCACGAGCTTGAAGCTCCAGCAGAAAGGCCTCCGTGATGGAGACCTGCAGACCTCGTTTCTTGATGAGTTCCACGATCCGCTCAGCAGATACAGCACCCAGCTTTGAGGATGTCACTAGCGACAGCACCTGCTCTTCCGTCAAGGCCTCCGGTCCAGACTCTTGCCCTAGAAATACTGACGCACCCAGTGCGAGCCAACTGCATACTGCGCCATACGATAGAAGCCAACTGAATCGGCAGCCCATAGGCTTCTCCCCACGGTCTCTCCCAATCAATGCATTCTAGAAAACAATCGGAATCCACTCAATCTTGAAGTGAGCAAGTTTGACGGGGACAGGCACGAGTCGGGGTTATATCCAGCATGAGCCTTGCGGTAGCGACAAACTCGCAACACGTAGGGCAAGCCCAGGCCGCCCTGCACCTTCATCGGCAACTTATGCGGGCGCGCATCCCATTGCAAAAGCGCAGTGCTTGTTCTTCCGCCCAGAAGCGAGGCTTCTGACGAGATAGGAAGGCCACGTGTCCTCCAAAGCGAGGCGCGAGCAATTGCAGGTTTGGATTCTCGCGAAAAGCCGGATGATCGAAGACCTTGAACGGGATGAAAGGATCGTCCTGAGCGTGCACTACCAACGCTGGCACCTGGATGTTGTGCAAGAAACGATTCGAACTGGCATGAGCGTAATAGTCAAAGGCGTCACGGTAGCCAAAGGCTGGTGCCGTGTAGGCATTGTCGAAGTCGATAAGCGTTCGGATCGATGCAAAAGCCTCCAGTGTGTAGGATACAGGCACCAGCTTCTTCTTCCGGGTCAGGGTCTGGCGCAAGTGTTTCAGGAAACGAGTTTCGTAAACCCTGTTCCGGCGCTCAGCGATACGCAACGCGCATTCCGCCAAGTCGATGGGTGGCGACACCGCGCAGATCGCCTTGATGTGCTTCGGGTGATCGCTCCCCCACTCGCCCGCCAGCTTCAGTGCCATGTTCCCTCCCATGGAGAAGCCTACGATGAATAAGGGCCCTTCTGACAACTGTTCAACGACTGCTCGTAAGTCTGTGGTCAGGCCGGAGTGATACAATGTGGGCCCCAGGTGCTCGGTGCCGCCACAATTGCGGATGTTCAGCCGCACAACCTGATAGCCTGCGTCGAGTGCGCGCGAGGCCATACGGAGTACGTAAGGCGACTGGCTGGAGCCCTCCAGGCCATGCGCAATGAGAATGGTCCCCTTCAGATCAGCTTGCCGTCGCCAGTGGCACCTGGCAACCACGCGCACTCCTGGCTCGGTTTCAAACAGGCGGGTCTCAAGTGGATACTTCCACAGATCGATGTGGGCGGGCCAAAAGCGCGCCACAATGGTTTGCCAGTCACCGCTTTGAAAAAGCGGCTGGAAGGAGTTGGCAGAATCTAAGGCATGCAGGACTTCGGTATGCGAAACCGTCTTGGGTGGCACGGTGCTGAGGCTGGAGAAATAATTGAAATCAAAAACTGAATTCCAGAGTCACGGGCAATGACTGGAGAGCCGAGCGGCGCCACGACCTATCAAATTGATTCGTCTTCGTCCTCGTCGTCGTCCTCGGCTTTATTCGAGGACAAGCACGAGGACGAGAACGATCTTCCCGGAGCTTGCCATGAATGCCTGTGGTGTCAGACCTGCGCTGCTGATCTGTTTTGCGACGCGGCAAACTAACACGACCCCTACCTAGAAGCCGATTTGGCTTCCTTCTTCAAGGTTGTCAAGAATGCGAGCACGTCGACCATCTGTTGCTCAGTCATGGTATTGGCCAAATCTTCCGGCATGAGCGACAGGCGACTGCGCTGGCGCGAAAGGATCTCCGAGGGTTTGAAGCGTAGATCTGTCGTCGCGTCCGTCAGCACGGTGACCCGTTGCGGAGTATCTTCCGCAACGATTCCGACGACGATCCCTTCTGTCTTCGTCTGCAGCCGCCACACGTAATACTCGGGCGCGATCCCGGCACTTGGATTCAGAATTGAGTCAAGCAAAGCCTCCTTGCCAAGCTTGTCGCCGATCTGAGAAAGGTTGGGTCCGAGCGATTTCTTGCTGTCATCCAGACTGTGGCAAGAGGCGCACTTCGGGCCAGCCACGGCGCTGAAGAGCTTCCTGCCGCGCTCTGCGTCACCTTCCCGCCACAACAACTCCCGCACGGGTGGCAAAGGTTTGCGATTCTTGCTGACGACAGGGGGCAAGAGCCGTCTGGCGCGGTTCAGAATTGCGGGCGACGGGCTGGCATTCGTGACAGCCGAAGCCACGTTGCGCAATTCTGCCGGCAGCTGGCCGGACTGTTCCAGATCCAAAAGAACACTGCAGCCAGACTCCGCGCGCCCAAGAATGCGCACGGCTTCGGTTCGAACCTCATTGGGCGCCTGGCTCATCAGTAACTTCTTCATCTGCGGTTCAAGGTTTTTTGCCTTGAGACTTCCGATAGCGCGCACTGCTGCGACTCTCAGCTTCACGTCGCCGTTCTGTACCATCGGCTCCAGTTCAGCCAGATAAGCCTCATCCTTGGTCCGACCGAGAGCCGCAATAGCTTGGGTCCTCACTGCCTCCGCGCTGCCTTCAGATTTTGCCAATGCCAGAAGGTCCGGACCCAGCCTTGGGGCCTCCAAGTCTCCAGCCAATTCCAGTGCCTGGGCCTGGAGTGCCGGTGTTTGTAGTCCCTTTCTCACCGCCGAAAGCACGACCGGATTGCTGCGCATGTCAACCCACTCGCTGTAGAGTTGCTGGGCCAGCCGGGCGAATGATTTTTCCACCAATTCCTGAGGCTGACCCGTTGCCTGGAAAAATTCGGCTACCGCCAAGGCCGCCTCGGGCTTTGCCTGCGCCGACAATGCATCGAGTACCTCAACGCGCTCAGGAACTGACAAACTGTCATCTTTGAGTAGCGTGATCAAACTGGGCAAAGCGTCTGACGGGCGGAGTTCCCACAACAACTGCCCAAAGCGCGAACTCCATTTCACGGTGAAATTGTCCAACAGGCGGGCATAGAGCGCGTTCTCCTTCCCGCGCGCTCCAATTCCCAGAGCCTCCAACATCCAACGGTCCTTGCCATCGTACTTGCGGCAGAAGGCGGCCAAGGCTTCAACAGCCCGGTCGGCGGGCCAATGCTCAAGAGCCACGGCGACTTCACGCCGCACCTGAGGAGACCGATCCTTGGCCATCAGGTTCAACGGCTCGCTCAAATCGGCTCCGTAGCGGCGCAGGATGCGCCATGCCAGCATGCGGAAGTTTGAGTCGATATCCTCGAGTGCTGAGCGAACGGCCGCTTCGCCTTCTCCAGGAATCCCTCCCAGCAGCCACAGCGCGCGAGCCTTCAGAATCGGGTCGTTTCCCTTGTAAATGGATTGCAATACTGGCAGCGCTTTGTCTCCCTGCTGCTTCAAGGCCGTGTAGGCCAGATAGCGCACAGACTGAGCGGGCGAAGCAAAAGCTTCCGTGACTCCAGCGGGCGTGGAGACATCCACGGCTATCTTTTGGGGCTTGTTTCCTGCGGGCGCAAGACGATAAATGCGCCCCCTTTTCAGATCGACAACCCGATGTCCACCAACGCCGGGATCGTACCAGTCGCTGATGAACACTGCACCGTCAGGGGCAACACAGACGTCTGACGGCCGAAACCATGGATCAGCCGAAGCAACCGTTGCTTCCACTTTCGCGGAGTAGCCCGCACCCTCCGGCTGCAGGAGATAGCTATTGATCGTCCGCCCCCCTGCTTCTGCATGCAGCAAGTGGCCCCGGTATTTGGCAGGCAGCAGCTTCCCTTCATAGACGATCAGCCCGCACGGAGCGCCTGCGCCCAGACGCCGAATGTTCGGTACGACGCCCGGTAGTTCGGCATGAAAGTGCGATCCGTGATCGACTTGCCAGCGCTGGCCGCGCGGTCCCCAGTAGCCGAAATTGCCTCCTTCGAGCACGTAGTTCAAGCGCACCCAGGCGTTGCCGTCGTCGTCGTTGTCGGTTTGCCAGATGTTTCCAAAGGAATCGACCGCAAGTTCGTAAGGATTTCGAAAGTTGTGACCGAGAACGGCAAAGTCTGTTCCGTCTGAATTCATGCGTAGTGCAGTACCCGCATAGTAGGGCCCTTGGCGAGAGCTGACAAAGCGTTTTCCACTCTTGTCGGTCACGTCAAAACCCTGGTCTCCGCTATTGAAATAGTAGCGGCCATCCGGCCCAAAGGTCACGGCGTGCAGACCGTGGTCGTGATCGACGCCACGCCATCCCGTGAGCAAGACCTCCTTTTTCACGATGTTGTCTTGGGCGTCCTTGGTGAAAACAATGAGGGCGGGTGATTGGGAAACAATCACTCGATCTCCGAGCACAGCAATGCCCAGCGGTGTCCGCAAGCTCAGGTCCTGCGCGAATACTTTGGTCTTGTCAGACCTTCCGTCGCCGTCGGTGTCTTCAAGGATGACGATGCGGTCCCCGGCCGGGCGATCGTCTTTGCCAATCATTCCCGGCAGCGTTCGACGATAGTTGACGCCTTCCAACACCCAGACGCGTCCGCGCGCGTCGATGTCGATATTGGTTGGGTTGACGATATCAGGCTCAGAGGCCCACAGGGTTACCTCCATGCCATCCGCCGCCTTCAACCCTTGTGTCGTCTGGCGAGGAGTCTGTTGGGGCCACAGAGCAGTGCTGCAAAAGGCCAGACAAGCGAGTAGCGCGAAGACACAACAGGACAATTTCTTTGGCCGCATGAAAAAGTTAGATTCCTTACTAGAGAGCTGAGCAACAGGCATGGTTGAGAACTGATGATAGAAAATGATGCGGAGTCTGTCCACCCGCGCTGTTGCCTGGCCGCAGGCTGCGAAAGGAACGTCCGCCATGTGCCGCGCCCTACAAAGAAAGGCCGCTACTGGTCCTCACAATGCGATTCACCGTTAGATTCCAGAATGATGTCACGAGAATCTCTTCTTCGGCACCCTTCCCTTTCATTATGTCAAGCTCCTGGATGCGTTCACAGATCTCAAAGACGATGTAGCCGAGCACAAAAAGCGCGACATCGTACTTCCAGGCCTCCAGGTAGACCAGCAGGCTGGAAATCAGCGCCTTCTCTTCGTCTGAGACGTTGAGGTAGATCTGAGGGTGGTCTCCGGGAAAGCTCTCTGTCTTGCCGGCGTGTCGCACAAAAAGCTTGGTAACGGTCTGCGCACGCTCGACCGGCAGCCTGCCGATGTTGACCGCGTCCAAGTCAGGCTTGAACATCACACGAATTACCTGGTTTCGTTCTTCGAAGGCCTTCCTGTTCTTCGGGTCGAAATAAACTCCGTCTACTTCATACATTGAGTAACCATAGAACACTTGCTGCATTGTCTCTATCCGACCGTCACAACTGTAGTGGCCCTGCAGAAAGGCGTTGATGTGTTCCCGCTTTGCTTGAAAGTGGCTCCGAACTTTCTCAATATCGAAGCCCTCGGTCAGGGCTTGGTACAGCGTTCCTTGGAACTCAGCTTTCTTGGGAAGATAGATCTCAACGAAGATGCCGTGCTCGCTGGGGTTGAAGGCATAGCCGATGGAATTCATAGTTTGGCCTCATGCACCTCGGCGAGACGCCCGCAGTCATCCCAGCTTGGTTGTCGCTCAAGATCCGATTCAAAGTTAAGCAAGGCATTCAGGCCGTAGTCGGCTTTCAGGAAGTAGAACCACCCCCGGGGCAACAACACTCCTGTGCTGCTGCCCATTGAGGGTGATCTTAGGCGTGGCGGGGAAAAGGAAGGGCAGCTATTTGTTGGCCTTGTACCAATCCGCGTTGACCGCGGTAAATCGCGACCATTTCTCTGGCAAATCCTCTAGCGCGAAAATGGCTGAAACTGGGCACGCAGGCACGCAGGCGCCACAGTCAATGCATTCGTCCGGTTCGATGTACAACTGCTCGAACGTCTCGAAATTAGCTTCGTCCTTCTTGGGATGAATGCAATCGACCGGACAAACATCCACACACGCCGTGTCCTTGGTGCCGATGCACGGTTCAGCGATCACATAAACCATAGCAAAATCCTCCTTTGAGATGAAACTTCAGGATATGGAAATGTCGCAAGAATCTCTGGTGTGACCTATGCTCCAGTCATTCTTCCGAATTCGCTTCTTCCGCCTGCCTGCATTCTAACAGCGGAGGAGTAGAAACCAAAGACTCACAGTACGCTTCAGGCTCGTCGCAAACCCGAAAGCACGTTCCACTTTGCTGCGTTAAGTGCGGGATACTAGCATGACTCATTTCACCATTCAACAAGAGTCAAAAGGCGGAGTCAAAAGGCGGTAGTGGGTCGGAGCCTGGCTTCTTGAGTCACTGAATTTCGATTTCAGACGTGCCACTCACGGCCTGGTAGCTTTTACGGTCTGTGGTCTCAACCATCATTTTATACTTGCCTGGGAGGATCTGGTTAGTGGGCAGACTGAGGGCAATAGTCAACTGTCCGTCGCCGGATGAAACAGCGTCTGCGTTCAAACGAATTGCGGGAATAGTACTCACATTTCCTTTCTCGTCTGTGAGCTGAACCTTGGCTTGCAGTTCATGCTGTGTTTGTTGGTCTCCGACATTGTACAACTTGTAAAAGAGTACCATTGGCTTCTGCCGGTCCAGACGAGTGTCCGCTGGAACAGAGACCTGATATGACTTGAAAATCAGAGGGTCATCATCCTGGAAGAGCCGCGACTGAATGTCTTGGATGAGTGCTGGCAGCATCGTCATATGTTGAGTCACCACCAGACTGCTCATCGCCAGTCCTTCCGAAGGCATTTGAGGAACAAGCAAACTCTGCTCGGCACCTCCAATTTTTCCATCCTCGTCGGAAACTGCCAGTTTGATCGTGTACTTCCCCGGTGACAGCTTGATCATGCGTTGATAGAGAACCTCGGGGTCTTGAGAGTGGCTATCCTCCCTATTTCGGGCTACGCGATAGGGCTCAGCAAATCGCGCCGCAACGCCCCCGTTCTCAGCCAGAGCGACCCCCATGACGTTCAGAGAACAGACAAGTTGGCCTTTCTCTTTTTTGAACTTGAGAGATGCCGACTGGACGTTTGCCGAAATTGCAACCCGGACTCGATTATTGGAGGAGTAAAAGTAGGCAGTTTTGAGGGACACTGGGAACTGGCTTGGAGTGGCAGAGGAAGTTAGTGCAGCCCTCAAAGGCTGATCGTCTTTTGGCGCACCTGCCGGATCCTGAGAATCCAGATCTCTTAACTCGCCCCGATAGTTCAAGCGCACGCCTTTTGCGACGGTCTTGACTAACAAGCGACGCGATTTCCGCTTGGGGTCGGAGTTCAATGGCTTGAAGCCCAAAACATAGTAGTTACTCAACTCGATATCGATTTGGTTCAACCGGGTACTCCAATCGCCCATATTCTGTGGATCTATGGGATAAATAGGAATGGCAGAGGACTTTGACGCCTCAATGGTCTTTTCCAGCTCTTGGTCAAAATAGCCCCGATAACGCGCTTGCGCATCAGGCTGGGGTTCGAATGGCAAGAAGCTGTTGCTTGAAACGGAAAAGACCAAGATTGCTTTACGCCCCTTCACTCGCAGCATGGAGGAACTAAGAACATTCAAGGTTTGTGACAAGTTTGGCAGCCCACTCCGGACAGGCAGAGTTTGGCCAGACCGACCAAGCGCTGGATCAACGCTCGGAGTCGACCCTTCAAGCCCTGGGCTGGCTAGCCCGGGTTCAGATGCCTCAACTTTCCCAATCGACTTGTCAATAGCCTCGATCACTTTGGAAGTCTCAGGAGTGAAGTTCTGAAGAATTCTGACCTGCGCTCCGTGAACGACGACTGCACCCAGATCCCCCGGTCTCATGTGTTTTGTGATGTAGGTCTTGGCAGCTTCGCGGGAAGTTGGAATCTGCGACAGGGAGGTAAGGCTGTCGTCAAACAGGATCAGCAGCACTCTGGCTGAATGGCCTTTTTCTCCAGTCGTACCGAACCGCACTTCGTCGGCGGTCAGGATCTCCTGCTCCTTGCCATCGACCCATAACTTGAAGTCTTCTTTGCTGAGTTTGGGAAAGTGCTGGGCCTTCTTATCCGTCACAGCCACTTCGACCGTCATCAGGTCGACATTGACTCTCAGTGTTCCAACGCCAGGAGACTGAGCAAAGGCTCCAGGACGGTACAAGCCAAGTAGGTCGAGAAGCAATACTACCAGGCTAACTCCCCATAGATGTCTCCGCGCGCATCCTCTGGCGTGTGAACTCATTTCTACACCTGATCCCACTCGCCCCCATCGTCTATCGGAGCTGAGCCTTTCAGAATTCTACCGGGCGCTTGCCTTGTCTTTGTGGCCTCGCCCGGAATAGGCGACCCTCGCTCCAGTGAACCTCAATGAGCACGCCTTACTCATTCCCGTCTTGCCCGTGACGGCTATCGAACCTCAATGGTTTTTCGAAGCGAACCCAACCTCTGGTGAACACTTTCGCGCACAGCCGCTCTGATTCTGTACTGGCCTGGAGGTACTCTAAATTCTGCCTTGGACCGCAATCCGTGACGGTTGACTGCCTCGTATCCACCTTCTGTCAGGTTCAGCTCTATGGTTTTCCGCAGCCCATCGACATAGCGATCATTCTCATCGAAGACAACAACCACGAAATTGATGACATTTCTGTGCCGTTGATCTTCAGTTACGAAAGGCATCCCCACCATCGAAATGCGGGCTTCTAGGATCAGTTCATAGCTGCCTGCGTCCGCCCACAAATACTCATAGGATAGCTGAATAGGAATCTCATTCAATTCCACTGCTGACTGCAATGCTTCCAAAAGTTCCTTTTTGCTCCTCCGCTCATAAGTGAGTTGTTCTTTTTGGGCATAGTAGCCTTTGCGGTAGGTGAGCTGAGCTCCAGGTCGATCGACCTCAACTTTGATCTTGTGGTAGCGACCGTCAGCTTGTTGCGCAGGAGAGGAGTAAGTAAGCACGTAGCGATGGGAGTTACCCTCGACTATCTGACCTATTCCTGCGAAAAGATCGTTGTTGCTGTGGAAGAAAGTCCCTCCCGTTTCAGCTGCCAGCTGATTCAGTGGGTCTTGGTTAAGGCTCATTTCCTTGCTGTTGAGTTTCGCATTAAGGGCTCCACTTCCGTCCCGTTCGCTCGCGCTCGTATTGGTAGAGTAAAGGCCTCGAATGTCTAGCGTGTGGATGACTACACCACCGCGTAAGGCTACATCGATGACAGTCTGTAGCTCGGAGTGCAATTCGTGAGATAAGAACCCGCCTGAGAGCAGAATCAACATTCTTGTGCCATTCAGGTGTTTCAAAGCTCTGGCGTGCTGCTCCAACGTATGCAGCAGATTGCGATTGCGGAACTGAGATTCTTCAAACTGCGCCCGCGCCGAGGAGCGAACCAGTCTTTCAGCAATTGTGCGATCTGTGAGCCGTGTGCAAACCATGGCTTCGGCGATGGCAACGGCGAGAGCCTCAGGATCACGATCTGTGGTGATCATCTGGGCCTGGTAATTCGAGAGAGAAGGACAGGCACTGCGGCGACTTCCCTTCAACATCACCTTTTCGTATAGCTCCCTTGCTCTTTCGATCCCTACTTTGTGATCGCTGGTAAAGGGAAGCTCATATGTGCCTGAGGTTACGACAAAGGATAATTGATCTGAAGGCTCAATGCTCGTTGTCACAAATTGCTCGATTGCTTTCACGCCTCGAAGGAGATCTTGCGGGGAGGGTTCCGTCAGATCGTCGATTACGAGCTTTATGAAGCGATTTGCCAAGACGTCAGATGCATCTTTCGATCTAGGGTCTAACGGAACCAAACTTGGGGTGGTTGCCTCCATCTTAGAAATGGCTTTCTTGTGAGACTCAATGTCGAATGTCTGAATCGCCTGAATCTTCCCGTCCTCGTAGAGTCTGAAGTCTCTGACAGTCAGGTCCCGAATCGGATTCCCTTCCACATCGATAGCCTTGACGGAAACGGCAACAGCGTTGACCGGGATCTTGAAGGTGAACTCTGGTCCCTTCTTTTCAGTTTGTACCCGCTTTTCGCCGCGGCCTCTCTTCAGATCCTCTGCCAGAGCTCTAGACAGTAGCCCAACAGGTGACCGGACACATAGGATCAGTACCAGAGACAAGATGAAGTGATTCCTTCGTTTCATCTTCCACATGGAAGCAATCACCGGATTAGAAGGTCACTCCCTAAATATGACATGAAGTAACAAAAGTGTTGGATGCAGGAAGATGATTAACAGTCTACTCGCAAGAGTGAGTTAACAACGACTGCCATCGTGAAATAGTTCCTGAAGGATTACCTTAGAGTACCGTCATCTTCAAAACCATTGCTGTCTTCAAACTGATCCACTACTCAAATGACGCAATTCGTTATCGAGAACCTCAATTCTAGAGACAACAAAGTCAGGCCCCGAGGTGTCTCCGGCGCACCACGTTGTCAGCTCAATCGGTGCGCCTCGAGCCAAGTCCGGGTGCTCCGCTACCGCTTGATGGGATGCCGAGCTTCAATGGTACTCTTCATTCCCCCACGAGCCGTGAACTCGCCCCGCACTGTTGCCCAGACCGGATTGCAGGCCGCGACCACATCTCGGAGAATGCGATTAATCGCGTTCTCGTAAAAAATACCAAGGTTGCGGTAACCGAGAATGTAGTACTTGAGTGCCTTCAGCTCCAGACAAACTTTGTCGGGCAAGTAGTGGATCGTCACCTTGCCGAAATCAGGCAGTTTGGTCTTCGGGCAGATCGATGTGAACTCAGGCATCTCGATGGTAATTTCATAGCCTCTGAACTGGTTCGGCCAGACCTCAATGGCTGGCAGCTCGGCGTCAATCCCCGACCGTGCATGATCTTCCGTGTAGTCGCTCATGGGTATGATTCCTCTCTCACTGAAATAAGCACTGCGTGGGACGAGCGACAACCAAGACGCTCGAACACCTATTGTAAAACAGTCGGTGTGAGAATTCACAAAGCGATCGATCCGCGACGCCGTCTCGCAGCGCCGTATCTTTGAGATTGTCTTGCCCGCGCCGGTTCGCTATAGTCTGCCTCCTGCCCGACTAAGGAGACCTACGATATGACTTCCAACAGGCCCAAAGCGCTGGTTACTGGCGCCAGCAGTGGCATTGGTGCTGCGACGGCGGTGGAATTGGCTCGCCGGGAAATGGCTGTGGCAGTGCATTACTTCAACAATGAAGAGGGCGCGCGGCAGACTGTGCAAGCCATTCGTGACACGGGCGGCAAAGCCTTTCCGATCAAAGCCGACATGCGGCAGCAGAGCGAGGTACAACGCATGGTGGCTGAGGTTTTGAAGGAGTTCGAGACCCTCGACGTCCTGGTAAATAACGCCGGGTCGATGGTGAGGCGGGTTCCGTTCCTCGAGATGACCGACGACTACTGGAACGACGTGTTCCACTTGAACGTCAGCAGTGTCTTCTACTGCACCCAAGCGGTGGCCAGACAGATGACCAACCAGAAAAGCGGAGTTATCATCAATGTCTCGTCCATTGCCGGCCGGCACGGCGGCGGCCCGGGGGCCATCTGTTATGCAGCAGCCAAGGGGGCAGTGCTGACGCTCACGAAGGGGTTGGCAAAGGAACTGGCTCCCCATGGTATCCGCGTGAATGGAGTCAATCCCGGGGTCATTCTCACCCCGTTTCACGAGCGTTTTTCCACCGAAGAGCAGATGAAAAGGATGGTGGACACCATCATTATGAAGCGTGCGGGCACGTCTGAGGAGACAGCCACTGTCATCGCCTTCCTCGCTTCAGCAGACGCCAAGTATCTCACCGGGGAAACGATCGAGGTCAATGGCGGGCAGCTGATGGACTAGCAGGATTGCCGATCCCCGATTGCCAATTGCCGATTTGTCACTGTGGAGGTTCAAAAGTGTCGCAAAGCGACTAGGAACTCATTTCGAAGGTTGCAGAATTGAAATTGATTTGGTTGCATAGCTTGTCTGCTTCCCACGGCATCGAACGCCCTGAACGCCGCCTACTGCTCTCGTAACTCAATCTGCAATCTAGAATAATCGGAATGCCAACTCGGCAATCGTCAATCGACAATCGTCAATTTCCAACAGTCCTCTGCCTCGGCGAGTTACTCATCGATCTGGTTCCGGAGCCTTCCGGTTCAACTCTCGACCGCGCACGCACGCTACGCATTGCCCCGGGCGGGGCGCCAGCCAATGTTGCTGTCGCCTTAACGCGCCTCGGGGCGACGGCCGGTTTCATCGGGAAAGTGGGCGACGACCCTCTTGGCAGACTGTTACATAAGACCCTAGTGGAAAACCGGGTTGACGTCTCCTGCTTCCGCCTCAGCCGCCAGTCCTTGACGCGCGTCGCCATGGTCACCAACGATTCAGACGAGCGGCAACGATTCGTGTTCTATGGCAACGCCGACGCTCAGCTGGAACCTCGAGACATCCGCGAGAGCTACATCCGCCACGCGAAGTTTTTTCACTTCGGGTCGATTTCACTGATCCAGGAACCCTCTCGGTCAGCAACTCTCGCTGCGATCCGGTTTGCGCGCAAGCATGGCCTCTTGATTTCATTTGATCCGAATCTAAGACCGCCTCTATGGCCCAACCTGAAAGTGGCGCGCAGGACGATCCTGGGGTCGATCGAACTCTGCGACGTTCTGAAAGTGAACCAGTCAGAGTGGGATTTTCTCTTTCCCGGACGCCGGTTTGAAGACTCCTTTTCATTGTTAAAAAAGCACGGTGTGCGGCTGGCGGCGATGACTTGCGATGCCAAGGGATCGATGCTGGCAGCGAAAAAAGGGTGCGTGGCTGTGCCGACGCGATCCGTGGAAGTTGCTGATACGACCGGTGCTGGCGATGGGTTTGTGGCAGGGCTTCTCTATCAGCTAGCAGGACGACAGGCGGCTGGGAGTTTCAAGCAAGGCGAACTGGAAGGATTGGCTTCATTCGCCAACGCCGTGGGTACGTTGACATGCACCAAGCCGGGGGCGATTCCCGCCTTCCCTTCGTTGCGCAAGGTGCAGGAGTTCATGCGGTCGGCAACATTTTCCAGGTAGAACGGTTCCGCTTACCGAATGTGGGAGGCGCTGTCCTCAGCGGCGACCAAGTCGGGCGACGTCGAATCGCCGCGCGGAGTGCGCCTCCCACCTTCAGAAATCCCCGCCAACGTGGAGCAGCTCCGCACGGATCAGACATTCGATTACTACGCGATGATCTTCATAATCGGCCCGTGCCCGTGTTCCACTAGCCTCACGGGGCGCTTGTTCACAACCGTGGTTAGATCTTCGTGGTCAAGCCCCATTTGATGCAGGATCGTCGCTAGCAAATCGCTGACATAAGCACGATCTTCAACGGCGTTGAAGCCGACATCATCCGTATTGCCGTAGGCAATTCCACCTTTGATCCCTGCTCCAGCCATCCAGCAGGTAAATCCGCGCGGATTGTGGTCCCTTCCCGTAGTGTTCTGAGACCAGGGTGTCCTGCCAAACTCGGTTGCCCATACCACCAAAGTCGAATCCAACTGTCCCCGTTGTTTGAGATCTTTCAGCAAGCCAGCTATGGGCTTGTCGGTCTGGCGACAAAGAGGCTCATGCGTTTTCATATCTCCATGGGCATCCCAGTCTCCGTTTCCGCCGCCGCCGTGACAGAGCTGGATAAACCGGACGCCGCGCTCTGACAGACGCCGCGCCAGGAGACATTGGCGGCCAAAGGAATCCGTGTCCTGTTCACCGATTCCGTACAACTCCCGTACGTGCGCGGGTTCCTGACTAAAGTCAACCACCTCCGGCACTGACAACTGCATGCGAGCCGCCAGTTCGTAGCTTTTCAGCCGGGCAGCAATCTCCGTCTCGGTTCTGTAGTGCTCGCGAAACTCGCTGTTGAGACGCTGCAAGACCTCCAGATCCTTTTCGCGTTGAGTGGCGGAGATCGACTTCGGGACACTCAAATGTTCCACTGGAACCTCGCCGATTCCGAATGGCGTGGCCGATTCAGTTGTCCCGAGGTAACCCCCCGTCAGTTGAACGGGTGACGACGGCCTTCCGATGTTGATGAATGCCGGCAGATTCTTGTTCGCAGTCCCCAAGGCGTAAGACACCCAGGAGCCGAGGCAAGGATGATTGAACTGCCGTCCCCTGTGTCCGGTGATCATCTCAATCACTGCCGGAAAGTGATTGACCTCCTCGGTATAAAGAGAGCGAACGAACGCGATATCATCCACGCAGGAACCTACATACGGAAACCAATCGGAAACGGGCAGCCCAGATTTCCCGTACCGCGTGAACTTCCGGAGTATAGGAATCACCGGACGTTGCATCTTGGCTTGATTGTCGCCAAAGCCGACGGCTTCGATAAGCTTGCCGGCATATTTGTTATCCTTCGGGTCGAACGTGTCGATGTGACTCACCCCGCCACACATGAAGAGCATGATGACCGACTTCGCCTTGATTGGAAGTTTTGGATCAATGCGGCCTGGCGCTCCAGGCTCAATGCCAGGCGTCGCTAGTAGGCCGTCTTCCTTCCAAAGGTAACCGATGGCAGCGCCCAGCAAACCGGAGCCAAACCGTTCGAAAAAATAGCGACGATTGTAGCCGAGTGATGAGGGGTGAGTGGTCAGTAGCGAGTGATGATTACCGGCATATCGTTTCTGATCTGAGTTCATCGGTGTCAACTGCATCCTCCATGCTGCGAACCAGTTGCCGAGTCTGGCCTGGCTGGATTCCCGCTTTCGCGGGAATGACGGCGCAAGCATCGCTTTCCGATCTCGGTCTGACGCTGCGCATTACCTCACAAACAAAAACTCATCCAAATTCATCAGCAACCAGCCTAGTTTCTCTGCCCCGTGCGAACCCGTGTCGCATGCACTGCACTCTTGCAGGTGCTTACCAATGCTTTCTGTCTCCGCTGAGGTAGGGGCTCGGCTCATGGCCATCTTGAAGCCGAGTTCAATCGCGTGTCCGAGATTCTGATTGGCTTCCTTCATCAAACGGCGCCCGAAATCTTTCGCAGCCTCCTCCACCAACGGACTGTTCATCAACGTGAGTGCCTGTAACGCCGTGATGCTGCGATTTCTCACTGGGCTTGGCAACTTGCCGTTATCGACATCAAAAACGTGGAAGAAATTCGGCATCATCTCGGCGGTCGAGTTGTAGCCTCTCACCATATAGGCGGCGCGCCGATTGGTTTCGCGGTTGAGGTTCCCGATCACCACGCGCGATCCAACGTAATACTGATCCGGCAACTCGGTAAAAGACTTGCCGCCCAGCTTCAAATCAAGTTTTCCCGCCAGCCAAAGCACCGAATCGCGAAGCTCTTCTGCGTCCATGCGCCGTACTGGAGTGTGCCACAACATCCGATTGTCCGGATCAATGGATTCGCCGGCCGCATTCGATTCAGACGCCAACTGGTACGTGCGGGAAGTAACGATGAGGCGATTGATCACCTTCATGCTGTATCTGCTCTCAACCAAACGGCTGGCCAGCCAATCCAGCAGTTCCGGATGGCTGGGAGGCTCGCTTAGCGCGCCAAAGTCACTCGGCGTCTTCACGAGTCCGACTCCGAAATGCCATTGCCACAAACGATTGACCAATACTCGTGCGAAGAGTGGATTCTGGGGATGAATCATCCATTCGACGAAGCGCTGTCGCGCTCCTGTCGTGAAACGCTTTCCCTCGCACGGGGTTGGCGGAACGTCAAATCCATCCTTCCCGATATGAAACATGCGACCGACCTCATCCTTGGGCCGGTCGGGTTCTCCGGTGTCAAGAATGAAGCTTTTCTGCTTTGCCAATTGCTCATCTTCGCGAACCGTCCAAAAGTTCTCAGGCTCTGCTGGCTCCACGAGATCCTGGAGAGGAGCCCGCAAACCGTCGTAAATCCGGATCTGTTCCGGTGTCATGATCTCCTTGTACTTTGGAGGATCGATGCGAATAATCGGCGCATAGTCGTCGGCCAGTTTCTTCTGCTCTGGAGTCCGCTTGTCTTCCGCCGTCTGGAGAGCTTCTTGAACCGGGGGCGGGAAAGTACGAATACGCTCTCCCTGCAACTTCTCCTTGAAAGGCGCCAGGAACTCATCCAGCGGCTTTTCGAGCGCCTTCTTACGCCGCTCATAATTCTCCACAGCCACTGCGTGAAGGGCCGTTTGCTCGGAGCCAGCCAAGGTCTTCTTCACAATGACCATAGGATCAAAAATGGCTTTTAGTCCGTAATAGTCCGCCTGACGAATCGGGTCGAACATGTGGTCATGGCATTTTGCGCAACCCACCGTCG
>Ga0180085_1000051_pt1 | contig 32602 bp, 17 predicted proteins | sample EasRiv730_16_10D_FD_123013 | JGI IMG/M metagenome (GOLD analysis project Ga0180085, IMG submission 123013) | Soil microbial communities from meander-bound floodplain in the East River, Colorado, USA - East River metaG ERMLT730_16_10D | ecosystem: Environmental > Terrestrial > Soil > Floodplain ... | reverse complement strand
CGGCGCAGATTCCGCCGGGCTCGCGTGGATGCACGGAGCGAGCTTCTCGATGGTCTGTTCCTTGAAGACCTGCTCCAGCGTGAGGTGCAGGCCCTTCTCTCTCGCGCGCGCGAGCATCTGCAGCACGCGGATCGAATCGCCGCCGAGCTCGAAATAGTTGTCGCGGACGCCGACCGGTTCCACTTCGAGGACCTGCGACCAGATCTCCGCGAGCGCAGCCTCCTCGGGAGTGCGCGGCGCCACATAAGGCTCGCTCAGCGCGGCTCGCGTCGTTTGCGGCGCCGGAAGGGCCTTGCGGTCGATCTTTCCATTGGGCGACAACGGCAGCGCCTGCAGCGTGACGAACGCTGCGGGCACCATGTAATCGGGCAATTCCTGCTGTAGAGAAGCGCGCAGTTCCCTGACCAGGGGAGGCTTTCCGGTTGCCGGAACCAGATAGGCGACGAGGCGCTTCTGGCCGGGGTGATCCTCGCGCGCGACTACCACGCAATCGTGCACGCCGGGTTGCTTGCGCAGGCACGTCTCGATCTCGCCCAGCTCGATGCGGAAGCCCCGGATCTTGACCTGGTGATCCAGGCGGCCGAGGTACTCGATCGCGCCGTCGGGCAGGTAGCGTGCGAGATCGCCGGTCTTGTAGAGGCGCGCGCCGGCCTCGCTCGCGAACGGATCGGGGATGAACTTCTCGGCCGTCAGCTCCTGGCGCTTGTAATAGCCGTATCCGACCTGCACCCCGCCCAGGTGCAGCTCCCCCGCCTCGCCGAGCGGCACGGGCTTGAGCTCGGGATCGAGGATATGGCACTGCGTATTCGCGACCGGCCGCCCTATCGGCACGATGCGGCGGCTGCCCTCGCGCTCGCACTTCCAGTAGGTTACGTCCACCGCCGCCTCGGTCGGGCCGTAGAGGTTGTGCAGATTCGCCCCCAAGCGCGCGAAGAATTTCTCCTGCAGCTCGTAGGGCAAGGCTTCGCCGCTGCACATCACGTCGCGCAGCGAAACGCAGCGTTCCACGCCCGGCTGCTCGAGGAAGATCTGGAGCATCGACGGCACGAAATGCAGTACCGTGATTTGCTGCTCCTCGATCAGGTTCACCAGGTAGGCAGGGTCGCGGTGTCCGCCCGGCCGGGCGAGCACCAGCCGCGCCCCGGTCAGCAACGGCCAGAAGAATTCCCACACCGAAACATCGAAACTGAAAGGCGTCTTCTGCATCACCTTGTCGGTTGCGCTCAACCGGTATTCGTCCTGCATCCACAGCAGCCGGTTGCAGATGCCGCGATGGTGATTCATCGCGCCCTTCGGCTTTCCGGTCGAGCCCGACGTGTAGATCATGTAGGCGAGCTGATCGGGCCTCGTGATGCACGCGGGATTCGCGGCGCTCTCGCGCGCGATCCGCTCCCAGTCCGCATCCAGGCGCACGACCTTCGCGCCGTGCGCCGGCAGGCCCGCCGCCAGGCGCTCCTGCGTAAGGAGCACCGGAACACCGGCGTCCTGCAACATGAAGGCGAGCCGGTCCTTGGGATACTCCGGATCGAGCGGGACGTAGGCGCCACCCGCCTTGAGCGCGCCCAGGAGGCCGACCACCATTTCCAGGGAGCGCTCGGCGCACACGCCGACCAGCGAGTCGGGTCCGACGCCGAGGGCGCGCAGATGATGCGCCAGCCGGTTGGCGCGCGCGTTGAGCTCCCCGTACGTCAGCACCTCCGCGCCCGAGACCAGCGCGACGGCATTGGGGCTGCGTTCGACCTGCTGCTCGACGAGCTGGTGCAGGCACTGATCGATCTGCTTCAAGTTGACCCTTGTTGAATTCTCTTTTTGTGAATCGCAGCGGCTCAGAGCTCGATCTCCTCTCGATCGCCAGTCCCGTTGGCCGATGTCTTCGACTTCCCCGACCAGGACAGTCCGTCGATAGCCTCGGCCAGCCCTGCCACCGTCGGGCGCTCGAACAAGTTGCGCAGCGGCACGTCAAGTCCCGACGCCGCCCGAAGCCTGGACATGAGTCGAACCGCCTTGAGCGAATGTCCGCCGAGATCGAAGAAGTTGTCGAGCACGCCGAAATCTTCTCGTTCGAGGACGGCGCGGAACTCGGCGATCACCAGGTCCTCGGTCGGCGTTCGAGGCGCCATGGAGGCGGGCGGCGCTTCGCTCGACAAGCTCGGCGCCGGCAGCGCCTTCCGATCGAGCTTGCCGTTCTCGGTGAGCGGCAGCGCGCCGAGGCTCACGAAGTGAGCGGGCACCATGTACTCGGGCAGCACCGTGCGCAGGAGAGCGCGCACCTCGTGACCGAGGTCGTCGCGCGGCTCCTCGGTCACGAGGTAGGCCACCAGGCGCTTGTCGCCGGGCGCATCCTCGCGCGCTACGACCGCGGACTCCCGGATCGCAGGATGCCGGGCGATGCCGGCCTCGATCTCGCCCAGCTCGATGCGAAAGCCCCGCAGCTTGACCTGCTCGTCGATGCGACCGACGAACTCGATGTTGCCGTCGGGCAGGTAGCGCGCGAGGTCGCCGGTGCGGTAGAGCCGGCCGCCGGTCGTGGCGCTGAACGGATCGGGCACGAACCGCTCGGCGGTGAGCTGCGGCCGATTCCAGTAGCCTCGCGCGACGCCATCGCCCCCGATGTAGAGTTCCCCGAGTACGCCGATCGGCACGGGCTGCATGTATCGGTCCAGGACGTACAACCGGGTGTTGGCGATGGGGCGCCCGATCGGGATCGCGCCGCCGCTTCGGGTCTCGGGCGACACCGTGTAGGCCGCGCAGCCGACGGTGGTCTCCGTCGGCCCATATTCGTTGACGAGCACGGTGTCCGGCGCATGCTTCCGCCAGAACGCCAGGGCCTCGGCGTAGAGCTGCTCTCCGCCGATGACGAACGCTCGCGTCCGCCCGGCGACCTCGCCAGGCGCCAGCTCCAGCTCCAGCTCCAGGAGCTGCAGGTGGGCCGGGGTGAGCTTGACCAGACTGTAGCCGCTGGCGGTTCGCAGCGCGCCGGCGAGCGCCTCGAGATCCTCGTCACCGGGCAGCAGATCGACCGGGCGGCCGGCGAGGAGCGGAGTGAAAAGGCTGGTGACTGTCAGGTCGAACGCCACGGACGAGTGCACCGGGGCGCCCGTTCCCTCGGCAACCTTGTAAGCGCTCGCGGCCCAGGTCAGGTAGTTGACGAGATTGCGGTGCGTAATGCACGCACCTTTCGGTTTGCCCGTGGATCCGGAGGTGTAGATGACGTAGGCCAGGTCCGTGGCGCGGGTGAGGCTCGGCGGCGGACTCGGGCGCAGGTGCTCAAACTTGTGCCAATCGCTGTCCAGGCAGACGGCGGCAGCGCCGTGCCCGGCGAGTCTCGACAGCAGGCGCGCTTGAGTGAGGAACACCGGAGCCTGGGCGTCCTCCAGCATGAAGGCCAGACGCTGGGCAGGGTAGCTCGGGTCGAGCGGCACATAGGCGCCGCCGGCTTTCAGGATTCCGAGCAGGCCCACGACCATCTCCGGGGACCGCTCGACGCATAGACCGACCAGCACGTCGGGGCCTACTCCCAGGCTTCGCAGGTGTTGGGCAAGCCGGTTGGCTCGCGCATCGAGCTCGCGGTAAGTCAATGAACGCCCGCCGAAGAGCAAGGCCGGCGCATCTGGAGTGCGCGCGGCCTGGGCCTCGTACAACTGGTGGACGAGCGCATCGGCGGGATAGTCGGTTTGCGTGTCGTTCCACTCGACCAGCAGCCGCTGTCGCTCGGCCTGCGTGAGGAGCGGCAGGTCCTTCAGGCGGGCCTGCGGATGAGCAGCCATCCCCTCGAGCAGGGTTCGCAGGTGGTCCAGCATCCGCGCGGCGAAGTCGTCGCCAAAGCGCCGCCGCGAGTATTCGAGCCGCAGCAGCAGCGCCTCGTCGCCGTACGCAGCCACCGTGAGCGGAAAGTTGGTCTGGCCTCGATACTCGAACCGGCGTGCGTTCCACGCCCCGCCCAGGGCGCGCAGCTGCGCATCGAGCGCCTGGCTCTCGTACACCAGCAGGCTCTCGAAAAGCGGCGTGCCTCGCGGAGTCTCGCTCCAGGCCTGCACGTCGACGAGCGGCGCATGCTCGTAAGCGCGCAGCGCCACCTGCTGAGCGCGCAACTGCTGGAGCCATGGCACGAGTCGCGCCTCAGGATCCACGCCTACCCGCATCGGCAGCGTATTGATGAGCAAGCCCACCATGTTTTCAACGCCGGCGAGCGTCGATCGCCGGCAGGCGCGCGTCGCCCCGAACACGATGTCCTGCTCGCCGCTGTAGCGGTGCAGCAGCAGCGCCCAGGCGCCCTGCAGCAGCGTGTTGAGCGTCACCGACGCCTCGCGCGCACGCTGTCTCAGGACGCCGGTGAGCGCGCTCGACAGGCGGGCTTCATGCGTTCCCGAGAGCTTGCCCGTGACTTGCTCGGTCGGTCGATCGCGCCCCACGCCTAAGGGGGTAGGCGCCCCAAAGCCCGAAAGCACGCCCTGCCAGTAGCGCTTGGCGGCGCTGTGATCGAGCGTGCGCAGCCATTCGACGTAGTCCCGGTACGGACGAGGCAACGGGAGGTTGGGGTACTCCCCACGCGAGAACGCCTCATAAAAAGCAAACGCCTCCCGCAGAACCAGGGGAAATGATCGCCCGTCCAGAAGAGCGTGATGGAATGTCCAAAGCAGCCAATACTCGCTGTCGGCGGCCCGCACTAGTGCAAGGCGCATGAGGGGCGCAGCGTGCAGATCGAAGCCGCGGTTACGGTCCTCGTCCAGGAGTGCCTGAAACCGCTCCTCGCGCTCGGCTTGCGCGAGCGCGCGCCAATCGAGCCGTTCGACGGGAATGTGGACCCGGACCAGCACGTCTTGCACAGGCATCCCTTCCCAGCGAAAACGGCTGCGCAGGATCGGATGTCGCTCGACGACGCGCCGCCAGGCGCGAAGGAAGCGCGTTTCGTCCAGCGTCTCGTGCAGCCTGGCCACTACTTGCTGGATGTCGACGCCGGCATCTCCCCCGCTCAAGGCGTGGAACAGCATCCCCGCCTGCATCGGCGACAGTTCGTAGGTGTCGACTACATGACTCAAACCTCGATCTCCTCTCGCGTACCGGTGCTGCTGGCCGGCGCCCTGGACTTCTCCAGCCATTGCAGCCCGTCGATCGCCTGCGCCAGCGTCGCCACTGTCGGGCGCTCGAACAGGTTTCGCAGCGGCAGATCCAGGCCGAACGTCGCCCGCAGCTTGGACATGATCTGGATGCTGATGACCGAGTCCCCGCCCAGCTCGAAGAAGTTGTCGTGGATTCCGACCTGGTCGATACCGAGCATCTTTGCCCAGATGTCGGCGAGCAGCCGCTCGGCATCGGTGCGCGGCGCCTCGTATTGCGATGACAGCGCGGGACGCGCATGCGCCTGCGAAATTTGCGACGCATCGACCGCCGCTGCCTCGTCTTGCGGCGGCGCCTCACGCGGCATCACCTGGTCGATGCGTCCTTGAAGGTCGCCCGTCGACACCAGGATCTGGGTGGCGTCGGTCATGGACAGAAACCGGGATAGCACGTCGGTGGCTTCCCCGGGCGTCGTGTAGAACGGCTGGCTCCCGGCTGCCGGAGCTTCAGTCATCCAGTGATCCCAGTTGACGAGTCTCCACGGCGCACCCTGTTCCTTGTTGTGCCGATAGACGAAGGCATCCATGAACAAGTGGGATGCCGTGTAGCTCGCGAAGTCCACGACACCCATCACCGATGCCAGCGAGGAATTCACCAGGCAGAAGTCAAGACGCTTGTCGCGCAGGACTCGCTCCAGCACCCGCAGTCCCTGCAGCTTGGCGCGGAATTGCACTTCGCAGTCGGCGCGTCGCAGCGACTGGATCGGCGACAAGCGCACCTCGGCGCCAGCCGCGTGAACGACACCGCGCAACGGCCCGAAGCGGGCCTCCACCTCGGCGATGACTTCGCGCATCCGGGCTTCGTCGGCGACGTCGGCCTTGCACACCAGGACCTCGGCACCCGCGGATTCGAGCGCCAGCACGTGCTCCCGCTTGGCCACGCCGGTGCGGCTCACGAGCACAAGTCGCGCACGTGCCGTACGCGCGAGAAAGTCGGCGATTCCGAGCCCGACAAGCCCGAGACCCCCGGTAATCAGGTATACGCCCGAGTCGCGCACCACGGTGGGCGACGCGGTCTGATCGCGCAACTGCACCCGCTCGAACGCCTGCGCCCAGCGGTATCGCCCTCGATACGCGACTACGGGCTCCGTCCAGGGCGCGCAGAGATCGTTTGCCAGGGCTTGCCCCAGCCATCGCAGGTCGCCATCGACGGCCAAGTCGATGGAGCGGGCGCGAATATGGGGCTGCTCCATCGCGATCACTTTGCATGGGCCCAGTGCCATGGCGTTCTCGGGGCAGATGCGCTCACTCCCGTCGACTTCGTGGACGTGACTGGTGAGCACCGCCAGCCCTATGGGACCATTCGGCTTGCACGCGTCCAGCGCCTGCGCCAGGAAGATCAGGCTGAAAAACCCCCGATCCTTGCACTCGGCCGAGAAGTCCTCGTGGTCGCGCAGCTCTTCATCGCGGCGAACCGACCATAGATGGGCGATGAACTCCGGCGTGAATGAAGCGGCCTTCAACTCCGTGAGCAGCCGGTCATAGTCGTCCCGCGCCGCCGGATTCAGCACATACTTCCCCGGACCCTTCATCGCAAAGCGCTCGCCAACGGCTACGCTCACGACTTTCGCGCCGCCGTTCGTCAGATGCGCCGCGAGCTGCGCGCCGACGCCATGGTCGTCCGCGAAGACGAGCCAGTTCGAGGCCTGCTTGTTGAGTCCGGCACCGGGACTTGGCGCACGCCGCCACGACGGCGCGTAAGTCCAATCGCCCGAATCGGCCACCCGACCCTTCTGCTCGCGCGCGACCGATGGCTTGCCCGGCTCGAACCAATAGCGAATCTGTTGGAACGGATAGGTAGGTAGACGCACCCGCTGGCGGCGATGCTTGCCGTGGAGCGCCCGCCAGTCCGCCCTGATCCCCGCCAGCCACAGCCGACCGGTGCTTTCCACGAGCACCGCTTCGTCTGCGTGCGCCTCGTCGGCGTGGCGCATGGAAGCGACGAAAGCGTGCTCCGGCTTGTGCGCTGGGTGCCGCTTGGCCAAGGTGGTCAGCGTATGGCCTGGACCGACCTCCAGGAACACGCAGCTCGGATCGGCAAAGAGCTGCTCCAGCCCTTTGGAGAACTGCACCGCCTGGCGCAGGTGCCTGGCGTAATAGGCAGGATCGGTTGCCTGCTCCGCCGTGATCCATTCCCCGGTCACGTTCGAGACGTAAGGCAGCTGCGGCGGCTTCAGAGCAATGCGCCGCACCCGCTCGGTGAACGGCTCCAGAATCGGATCCATCATCGCGGAGTGGAAGGCGTGCGACGTGTGAAGCCGCCGCGGCGCGAGTCCCATTCCCACCAGCCGCGCCTCCAGCGCGTCGATAGCGGCCTGCGGGCCGGAGACGACGCACAAGGTCGGGCTGTTGATGGTCGCGAGCGACAGCTTGTCGCCGAGCAAAGCAAGCGCTTGCGCCTCCGGCAGCGGCACCGCGAGCATCGCGCCCGGCGGCAGCTGCCCCATCAGGCGGCCGCGCTCGGCCACCAGATCGAGCGTGTCGTCGAGCGACATGACCCCGGCCAGGCACGCCGCGACGTACTCGCCGACGCTGTGGCCGATCATCCCCGCGGGCTGGATGCCAAGAGACATCCACAGCTTGGCCAGCGCGTATTCGACGACGAATAGCGCGGGCTGGGTCAGCTCGGTGCGCTTGAGCCGCTCGGCGGCCCGCTCGAGCGCCTCCTCGGCCGGGAACAGCACCTCGCGCAGGTCCAGGCCCAGGGAAGACTTGAGCCTCTCGCAGCACTGGTCGACTGTCTGCCTGAACACCGGCTCGCTGCGGTACAGGCCGAGTCCCATGTTGGGATACTGGGCCCCCTGCCCGGTGAACATGAACTGCACCGGGCGCTTGCCGCCTTTGTGCACGCCGTGGATCATTCGTTGAACATTGGCGGCATCGCGGCACACGACAAAGCAGCGATGCGGGAACTCGCGCCGTCCCAGCTGCAGCGTATAAGCGACGTCAGCCAGGTTGGCATCGGGATGCTCGCTCAGGTGCCGGGCGAGGTTCGCAGTGGCCTGCGCCAGCGCGGCCTCGCTCTTCGCCGAAAGGCACAGCAGCTGCCATTCGCGCGACGGCCCGGAAGGCTCCTGCGGCGGCGCTTCCTCCAGCACCGCATGGACGTTGGTGCCGCCGAATCCGAACGAGCTCACTCCCGCGCGCCGGAGCGCGCCGGCGGGACTTTCCCATTGCCGCAGCTCGGTATTGACCCTGAAGGGGCCCGAGCGGAAATCGATCTGCGGATTCGGATTGCGGTAATTGGGGCTCGGTACCAGCTCGCGGTGCTCGAGCGACAAGGCAGCCTTGATCAGTCCGGACACGCCGGCCGCAGCGTACAGGTGGCCGATATTCGCTTTCACCGAGCCGATCCAGCAGGCCGAGCGCCTTTGCCCGCCGTCGCCGAACACGCGCCTCAGCGCTGCCACTTCGATCGGGTCGCCGAGCAGCGTGCCCGTGCCGTGCGCTTCCACGTACCCGATCGTGTCGGGTTCGCATTGCGCGGACGCTTGCGCAAGGGCGATGACTTGCGCCTGGCCCTCCACGCTGGGCGCGGTATATCCCGCTTTTGCGGATCCATCGTTGTTGGCGGCGGTGCCGCGAACGACGGCGTGAATGTGGTCGCCGTCCGCCAGCGCGTCCGAAAGGCGCTTCAGCAGCACCAGGGCCACGCCGTTGCCGCTGACGATGCCGCTCCCGGCCGCGTCGAACACGCGGCAATGGCCGTCCTGCGAATAAATGCCTTCCTGTATGTACATCGCGCCGGACTTCAGCGGCAGCACCACCGAAACGCCGCCGGCCAGCGCCATGTCGCATTCGTAGTCCCAGAGCGCGCGGCAAGCCTGGTGCACCGCGACCAGGGAGGTAGAGCAGGCGGTCTGGACGTTCACGCTCGGACCGCGGAGATTGAGCTTGTAGGAGATACGCGTGGTCAGGAAATCTCCGGCGCTGGCGAGAGCGGTGGACAGCCAGCCGGCCGTGCCAAGAGGTACGTGCTGCGCCCTCATGCTCGACAGATAGCTGTTCATGAGCTGCCCGGCGTACACGCCGATGAGACCGGGGTAGCGATCCGGGTCGTAGCCGGCGCGCTCCAAGGTCTCGACGGCGCACTGGAGCAGGAGGCGGTCCTGCGGATCCATGATTTCCGCGTCGCGCGCCGAGTAGCCGAAGAAGCCGGCATCGAACTTGTCCGCGTCCTCGAGGTAGCCCAGCGCGCCGACGTAATTGGGATCGCTGACGACGTCCGCCGGCACGCCGGACTCGCGCATCTCCTCGGGGCTGAAGAAAGTGATCGATTCCCGGCCTTCGCGCAGATTCGCCCAGAACGACTCGATGTCCCGCGCGCCGGGGAAGCGGCCCGCCATGCCGACGATCGCTATGGGTTCGGCTTGCCCGGACGCGTCCCTGCGCCGGCCGACCCGCGCGACCGCTTCCTGGACCGCCGGGGCGGCCATGCCCGCGTGCCCCCCCAGATGCCGCGCGAGCGACTCGATGGTCGGGTACGTGAACAAGTCGACGACCTTGAGCGGGCGCCCGAGCTCGGTGCAGAGCCGGTCACAGGTCTTCACCAGCAGCAGCGAATGGCCTCCGAGGTCGAAGAAGTTCTCGCTCAAGCCCACCTTCTCGAGCTGAAGCATTTCGCGCCACACCGCCGCGATCTGCTTCTCCAAAACGCTCTGCGGAGCGACGTAGGCCGCCGTCCGCGCAGCGCGCGCAGGCGCCGGCGGCGCCTTTCGCTCCATGGCGCTCGGGCACGGCAGCGCGGCCACCGGCCGATTGGGGTCGGCGACGACGGCCTGCAGCAGCTCCATGAAGTCTGCCGAGATCTTCTCGACCGTTGCGCCGTCGAACAGCTCGGTCGAGTACTCGAAGCGGCCGACATAGCCTTCGGCCTGCTCATAGAGGTGAAGGCTGAGGTCGAACTGGGAGAAGGCGTAGTCGATGCGGAAGTTCCGGATCTCGAGCTCGCCGAGTCTCCGGCTGCCTGCCGGCAGGACCTGCAGCAGAGATTGAAAGATCGGGTCGCGGCCCGAGTCTCTCTGGACCCGCATCCCGTCGACTATCCTGTCGAAAGGCAGATCCCTGCTGGAAAGGGCATTGAGGGTCGTCTCGCGGCTTCTCCGGAGCAGCTCGGAGAAAGTGGGGTTGCCCGACACATCGCCGCGCAACGGGACCAGGTTGAGAAAGTTGCCGATCAACGGCGCGAGCTCTTCCCGCGTCCGGATGGAGACCGGCGTCAGGATCACCAGGTCCTGCGAGCCGGAATGCCGATGAAGCAGAACCTGAAACAGCGCAAGGACGGTCGAGAAGAAGCTTCCCCCGCTTCCGGCGTCGAGTGCGTTCAGCTTTTCGACGAGGGCCCTGGGAATCGAGAAATAGACGTTCGCCCCGCTGAACGTGCGGACCGCGGGCCGAGGCCTGTCGAAGGGCAGGGCGAAGGGGCGAAGCGGGACGCTCATCTGCCCTCGCCAATATTCCGCCTGGCCCCGGTAGGAATCCTTCGCCAGCTCGCCTCTCAGCCAGACGGCGAAATCGGCATACTGCACCGGAAGATCCGGCATGTCGGGGGGCGTTGCGGACTTGAAAGCGCTGTAGAAGGCATGCAGCTCCTTCAGCAGCGGCGCGAACGACAGCCCGTCCGCAATGATGTGATGCAGGTTGACGATCAACACGTGATCGTCTTCCCCGAGCCTGAACAATGAAACCCGGATCAGCGGCAACCGCGACAGGTCGAACGGCGCGACCGATTCCCCGGACGCCAGCTCGCGAAGCCTGCTCTCGCGCTCGCCGGCCGGCAGGTGCGCGAGGTCAGTGACCGCGATGCGGACGCGGCATTCCGGGTGGACGACCTGCACCGGCTCGCCGTCGTTCACGGCAAACGAAGTTCTCAGCGCCTCGTGGCGGCGAACGATGGCGTTGAAGCTGTCCTCGAGAAGCCGGGCGTCGAGCGGGCCCTTGATGTGAAAGCCCACCGGGAGGTTGTGGCTCGGATTGCCGGGCGCCTTCCGGTCGGCTGCCCATATGTAGAACTGCGCAAAGGACAGCGCCGCCGAACCGCCATCCGCGCGCCGGGGCAGGCGCTCCGCATCGGGCGCCTTGGATCCGCCCCTCAGGCGCAGCTTGAGCAACGCCTGCTTTTCCGGGGAGAGCAGATTCGGGGTTCCCATGCTAGGACACCCGATCCGCGCTGATCGTTTGCACGATGCGCCCCGCCTCGTCGTCGCTGAGGCTGTCGATCTCCCGCAGGATCCTGGCCTCGATCTCGGAGCTCAGGCGGGCGATGGTGGGCGTCGCGAAGAAATCCCGCAGCGACAGGTCGATCTGATAGAACGACCTCACTCGCGCGACGATCTGCATCGCGATCAGCGAATGGCCGCCGAGGTCCGAGAAGTCCTCATGCAGGCCGATCTGCTCGTGTCCGAACACCGCTTTCCAGATCCGCCCGACTTCTGCCTCGATATCGTCGGCCGCCTGATCCGCGCCGCTGTCGAGGGGCATCGCCTGATCGGGGCCGGGCGCGCCCGGGTGGGACCTGCGCGCAGCCGGCGCCGGCTTGGACCGGTCGATCAGGCTGCCGAGGTGCTCCGGGCTCACCACGATCTGGGGAAGATCCGAGCTCAGCGCGCGCGCAAATGCCTCCAGTCCCTCGTGCGTCAGGATCGCCCGCTTGAGCATCTCTTCCTGCAGGTCCTGGACCTCGAGCAGGGCCTCCAGTTGCGCGAAGTAGGAGCCGCCGGCCCCGATGCCCACCTCTCTCCACACCGGCCAGTTGATGGCAAGCGTATGAAATCTCGAGCGCGAATTCGAGTAGCTCGCGACGGCGTCCAGGAAGGAGTTCGCCGCAGCGTAGTCGCAATGCGCATACGCGCCGGTGATCGATGACATGGAGGAAAACAGCACCAGGAAGTCGAGCCCCACGTCCTTCAACAGATCGATCAGCACTAGCGTGCCCTGCACCTTCGGGGCAAGCACGCCCTCGACCGTCGCCTTCGTCATGCTCCTGATCAGGCGCGGCCTGACGATCCCCGCCGCGTGGAACACGCCGTGGATGGCTCCGAACCTTGCGAGCGTCCCATCGACCACGCGCTGCATCTGGCTGCGATCCGACGCCTCGGCGACGAACACTTCGACTTCTCCTCCCAGGCGCTCGACTTCCAGGATCTCCTGGATGGTCGCGACGATCGCGCCCGGCACCTCCTTTGAATTCAACAGCCCCTTCCACTGCGACTTTTCCGGGAAAGGCGTCTTCTTCGTCAGCACGATCCTGGCCTGGCAGGTCCTCGCCAGGTATTTCGCGAACGCCAAGCCAAGCCCGCCGGTTCCGCCGGTGATCAGATACACCCCGCGCTGCCGCAGACGCTTCGCGGCGGGAGCCGCCGGAAGGTCCACCCTCTGATATTTCCTTCTCCAGCGGTGCCTGCCCCGGTACGCGATCACGTCGCCTTGGCCTTGCTCGGCGAACTCGGCCAGGATCCTGGCCATGACCTCATCGGCCAGGTCATCGGCAACTCGCGGGCCCGGCAGGTCGACGTTGAAGCACGCGATGTTCGGGAACTCGTGCGGAATGACCTTCGACGCGCCCAGCACGGTCGCCATTTGCGGATCGAGGGCCTCGTCGCCGGTGACCTCGTGGACGCGGTTCGAAACGATGCCGATCCGCACGGGCGCGGAGATCCCGCTCCCGGCGATGGCTTGCGCGATGTACAGCAGGCTGAAGAAGCCGAAATCCTGATTCCGGCTGATGCTCGCGCAATCGCCACGCTCCCCGTCCGGCGTGAGGCAACCGAGGTGGACGATGTTCAGCCTGCCGGCGATCGTTCCCTTGATCTCGCGGAACAGACTGAGGTAGTCGCCCGCGTGCGAAGGATCGATCTCATATGAACCACCCTGCCCGCGGCGAAAGCCCCTCCCGAACCTGGCAACGTGGATGCGGGTTCCTCGTCCCTCCAGCATTCTGCGGAAAGCGGTGCCTCCGCCCCACCGATCCGTAAAAACAAGCCAAGACTCGGCTTGCTCGGGAGCCGGGTATCCCAAGGCTCCCGCATCGGGTGCTCTTTCCCAAGTCGGAGCGTAGAACCAGCCGTCGATACCGGCACTCTCCGGCTCCGCGCTTCCCGTGGCGCGCTCCTGCGAAGCGGGCGCGTCTCGTTCAAACCAGTATTCCTGCCGCTCGAAGGGATAGGCAGGCAAGGCGACTTTGCGGCGCGGTTTCCCCTGATGCAGGCCGTCCCACCGGATTTCCACCCCGGACGCCCACAGGCCGCCCGCGGCGTGCAGCAGGACTTCGACGTCATCGCGGTTCTCGTAGTGGTGGCGCAGGGACGAGAACACCGCCGGCTTGCCGGCGCTCTTGCGATCGGGGTGCTGCATGGCGAGAACGCCGAGCGTCTTGCCCGGCCCGGCCTCGAGCAGGATCGGCTCGTCGCCGAGCTGCCACAGGGTGCGCAGCGCGTCGTTGAATCTCGCCGTGTGGTTCGTATGGCTTGCCCAGTAGGCCGGGTCCATGGCCTGCGCCTTGGTCACCCATGTGCCGGTGACGTTGGAAACGTAGGGAATGCCGGGCTCGTTGAGCCGGACTTTCCGCACCTCGTCCTCGAACGCCCCGACCACGGGGTCGAGCATCCTGGAATGAAAGGCATGGGTGTTCTGCACCGGCCGGCAGATGACGCCCTTGGCGCAGAGCGCTCGCTCGAACTCGTCCGCCGCCTCGGTCGCTCCCGCCACGACGCAGAGCTTCGGGCCGTTGATGAGGCAAATCGAAAGCCCGGAAGTCAGCTGCGCAAGCACTTCCTCCTCCGACAGCGCGACGGCAAGCATCCGGCCGCCGGGCAGCTGATCGACCAGCTGCGTGCGCCGGACGATCAATCGCAATGCGTCTTCGAGCGACAGGACACCCGCCAGGCACGCGGCCACGTACTCCCCCATGCTGTGGCCGACGATCGCATCCGGGACCACGCCCAGATCGATCCACAGCTTCGCCAATGCGTATTCGACGGCGAACAGGGCGGGCTGGGCGTGGGCGGTGCGGTTCAGCGCTTTCGAATCGGCGTCTTCCGATTCGGCGCTCTTCCCGGCCAGCATCTTCTTGAGGTCGATGCCCGCCCGCTGGCCCCCCTTGCTCTTCCAGCTCTCGCTCTGTGGGTAGATGATTTTCCGGATATCGACGCCGAGGCGCGGCTCGAGAATCTGCGCGCAGCGGTCGACTTCGTTCCTGAATACGTCGAAATGGCCGTAGAGGTCGTGCGCCATGCCGACGAAATGGTCGCCCACCCCGGGCAGCAGCAAGATCAGCGGCCGCCGCGATCCTCTTGCCTGGGAGGAGACGAGTCGCTTCGAATTTGCGGCGAGACCGGCGATGGCGTCAGCCCGTTCGCTGCACACGAGGAATCGCCGGTGCGGAAAATTCCTGCGCCCGGCCTGCAGGGTAAACGCAACGTCATCCATGTTGGCCGAGGCGTCGGCTTCCAGGAATCCGAGCAAGCGGGCGGTCGCCGAATCGAGCGCCGTGGCGGTTCGTGCCGACAGAACAAGCAAATGGGGCGCACCCGAAGCGACGCCTTGCGCGCGTGCCGGAGCCTCCTCGAGGACCACATGGGCATTTGTTCCGCCCATCCCGGTGGACATGATTCCCGCCCTTCTGGGGCCGGTGCTCGTCCAGGGAGCCAGCCTGGAATTCACATAGAAAGGCGTGGACGGGAAATCGATCTCGGGATTGGGCTCGGAGTAGTGCAAGGTGGCCGGAATTTGCCGATGTTTCAGGGCGAGGACCGTCTTGATCAGGCCGGCGATGCCCGCGGCGGCATCGAGGTGCCCGATGTTGGTCTTCACCGAGCCGATGGCGCAGTATCCCGAGCGCCCGGTGGAGGCGCGGAACGCTTTGGTCAACGCCGCGATCTCGATCGGATCCCCGACCGGGGTTCCCGAGCCGTGCGCCTCGATGTAGCTGACGCTGTCCGCCTCGATTCCCGCATTGGCCAGGGCCTCGACCACGCAGTCGGCCTGGCTGTTGACCCCGGGCGCCGTATAGCCGGCCTTTTCGGCGCCATCGTTGTTTACGGCGGAGCCCTTGATGACGGCATGAATGGTGTCGCCGGCTTCGATGGCGTCGGCCAATCGCTTCAGCACCACGATGCCGCCGCCGCTGCCGAACACGGTACCGTTGGCCCTTGCGTCAAAAGCCCTTATCCGGCCATCGGGAGAGCTCACGCCGCCGGCGTCGGCGAAATAGCCGGCGCGGTGCGGAACCCGCACGGAGACGGCCCCGGCCAGCGCCATGTCGGTCTCGCCGCTCAACAGGCTCTGGCGTGCCAGATGGATCGCGACCAGGGAAGTCGAGCAGGCGGTCTGGACCGTCATGCTCGGCCCCTTCAAGTTCAGCTTGTATGAAATGCGCGTGCTGAGGAAATCCTTGTCGTTGACGATCAACGTCGGAATGTAGTCCTCGGCCAGCCGGCGGTTCAGGCGGCTCGCGGTGAAGTAGGTGTTCATCGCGGCGCCGGTGAACACGCCGGTACGCCCGCGGTAGCGCTCGGGATCGCAACCGGCGTCTTCGAGCGCCTCGTGGGCGAGCTCCAGCAGGATCCGGTGCTGCGGATCCATGGTGCGGGCCTCCATCGGCGAAAAGCCGAAAAACGCCGCGGCGAACGCGCCGGGCTGCTCCAGGACCGGCGCCGCTTTCACATAGCTCGGGTTGCCCAGGTAAGACGCAGGCACACCCGATTCCAGGATCTCCTGGTCCGATAGCCGGGCGATCGATTCGACGCCGCCGGCCAGGTTGTGCCAGAACTCGCCGCTATTGCGCGCGCCCGGAAAGCGGCAGGACATGCCGACGATCGCGATGTCGAAATCCTTATCCATTCGGATGCTTGACGATGAACGCGACCCGATCGTTGAACGTTCTTACTCGTTCCGGTCTTTTGTTTCGCGAAAGAAAGTCATGGACGGCTTTGGCACACCCGTCCCAATAGTAATAGTCGTCGATGAGCAGGCAACCGCCCGGCACTACCTGGTGGAACAGGTTGTTCAGGATGCACAGGGTCGATTCATACCAATCTGCGTCCATCCGCAGGATCAGAATTCCATCGGGAATCGCCGTTTTTGGCAGTGTGTCCTCGAACCAGCCTTTGACGATCTTCGCGTCGCGGATGCCGGCCCGTTGCATCGCGTTCTCGGCGTCCGCAATCGATGCTCGGCAATTGTCGAAATAGCGCGGCGATTCGGTGTCCGCCTGCCAGCGTCTCGCCGCCACGCCGTCGATTTCTCTCGCCGCCGGAAGCCCTTCGAAGCTATCGAACAGGTAATAGCTTCTCTCGGCCCCGAAAAGACCGGCTAGCCCCGCGATCATTCCTCCCTTCCACGTTCCGCATTCCACGATCGCTCCGGGCAGGTGTCTGAAGCGTTGTGCCAAACGAAGGTTCGCGCAGTAATCGTGAAACGGAACCATCGTCTCGCCCTTGAACCTCATGAACAGCAGCGGATGCGTCGGGTGTTTCAGCAAGCGCGCGTAGTCTGAAAAAATCATCGCCCGGTCACGTGGCTTTGGCGAGACTGACAGGTTCCGGCAAGGCTTTCCGATCCGCCTTGCCGCTCGGCGTGAGAGGGATCTCGTCGATCCTCTCGAAACGATTCGGCACCATGTAGTCGGGAAGGTGCTGCTTCAGGTATTGCTTCAGGCCGTCGCTCTCCGCGCCGGCCTTCCAGACCACGTAAGCGATGATCAGGATGACGGTTTCCGAGTGCCGCATGACCCGAGCCACGCAGTCGACGACGCCGGGATACGCCCGGATGGTGTTCTCGATCTCGCCCAGCTCGATGCGCAATCCGCGGATCTTGACCTGGTGATCCTCCCGCCCCAGGTACTCGATGTTCCCGTCGGGGAGCCAGCGCGCGACATCTCCGGTGCGATAGATGCGTTCGCCCGGGTTGACGGGATTGTCGGTGAACTTTTCAGCCGTCAGGGCCGGGTTGTTCACGTAGCCTCGGGCCAGCCCGATCCCGGCAATGCAAAGCTCCCCCGCCTCGCCGATGGCCACCTGCCGGCCATCCTTGATGAGGTGAAAGCGGGTGTTATCGATCGGCCGGCCGATCGGGATGGTCTCGAAGTCGTTGTGCGTTGGGCAGTCGAAGTAACTGACGTCGACGGTCGCCTCGGTGGGGCCATACAGGTTGGTGAGCCGGGTTCCGGTCCTGCCGCCCCAGATGTCGTTGAACTTCCTGACGTGGCTGGACATCAGGGCTTCGCCGCTCGCGAATACTCGCCGGACCGGAGCCAGGCTGCGCAGCACCTCTGCGGGCTTGCCGTCCAGGTACTCGAGGAAGACGTTCAGCATCGACGGCACGAAGTGCATCACGCTGACCTGCCGTTTCCTGATGATCTCGAGGATCGCCAGCGGATTTCTCTCCCCGCCGGGCACCAGGAAGCAGAGCTTCGCGCCCTGCAGGGCCCACCAGAACAGCTCCCACACCGAGACATCGAAGGAGTACGGCGTCTTTTGCAGGATGACGTCGCTTTCGCCGAGCGGGTAGGCGCGCTGCATCCAGTGCAGGCGATTGACGACCGAGCGGTGCTCGATCATCACTCCCTTGGGCTTGCCGGTCGATCCGGAGGTATAGATCACGTAGGCAAGATCGTCCGGCTCGTTGACGATGCCCGGGTTTGCCGTCGATCCGCGATAAACCTCCGGATCGTCGAGGTTGATGACCTGTCCTGCGAAAACGATCCGGCCGGCGGTCTTGTTCTGCACCAGCAGCACGTCGACCCCGCCATCCTTCAGCATGTAGTCGATGCGACCGGGTGGATTGTCCGGCGATACCGGCAAATAGGCCCCTCCGGCTTTGACGATCCCCAGAATGCCGATGATCATGGCGAAGGACCGTTCCACCATCAGCGCGACGATGCGCCCGGGCCGGACGCCCTCGGCCCGCAACCGGTGCGCCAGCTGATTGACCTTGTTGTTGAGCTGTACGTAGCCGAGCGTTGAAGCGCCGAGCGCCTTGTCGTGGTCGCAGAAAACGGCGATCGCCGATGGATTCTTCGCAACCTGCGCCTCGATCAGCTCCTGGAGCGTGACGTTGTCCGGGAAAGCAGTCTCGGTGCGGTTGAAGCGGGCGATGCGCGCAAGATCGGACGCTGTCATTTCGCGCGCTCGCCGGCCTGGGCGACGAAAATCTTCCCCAGCAGGTTCTCGTGGATCTGGGTGGTGCCTTCGATGATCTCCATGATCTTGGCATCGCGGTAATAGCGCGACACCGGGGAGGAGCCGTGGCAGCCTGCGGCCCCCATGATCTGCACCGCATCGGATGCCGCTCTCACGGCGGCTCTCGAGGTGAAATACTTCGCCATCAGGGTCTTTTCAAAGACCTCGGGCAGGTGATCGTCTTGCGCGCGGCAGGCGTTGTGGCACAGGAGAGTCGCCGCCTCGAGGTCAGTGCCCATCCTGGCGATCAGCGACCGGATCATGCCGATGTCGCCCACGGTCTGGTTGCCGATCTTTCGCTTCGCGGCGTAGGCGATGCTTTCCTCGAAGCATCCTCTCAGCAGCCCCGAAGCCGAGCAGGCGGTGCTGATTCTTCCGTAATGCAGGCCGACCGGCGCCACGTGCGACAGGGCGAAGCCGGGCTTGCCGACGAGGTTCGCCGCCGGCACTTCCACATCCCGGAAGTGCAGTTGCGCCAGGCCGGCAGCGCGGAACCCCATCAGGTCGCGGAGCGGTTCGATGCGAAGACCCGGCGCATCCCGGGGCACCACGCAAGCCACGGAGCGTTGCCCGAGCATCCCGAAAACCAGGAACAGCTCGGCGAATTGAGCGCAACTGATCCATTTCTTGCTGCCATTCAGAAGCAGCGGCTGGCCTTCGGATTTCTGCGTGAACTCGGTGGCCAGGGACTGAATGGCGCTGCCGGCGCCGGGCTCCGTCAAGGCAAAGGCCGCGACCGTCTCCCCCTTGGCCAGAGAGGGAAGCCATCTGCGCCGTTGCTCTCCCGTGCCCCACTTCAGCAGCGCCATGGAGAACATGGCTTGCACCGTCAGCACGCCGGTCAGGGCCGAGAAGCCCCTGCCGAAAGCTTCGTTCAGCAGGCCGAACGTGACGACGTCGCGTCCCTGTCCGCCGTACTCGGGCGGCAAAGTGCATCCCAGGTAGCCGGACTGCGCCAGCTTGGAGACCATGGCAGCAGGAATCGCCTCCTCCCGGTCCCATGTTTCGGCAAACGGCTCGACGTTCAAGGCAACGAAGCTCTTGAACTCGGCGTAGTTCGCTCTTTGCCGATCAGTCAAAGCAGCGCTATTCCCGTTTCGGGAATCAGGCCTTCCGAGAGCGTGGGCGTCCTGCGGGATCACGATCTACCGGCCCCCATGCCCGTTTTTTCTCATCACGAAACCCGTGGTTGCGTTGAGGGACTTGAAGTTCTCGATGTCCAGGTCGTCGGATTCCACTTGTATCCCGAAGGTCTTCTCGACGAACGTCATCAGCTGGACGGCGAACAGGGAGTTGACGATGCCCGATTCGAACAGGTTGTCGTCATCGCCCAGATCCGGCAGGCGGATCGAGCTGAAGATGAATTGCCTGACCGCTTCCTTGATGTCCGCTGCCTGCATCATGTTCATGTCGTCTTGTTCCTATGCATTTGGATAAGCATGAAATCCCCTGCCGGTCTTGCGCCCCAGGTGGCCGGCGTGCACCAGCTTGCGCAGCAAGGGGCAGCAGCGGTACTTCGGGTCCTGGAAGCTGTCGTAAAGAACGTCGAGCGAGCGCATCACCGTGTCCAGCCCGATCAGGTCGGCGGTCTCGAGCGGCCCCATCTTGTGGCCGAAGCATTTCTTGAAGATCTGGTCGATCTGCTCGGCGCTCGCCAGGTTGTCCTGCAGGACGAAAGCGGCCTCGTTCATGAACAGGTGCGAGATCCGGTTCGAGACGAAGCCGGGCAGGTCCTGCACCGTGATTGCCTCCTTGTCGAGCCGGGACAACAGCTTCACCAGCGTGTCGACCGCGCTGTCCGAGGTATGCAAGCCGCGGATCACTTCGACGGTCGGCATCAGGTGAACCGGGTTCATCAGGTGGACGCCCACCACGTTTGCCGGGCGCCGGGTGACGCTGGCGATCCGCGTGATCGAAAGGCACGAGGTGTTGGCCCCGAAGCAGACTTCAGGCGGGACCACCCGCTCGAGCTGCTCGTAGACCGGCTTCTTGATTTCCCAGTCCTCGGTGACGTTCTCGATGACGAAGTCGCAGGACGCAACGTCCTCGAGGCGGGTCGTCAAGGCCATGCGCTGCGAGGCCTCGTCCCTGGTAACGCGCGGCAGGGACTTTGACAGCAAAGGGGCGACCCGCACGTTGTGCAGCACTTCGGCCTGGGCGCGCTTCAGGATGTCCGCGGAGAGATCGACCACCACCGCCGACAGGCCATGAAGAACCAGGTCGGTGACCACGCCGATGCCGATGGTTCCGGCGCCCACAACGGCGACTTTCTTGAATTCCATCTTACGAAGCCCTCGGCCTCATGGTGTTGTAGCGTCTCTCGCGGCCTCGCACGGCCGCGGCGGCAGTCGCGGTCGCGGTCGCAGCGGTGGCGCCTCCGGGCGTCCCATTCAGCCTCGCTGCGAGAAGCCTTACCGTCGGGCACTCGAACACGCTGACGATGGAGAGGGTCCGGTTGAGCTCCCGCTTGATCATGGCGACCACCTGGACGGCCCTGAGCGAGGTGCCGCCGACTTCGAAGAAGTTGTCGTCGATCCCGATGCGCGGATTGCCCAGCACCTTTCTCCAGATGTTCGCAAGCGCCGTCTCCAGCGCGCTGCCGGCTGCGGCGCCGATAGCGGCGGGCGCAGGCTGCTTGCCGAGCCGGTGCTCCTCGATGGCCTTGACGAGCCTGCCGATGTCGCACAGGCCCTCGCCGATCCGTTGCAGGCGATCGGAAAGATCGCCGATCCACTTCCCCGGGCTCGCGCTTGCCTGCGCCCCGTTCTCAGTCGGCGCCTTTTCGCCTGGATCGTATTCGAGGCGCGCCAGGCGTTCCGCCGGGAAGCTCCACGAGCTACCCGCAGCGCCGAGGCTTGTGAGGAACTCGAGCGCCGGCAGGTTCTTGTCCGACGCCACGAACGCGAGCTCGATGAGCCCTTTTCCTTCCTTGAGCGCGCGCTGGGCGAGCCGCGCTATGAGCTCGTGCTCCACGCCTCTGCCCAGCACCCGGCAGCTCAACAGCAACGTATCCACCTTGTAGCGCTCGGCCCCGGCCTCGTACATCAGGACCCCCACCAGCCCGTAGTCCCCGAACCGGTCGGCGGCGCGAACCACCAGGCAGCTGGCTCCCGCGCGCTTCAGGAAGCTTCTGATCTCGCTTTCCGAGCGCCGGATGGTCGTCAGGTTGAATTGATTCGTCCTGCGCGTCAGTTGCGAGACCCGCTCGAGCTGCTCCTCCCTCGCCTCTGCGATCTCGAGGCGCAGCTGCAATCCCTTGACGAAATCCTTCAGGGACAGCGACTGCTCGCGGTGGCGATGGCGCTCCCTGTTTTCCTGGTACATCCGGGTGCGATTGCGGTCCTCGGCCGTCGAGCCCGCGTGATCGAACGCCCAGATGTGATTCAGGAACGAGGCGAACGACTCCGCGTCCCGCGGCAATTGCAGCGTCAGGACCTCGGGGCAGTTGATCCTGACGTCGGCGCAATCGACCGGGTTGTCATCGATGAAGATGAAGCTGTCCAGCCCGAGGTCGAGCTCCTGCGCGAGCGATCGGATGTTCTCCGACTTGCTTCTCCAGTTGATGCGCCACGAGACCAGGTGCTCGCGCTTCAGGACCATGTCGGCTCGCTGGTCGAAGACGTCCAGCGCGTCCTTTTCGTTGTTCTTGCTGCACAGGCACAGCACCATGCCGGCGCTCATCTGGGCGAGCATGAACTCCTGCAATGCCCGGTAAGGCGGCGTCAGCTCGACCCCCCCGGGACCGTCCTCGCCGCAGACCCCCTTCCACAGCGTGTTGTCGCAGTCCAGCACGATGACCTTGAACGGCCTCTTCCCCAGGTTGTAGATCGCCCGGAAGATGGCGGTCCCGATCGCGGCGTAGCCTTCCTGCGTGTACGGCACGTGACCCACGCGATGCGCATGGGGGTCGTAGTAGTCGTCGAGCGGATAGCGCTGCAATGCCGACGCCGAGCCGATGACCCGCACGTTCGACATCGCGGCGGCTTCGGCCGCCAGTTTCTGTTCTGCCTCGTCGAGCGCCGCCTTCAACCCGGCGTCGGTTTCCGCGGCCGGGGTCCTGGGGCAGATGCTCAGCACCAGGGGCGCCGTCGCCTGGTTCATGAACGAGCGCAGCGCGGCACAGAACTCCTGAATGTTGCGCTCGAGGACGGCGGCAGCCCCGGTGGAGGAAACTTCGCCGGCTTCGCGCCGGGTGGCATAGAGGTTGAACAGCCCGGCACGCTCGAGCAGCGTTTCCTGCTCGACGGCGCAGCGATAACCCTTCCCGATCAGCAGATCCCGGACCCGCCCGAGCGCCTCGCCGGAAGGGTCGTGGATCTCGATCACGATCTGGCCGATCTTGGGCCAGTCGCGCTCCTCGATGCCCTTCAGGATGTCCAGCTCGCTCTTCTCGGCGTCGATCTTGAGGAGATCGATCCTGTCGAGCTGCTGCTCCCGGATGATGTGCGACAGGGAGGTCAGCCGGCACTCGTGGGTCGTGCGAGCGAGCCGGCCGGCGGTGAGCTCGTTGACGTAATCCTCGACCGACTCACCCGCGACCGATGCGCCTTTCAGCATGTTGCGCACGACCGCGCGAATCGCTTCGCGGTCCGCGGTCTCATCGGAGTGGAAGCCGGAGAACACCGAGGACTTTTCATAGAACGTGAAGCGCTCGGTCCTGGGCCGGTCCGATACGCCGACGTTGAAGGCGCGCGCTCCCGATCCGTAGGCTTCGCAGTTCGCCTTCAGGAGCTCGTACACCGCCGGCGCGGGCTCGAAGGCGAGGATCATCGGATTGGCACAGCGGCTCATCACGAACAGCGAGAACAGCCCGATGTTGGCTCCGATATCCACCACGGTGTCGCCGTCCTGCAACCGGATGCCGTGCCTCAAGTAGCACTGATCCTCGAAGATTTCCTTGTAGAGATAGTCCGTCTCATACCGGTTCAGATGGACGATTTCGAGGCCGTTCGGCAGTGCGTGTCGCGGGCGGGTGCCGAAGCATTGCTCCGCCCTTTCCTTGCCCAGATCCGGGAGGGCGGGCCGGTCCCGCCTCGCCCACTCCTCCAGGCCCAGCGCGATGACGTTGATCCCGCCGCTGTTGCGGCGAAAGGCGCTTCCGGCGTCCAGCAGCTGCTGGAACACCTGGTTGTAGGGGGCGAATTCGACGCCCAGGCGAAAGCCGAAATGCTCGCCCCAGAATCTCAGCGAATCCTCGAGCGGCTCGGCGGTGAAATTCGCCGCCACAACGAGGTTCGCCGCCGCTTTCCCGTCTGAGCCGTCTGCCCGCTCGAGAAGGGTGAAGGCGATGCCGGAAAGCTCCAGATACATCCTGCCCGACGCGTCGAAGACCCGCACGTCGCCGATGAAGGTCTTGCCGTCGCCATCGCTTTGTGGCAGCAGCGTGGCGTGACCCCAGAGCTCCTCGGGAAATTCGACGTCCGCAACTTCGATCTTCTCGATCGAGCGCAGGACGAACGTCCTCCCCTGGTCCGAGATGAAGGGCGCCAGCAACTGCGTCACGGAATCCAGCAGCGCAGGGTGCAGGCAATGGCGCTCGCTTTCCTCATCCCGACGGGGGACACGAAGCCTGGCCACGGCCTGATCGCCCGCCCGCCAGATCGAGGAAACGTTCTGAAAGCGCGGCCCGTATTGGTTGCCGTTCCTGCGCAGCGTCTTGTAGAACCGCTCCCCCTCGATCAAGGCATGAGGCTGCGTCTGTATCGCTTCGATGGAAAGCGGGTGGCCGCCCGCTCGCAGGGACGTGGATGCACTGCGGTCGATTTCGAGGCTCGCGGCATACGGCCGTGCGGACGGCTGCTCGGCGCCCGCTTCGTAGAAGGTGTATTCGACGCGCCCGTCGCCGCGGTCCCGTGCCTCGACCTCGATGACGCTGTCTTCCGCGGACAGGATGACGGGGCTGTGGAACGCGATGTTCCGAACGACGCCGGGAACGCGCCCGGAATGTGCGCGCTCCATGCTCAGGGCGATGTCGACGTAGAACGACCCGGGCAGCACGACCATGTCCTGAAAAGCGTGATCGGCCAGGTACGGCGAGGAACGAATGCCGACCCTGAACTCCGGGCGAATCGACGCAGTTGCCGTCATGCGTGGCTCCGCAGGGCGATCGCGCCGACGAAGCCGGGCCTTGGCGGGAAGCTGTGCAGCGCCCAGCCGCAAGGCTCCCCTTGCGGGTCCCCGACGCGCAGGAGCCTCGCCGGCTCGCCAGGCGCGAGCGATACGTCGAAGCTGTCGAGCGGATGGGAAAGGCCCTCGCCGAGCGCCTTGATGAAGGCCTCCTTGCGCGTCCAGCAGTTGAAAAATCCCAGCGGCCGGTCGCGCGCAGCGAGAGCGAGGTACGCCTCGTTCTCGCTTCTGGAGAAGAAGCGCGCGGCGATTTCATCGGCGTCGCGCAGCGCTCGAACGGCTTCGACATCGACGCCGACTTCGCCTCCCCCGGCTATCGCGTACACGGCGAGGTCCTCGGAGTGCGACAGGTTGAATGTCAGCGCCGAGGCTGCGAAGCGTCGCGCGAGCGCCGGCTTGCCCTGGGGACCGTATGCGAACTCCACCTCCTGCGGCTCCACGTGCAGTCGTGCCGCCAGGATCTGGCGCAGCCGGGCGCGCGCCACCGTGAAGCGCCGCCGGTCGCGGTCGAAAATGAAGCGGCCGGCCCTTTCGCGCTCGGCGTCCGATAGCAGCTGCGCCAGGACTCGAACGGCCGCCGCATCGACGTCCAGCGGGGCCGCGAGGACCTCGACCGCGCCGTCGGCGAACAGGCTGACCGTGGCCGCCGGCGGGTACGCGCCCGCCGCGCGGGTTCGTAGCGGGTTGGCCATCACGCACGCACGTCGTCGGAGAGCACTGCCCCTTCGACGTCGATCGAGGGTTGTTGTGACTGGGCCGGGCTGGAGTACAGGAAATCCGCGCAGCAGTACCCGACGACCCGGCGCACCGTTTTCGGGACCGAGGGAACGAGCAATCGTCTGCCGCGCTGCCTCTGGTGACCCTGCAGCAGCATGACCAGGCCGAGGAATGCGCTGTCCACATGAGTGACGCCGCTCGTTTCCAGCCTCACGTCCTTTCCCGCCAGCGCCGCGTGGTGGAAGCAGCGCCGCAGGCGGGCGATGTTCGATTGCGTCCAGGCCCCGTGGAGACGCACGACATGGGTCTGCCCCTCGTTGCGCGTCTCCACCCGGGCCGCGGCGAGCCGCTCGGCATCTGGCCTGTGGCGCCTCAAATACCAGGCGTAGGGAAGCGCCCGGGTCACGAGCAGCGCAAGCAGCGCCAGCCCATCGCCCCAATAGCGCCGCCACAGGCGCGGTTCCTCCTTGATGCGCCAGAGCCATTCCAGGCCGCAGCGCTGCATCCATGCCGGCGCGCGGCGGACGGTTCCCGCCGCGAAGTGCAATACGGCGCCAAGGTGGCTGATCACCGGAACGTTGAGCCGCTCGCGGTTGCGCCCGATCCACGCCTGGCCCTTGCGCGCGCCGAGCGAGACCAGCAGGACATCCGCTCGCGATGCATTGATCCGCTGGATGACCTCGTCGGTGCTCATCTCGTCGACCGAACCGAATCCGGGAGATTCGTAGCCGGCGCAGGTCAAACCCTTGCCTTCGAGGCTCAGCTTCCTGCCGGCGAGCTCCGCCGCGCCCTCGGCACCGCCGAAGAAGTAGACCGACAGGCGCTCTCCGGGGCGGTAGCGCAGCGCATCGAACAGCGCCGCTCCGGCGACGCGCTCGCGGATCGGGATGCCGATCAGCTTGGCAAGCCAGACCAGGGGCATGCCGTCCGCGACGCTCAGGTCGCTGTCGATGACCGCGTTGCGAAACGCGTCGTCCGACTGGCAGGCGATCAGGAAATTCACGTTCGGCGTCGACAGGAAGCACGGCGAGCGCTGCGCCGCCGCGGTTCTGATGCGCTCTTCGGCGCCGGCGAGGCTGACCGCGTCGATCGGCAGGCCGAAGAGGCAGTGCACCGGCCTGCTGAAGTCCGGAGTCGACGGGGATGCTTCAGTACGCATTGCCCCCCCTGAGCACGACCCAGACCGTCCTCGCCATGATCGCCAGGTCGAGGCCGAGCGACCAGTTGCGCAGGTAATCGAGGTCGTACTCGATGCGCGCCTTCATCCTGTCGAGCCTCTCGGTTTCCCCGCGCAGGCCGTTGACTTGCGCCCAGCCGGTGATCCCCGGCCTGACCTTGTGCCGCAGCATGTATCCCTTGATCAGCTTGCGGTACATCTCGTTGTGCGCCACCGCGTGCGGCCTGGGGCCGACGATGCTCATCCGGCCCTGCAGCACGTTGACGAACTGCGGCAGCTCGTCGAGCGAGGTCCTGCGCATGAACGCTCCCAGCGGCGTCACGCGCGGGTCGCCCTTGCCGCATTGCCGGATCTCCTCGCCGTCTTCCACGACCCTCATCGTGCGGAACTTGTAGACGATGATTTCGTCGCCATCGAGGCCGTAGCGGCGCTGCTTGAAGATCACCGGGCCGGGCGAGGTCAGCCTGACGAGGAGCGCGAGCGCGAGCAGCGGCGGCGAGATCAGGACGAGGATCGCCAGCGACAGCACGACGTCGCTCGCGCGCTTGATCAGCCCGCTCATCCCGGAGAAGGGGGAATCGCAGACGCCCACGACCGGCATGCCCCTCACCGAGTCGATCCGCCCCTGGATCAGATCCGTGACGAACATGTCCGGGACGAAATAGACCGAGGCCGTGGTGTCGCGCAGCGCGTCGAGAACACTGAGAATGCGCGGCTGCGGCGACATGGGGAGCGCCAGGTAAACCAGCTCGATATGGTTCTTCTTCACGAGCTCCGGCAGCTCCTGGATCTTGCCCAACACCGTGAAGTTGCTCCCGCTCGACAGGCGCTCCCCGTCGCGATCGTCGACGAATCCGAGCACCCGGATGTTCGAGTAGACGTCGTCGCCGAGGCGCCGCGCGAGCTCGATGCCCGGCTCGTTCATCCCCGCCAGCACTGCGCGCTTGGCCCTGCCGCCGAGCCGGCGCACCGCCAGAGCGCCCTGCCGCAGCAGCAGCGCCGCGCCGAGCTCGCACGTCGGCGCCACCCACCACCAGGTGAGCAGCGTGTCGCGGTGAAAATACCCGAGGTAGTTCGTGGCGTAGCCGAAGAAGAACAGCAGCCCCGACAGCGCCAGCCATCCCACGAGGACGTTGCGCACGAGGCGCCACGGGGTCTGAGACAACCGCGCCTCGCTTGGAAAGGTCAGCGAGAAGACGACCAGCGCCAGGATCATGTGCGGCGCGCCCAGCCGGCCTTCGACCGCCAGCGCCACGGCCCACAAGCTGAGCACCAGGACCAGCGGCTCGAGCGCCATTTCCAGCACGTTGAGCAGCCGGTCCCGGCCGATCGACATGCGGCCGGCCTTGCGGAACGCGATCGGCGTCGCGATCCCGGCGTCCGGGTAACGGGGCAAGGATTGTTGGCGCCAAGGCAGCATCAGTGCCGTGCCCTATGCATGCTCCCCGTGCGTCCGTATGGCCTCGTTGTAATGCGCGGCCGCCTGGGTTCTGTTGTGTACGCCGACCTTTCGGAAAATGCGCTGCAGATGGTTCTTGACCGTGTGCGGGCTGATATCGAGCGCGGCGGCGATATCCATGTTGGTCTCTCCCCGGCGCAGGCAGCCGAGAATCTCCCGTTCGCGCCGGCTCAGGTCGCGCCAGCCCGCGCACGTCGCCTGAGGCAGTTTCGGCTCTTCGAGCGGAAACGCGGCTACCCGGCGAAACGCGACATCGATCTGGGCGATCAGGCAATGCACCAGGAACTTGAAGCCATCGACGCGGGGAATCGCACCGAGGGACTCCGTGTCGAGCGCGATGTAGAGGCTTTCGTTGCCGCTGCGCTCGTCGCGAACGCCGTGCATCACCGCGGAGCGCATCCCGCGCAGCGCGGCATGGATCGGACAGCCGCACGCGCGCGGCGCTGCGAAATCGGCGGTCTCGAGCAGAACCGGCTGGCGTCCCGCCGCGACCCATTCCTCGTGCGCCTTGTGGACAAAGTCGTCGATGCGGCAGCGCGCGACCTGCTCGGTGCGCACGTTGGGAAGGGCGGAGGTAACGTCGAGCTTGAGGTCGCGCTTCGCAAAATCGCCCCACGCCGCGATCAGGATCTGGTGCGGAAGAACCTGCTGCACTTCTTCTCCGCTAAGCCACTGGTAGATCCCGTAGTGCCGGCTGATCAGCGCGCCCTGGGAGACGATTCGCACAAATCTCGCGCTCTCCTCGGCGGTAAGCCGAAACGGCGCCAGCAGCGAACCGCCTCCCGGGCTTGCCGCGTCCGCCCCGTCGCTCCACGGACGCGTCGAGCGTCGACCGGCACCTGGGAGCTTGGTCAGTTTTGCTTGGTAGGTTTCCATGGTCTTTTCGCTTTCGCTTCACTACGACGACGTGTCGGGCTTGGGCAGGCGATGGAACTCGAAGCTTTGAATGGCCGCCGCCACCCCTCTTTTCCCGTCTTGCTCCTCGACCCGCACCACGCGCGCGACGCAATTCGCCTGAATCGGGCCCGCCGGGAAGTCCCGGAACTCCAGCGCGAACGTCACCATTGCCCCCGCCTCAAGCGCCACGTCGGTCAGAAAATAGATGCCGTTCGCGCTGACGTTGCGCGCGACCGCGCACCCCTGCGGCAGCCACACTGCCAGCGTGGTATCGACCCTGTCCTCTTGACGACTGGCCACGAAGTGCATTCCGCTCCAGAGATAGTCGATGAAGCGTAACTGTCGGGAACGAGCGACACGTACTGTTTTCTTGGGTAGGAATGTCATGCCTCGCCGTGGCGTCGGCATGACAGATGTCATGGGCGCCGCGGCGGCGCCGCTTTAGTGCGAATACCCTAGGGGGTGCAGCAGGCCGAGGCGGCCGCTACCTACGCGTGTGGCCGGCCGTTGCCGTTCAGCCCGTTGCGCTGCGCGAAGACGTATAGCTCGAGGCGATTGGGCACTCCCAGCTTGTCGTAGATGCGGCTGAGGTGGTTGCGCAGCGTGTGCTCGCCGATGTTCAGGCGGTCGGCAAGCTCCCTGTTGTCCGCGCCGGGCTTGGTGACGAGCGTGCGCACCACGTCCGCTTCGCGCGACGTGAGCGAAGCCACCTTGCGTTTCTCGGGATCCTTGTCCGGGTCGGCCTTGCGCTTGGAGAGCTCGACGAACAACCGCCCGGTGGTGGCGCGGTCCAGCCACAACTGGCCCTCGTGGACTTTCCGGATCGCGTTGAGCAGCGTGCTCGGCGGCGCCTCCTTGCGCACCACGCCGCAGGCGCCGCGCCGGACCGCCATATCGTGCATCTTGCCGTCGCGCGCGCCGCTGAGGATCAGCACCCGCGTGTTGTGCCGATTCGCCAGCGCCGGAATGACTTCATCCTTGCTTTCGCCCAGCAGATCGACGTCGAGGACGACTACGTCCGGCCTGGTTGTGAGGGCCAGCTCGATTGCGCTTTCGCAGGTAGTCGCGGTAGCGACGACCTCCATCGTGGGCCTTTCGCCCTCGATCAGCCGTTCCATGCCCCACAGAACGATCCGATGGTCGTCAACCAACATGACACGGATCCGCCCTTCCTGTGGATACATGACTTTCCCCCTGACGACCATCATAGCGTACAAAAAGCTAAAAGCGGAAGGTGGGCCCTGAACATAAGCGGTGGCCCGTTTTGTCAGGGTTTGTAAAGGCTTACGCCCGTAGCGCAGGCGCTCAATTCAGGTGCATCTTCGGCTGCATCAGGGTGGCTTCGGTCCGGAAAACGAGCTCCCAGTACCCGTCCGGCCTTTCACGCCACTCCCCGCCGGTGATGCGCCGCCCGTACTGGTCCTCGACGGTCACCAATGTCGGCATGTTGCGTCCAGGCGGCGCGTCGAACACGACGCGAATCTCGTTTGTCTCTCCCATCAGCGCCTCGCGGATGAACGGATGCGACATTCGCGCCAACATGTGCCGATTCGCGTGGAAACGCAATGGCACCTTTGTACTAGCGCAAATGAAGCTAGGCGGGCCGCCCGCGCCGCGCGCCGCGAGCGCTGGCAGCTCTTTCAGAGTGCCTTTGCTGAGCCGTCTCTCGGGCAAGGATACGCTCTGCGCAACGACCACCGGAGTGCCGGGCCGCAGGCCCGCGCCGAGCAGGGGGTCCTTCACCGCTTGCCCCTCGCCCGCCGCCATGTAAACGCCGAGCTCGGCGCTGGCAGCGAGCGCGGCGGTGATGCCGGGAACGATCTCGACTTTGATTGAATTTTTTCTCAAAAAGCTGATTTCCTCGTGGGCGCGACCGAAAAGCATGGGATCTCCGCCCTTGAGGCGCGCTACCACCCGGTAGCGGCGCGCGGCGTCGGCCAGCCGCTTGTTGATGAAGCGCTGCGCCGTGGAATGCCTGCCGCTGCGTTTTCCAACAGGAACCCGCCGGGCCGCGCGCACGGTGAGGAGGTCGGGCGCGCCCGGCCCGGCGCCGACGAGGTAAACCGTCCCTTTCATGCGCGCCGGCGGAAAAGCGGCAGCGGACGCGCAACCGAGGCCTGGTACGACTCGCTGAAATCCTCGAACGCCGCCAGCGCCTCGCGCGGATCCTCGCCTTCGCGCAGCTCGAAAGCGTCGAAGCCGCAGCTTTCCAGGAAAAACAGCAGATCGCGCGTGATGTGCCCCACCGCGCGCAGCTCGCCGCGGTAGCCGTGGCGGCTGCGCAGCAGCCGCGCGATCGAATAGCCGCGCCCGTCGCCGAACTTCGGGAAGCTGACCTCCACGCGGCCGACGCCTTCGAGGGAGATCGACGCGGGATCGTCCGCGGGCTCGAGGCGGACGACTTTTTCCTTAGGCGAGGGCTGGTTCTCGGTAACTACGCGGCGCCCTTTGATGAGCGTTGCCATGGACGCGTTCCTTGAAGGGTTCGATGCCGATGCGGTGCACCACGTCGACGAAGCGCTCGGCTTCGCTGTCGCGCCGCTCCAGGTAGCAGCCGATGAGGCGCTCGATGACGTCGGGGACATCGGCGCGTGCGAAGGATGGGCCGATGACCTTGCCAAGAGCGGCAGGTGCCTGGTTCCCGCCGATCTCGATCTGGTACCACTCCTCGCCATTCTTATCCACGCCGAGGATGCCGATATGGCCCACGTGGTGGTGACCGCAGGCGTTCATGCAGCCCGAGATGTTGAGATCCAGCTCGCCGATCTCGTGGAGGTAGTCCAGGTCATCAAAGCGCTCCTGGATCGCCTGCGCCACCGGGATCGACTTCGCGTTGGCGAGCGCGCAGAAGTCGCCCCCGGGGCAGCTGATGATGTTGGTGAGCAGCCCGATGTTCGGCGTCGCCAGGCCGAGCGCGCGCGCCTCGCGCCAAAGCGCCGGCAGGTCGCGCTGCCGCACGTTCGCCAACACCAGGTTCTGCTCGTGCGACACACGCAGCTCGCCGAACGAATAGCGGTCGACGAGATCGGCGATCGCGTCCATCTGGTCGCTCGTGACGTCGCCCGGCGGCACGCCGGTCTTCTTGAGCGACAGCGTCACCGCGGCGTAGCCCGGCGCCTTGTGCGGCTGCACGTTGCGCTTGTGCCAGGCAGCGAAACCGGGGGACCAGGTGGTTTCGTCGAGAACGTAGTCCGAATCCCGCTCATACGGCGGCCGGGTGAAGCGCGCTTCGACTCGCGCCACTTCCTCGGCGATCAGCGTGGCCGGGCCGTCCTTGAGATGCGCCCACTCCGCCTCGACCTCCTCGCGGAATTTTTCCGCACCACGCTCCTTCACCAGGATCTTGATGCGCGCCTTGTGGATGTTGTCGCGCCGGCCGTAGCGGTTGTAGACCCGCAGGATCGCCTCGAGGTAGGTGAGCAGGTGCGGCCAGGGGAGGAACTCTCGGATCACGACTCCGACGATGGGCGTCCTGCCCAGGCCGCCGCCGACCAGCACGCGGAATCCGATTTCTTCTCCTTGCTTCACTGCATGCAAGCCGATGTCGTGAACGCCGACCGCGGCCCGGTCGGCCTTGGCGCCGTTCACGGCGATCTTGAACTTGCGCGGCAGGAACGAGAACTCGGGATGAAAGGTGGACCACTGCCGCAGGATTTCGCACCACACGAACGAGTCGACGATCTCGTCCTGCGCCACGCCGGCGAAATGGTCGGTGGTGACGTTGCGGAACGAGTTGCCCGAGGTCTGGATCGCGTGCATCTGCACTTCGGCGAGCTCGGCGAGGATTTCCGGCACGTCCTCGAGCCGCGGCCAGTTGAGCTGGAAATTCTGCCGCGTGGAGAAATGGCCGTAGGCGCGGTCGTACTTGCGGGCGATGGCCGCCAGTTTTCTCAATTGCCTTGTGGACAAAAGACCATAGGGAATCGCGATG
>Ga0180085_1000050_pt1 | contig 32610 bp, 31 predicted proteins | sample EasRiv730_16_10D_FD_123013 | JGI IMG/M metagenome (GOLD analysis project Ga0180085, IMG submission 123013) | Soil microbial communities from meander-bound floodplain in the East River, Colorado, USA - East River metaG ERMLT730_16_10D | ecosystem: Environmental > Terrestrial > Soil > Floodplain ... | reverse complement strand
CAAAACGATGTGGTTGCCTTCTCATAAGTTTGACCTCACTGACAATGTAGCATTTCCGGGCATCTCCCTTCCGTGCAGTTTTGCTCAGAACTGTCGCCTGCGATGCTGGATTCGGTGCAATTTTGCACGCTTGTGATGCCGAGTCGAATGAACTCGTGGTGGAAGCTGGACACAGAGATTGCTGAATTGAATATGGCTTACGATTGCAGAGTGACGGCAATCTTCGAAATTGAAGCTCTGCTAGAAATGCGTCTTTGGGTCAGTCCGAAAGGATCTGCGGTTCAAGTAGAGAGAACACCTGAAGGCGGTGACAACAACACCCAGAGCTCTTCACGGCTCAAGGTTTCTTTGCGCATTAGTTCGGCGGCGATTCGGCCTAATTCCTCGCGACGGTGCAACAATACGCTGCGAACACGCTCATAAGTTTCATCGACAATCCGGCGTACTTCGGCGTCAATGGTTTCGGCAGTTTGCTCGCTGTAGTTGCGGTCTTCGGCGCGCAGAGAGGGAGACAGAAACTGGGAGGTCTGGGCCTTGCCATAGGTCATCGGCCCCAGAAGGGCGCTCATTCCGTAGTGGGTTACCATCTGACGTGCCAGCTCGGAGGCCCGTTCCAGATCGTTGTTTGCGCCCGTGGAAATCACACCGTCATAGATTATGTCCTCGGCGACGCGTCCCCCGAGCATGACGGCCAGCCGGTCTTCGAGTTCGGGTTGTGTCAGGAGGAACTTCTCCTGAGTGGGAAGCTGCAGCACATGCCCCAGTGCGCCGATGGAGCGGGGAATGATCGAGACACGATGCACAGGATCTGCATGCCGCATCGAAAGAGCGACCAGTGCATGCCCTGTTTCGTGATAAGCGACACGCTCTTTCTCGTGTTCATCCATGACACGGGTCTTTTTCTCCAACCCGAGCATTACCCGGTCGATGGCCTCTTCCACATCGCGCATCTCCACCTGCGGTGCTGCGCGCCGCGCCGCCAGCAGCGCCGCTTCGTTCATGATATTTGCCAGATCGGCCCCAACCATACCGGGGGTTCTGGCTGCGATGGTCTGCAACTGCACGTCACTGCTGAGCCGGACATGACGGGAATGGATACGCAAGACAGCTTCGCGCCCACGCAAGTCTGGCCGGTCAATCAATACCTGGCGATCAAAGCGGCCAGTGCGCACCAATGCTGGGTCCAACACCTCCGGGGTGTTGGTAGCCGCAATGACAATCAGTCCCTTGGTCGGATCAAACCCGTCCATTTCCACCAGCAACTGGTTCAGGGTCTGTTCCCGTTCGTCGTGACTGCCGCTGTGCCGCCGATCCGAACGCGACTTGCCGATGGCATCGAGTTCGTCGATGAACACGATGCAAGGAGCTTTTCGTTTGGCGCGTTCGAACAAATGACGCACCCGGGCGGCGCCCACGCCGACGAACATTTCAATGAACTCAGAGGCCGAGATGGAAAAGAAAGATACAGCGGCTTCTCCAGCGACCGCTTTAGCGAGCAGGGTTTTCCCCGTTCCCGGGGGACCGACGAGCAAGACGCCTTTGGGAATTCTTCCGCCGAGCTCCTGATATTTTTGAGGATTCTTGAGGAAATCGACGATCTCCACGAGCTCCGCTTTGGACTCATCGACGCCAGCCACGTCGTCGAACGTCACTCTGGAAGCACTTGATTGGTCGTAGATCTTGCCATGATTGTTCCCGGCAAACAGCAATCCACCCGCGCTGTGTCGAGTCCGCCAAAACACCAGAGCTCCCATTGTCACCAGCAGGAGTGCCGGGAAAATCCAACCCATGGCGGTTGTCCAATCAGCCCCACTGTCTTTGGCTGCCGCCACTGGAATGCGCCTCGTTTCCAGCTCTTTCAGGAATTCCGACAACTCAACGCCGGGCAGCCGCCGGGCGACTACGTCGGGAACAGGCGGACTGCTTTTGTCGGGGCGGACAAGCCCGACCAGCTCCTTTTCGCCGATGTGTACTTCTGCCACATGCCCGCTGCGGCTTTCGGCCACAAACTGGCTATAGCTTATCTGGCGGGGCGGTTTGTGAAAGTGGAAACGATAGACGAGAGCGCTGCCGATCAGAAGCAACGCTACCAGCACCAGCCATAGAAGTCGTTTTGGAAGGGTCATTATCTCGAGAGCTCCCTTGCTGGACTATCCTCTCCTGACGTGGCGGGAAAGTCGAGTCGATCAAAGAGGCTGTGAAAAACCGCGTTTAAGCATTTCAAACAGCTCTTGACGCAAGCCCTTGATCCAGAAGGGTCTGCTAGAGAATTCCATTCCTCGCCGGTCGCCCTCTACTGAATTTATCACAAGTTTTTGCACAGTTTTAAGGCGGCGAAGCTTGAAACGCCCGTGGGATAAGGGTTTTGCTGACCTCTATCAGGATTTCCCCTATGAATCGATGCGCCTCTGAAGGCACCGCCCTCGGTAGCGAGCACTCTTCGCGAGATCTCAGGCTCTGCCCGCCTTTCTTCTTCTTGCCGGCACCAGACCCGTGATTTCCGATTCACTCAGCTCAAGGGCTTGCAGATTGATCTGCTTCGCTAGCTCGGTCAAAGTGTTGTCGGTCGTTTTCTCTTCATCCAAAGTCACTTGCAGCAGGTCTGCGCTGTCGCCGTTGCCCAGCAAGGCAGCATAGGTTCTCACGCACCCATAAGCGGCGATTTCATAATGCTCTATGCGCTGAGCCACTCCGATAATGGCGGCGTCCAGAAGATCTCCCTGCGCTTCACTGTCGAGAACATCGTCCCCTTGCTCGAAAATCGCGCGCATCGCGCGGCACTTTCGGGTTTTGGGCCGCCCACTCATGTCGTCAAACAGTTGGTCCAGACGCTCCAGATGCGTTTTGGTTTCTTGCAGGTGTTGAGTAAATGCCTTGCGCAGACCGAGGTTGGAAGACCTCTTAATCAAGCGCGGCAAGGCCTTCAGAATTTGGGTCTCGCAATCATAGAGTTCGTTCAAGTCTTCGATGTAGAGTTGCTTGAGAGACGCAAAATGCATCACCATAGTATTCCCCAGTCAGTAGTTTAGGTCACTTGTTATCGTGGCTTTCGAGAGCGGGGAAAGCTGTTCAATATTGCTCTGTCAAGGAAGGGGGAGAGCACCCATACGCGGAGTAAGAGAACGGCGCAGACATGGTTTCGCCCTGAAGGGGGCGACTTATCGGCGTTTGCAAATTGGCCTGAAAGGCCAGAAATCGTCTTGCCGCAGGGAGGTTGAGCGCAACCTCTTTCGACTGGCGCATCAATTTCCCATTCCGAGCACTGACGATCAATGAGGTAAATCCTGAGAGAGTAGGGAAACTCCTGCCGTGGATTGCAGAAGACCCTGATGGTTTTGTGCTTGCTGCCACAGAAACGTGATTGATATCTTGCAACACTACAGACTGTTCATTTCGGCGGCGGCGCAAAGGAAGCTATTTGAGCTCTCCTGCCCGCACGTGACGATGGCTACTGAGGCTCAGAATTCGGTTTTGCGAAAACTGAGACGAGGAACAGAATGCGAGGGAAAAAGATTCTCCGCTCCAAAAAGGCGCCCGTAAGTCCGAAATCGAGTCAGAAACCTCCGAACGCCAAAGAGTTGCTCTTCTGCATTGCTGGAATCGGCGCGTCTGCCGGGGGCCTGGAAGCCTTCGAACAGTTCTTCTCGGCCATGCCTCCGGACAGCAATGTGGGATTCGTTTTGGTGCCTCACTTGGATCCAACGCATACCAGTATGCTGCCGGAACTGTTGCAACGGCTGACAAAGATGACGGTGGTTCAGGCGCGGCACGGGATCAAGGTCGCGCCCAACCAGATTTATGTCGTACCGCCAAATAAGGACATCGAGATAATTCGAGGTACTTTGTGTTTGTCGGATCCCTCGATACGTCAGGCTATACGTCTGCCCATCGACTTGTTTTTCCGTTCCTTGGCAGCCGACCAGGGACAGGGAGCAGTAGGTATTATCCTCTCTGGAAGCGGCTCGGATGGGACTTTGGGGCTCCAGGCAATCAAGGCGGAGTACGGAATGGCTATCGTGCAGGACCCGAACTCCGCCAAGTTTCGCGGGATGCCGACGAGCGCTATTGACGCGGGACTCGCGGACTTCATTCTTCCACCTGCCAAGATACCGGCCCAGTTGCTGGCATACACGGCTCACCGCACGCACAAGGTCGTGGGTAGCACGTCGAGCTGGGTGGAACGAACCGGCAATGCATTGAATCCCATCTTTCTGCTGCTTCGCTCGCAAACGGGCCACGACTTTTCTTACTACAAAAGAAATACCATCTCCCGCCGCATTGAAAGGCGCATGAACGTTCATCAAATCCGGGAAGTGGCTCAGTACACACGCTACTTGAAGCAAAACCCGCAGGAAGTGGAGATGCTCTTCAAGGAACTTCTCATTGGCGTGACGAGTTTTTTTCGCGATCCTGAGGCTTTCGAGTTGTTGCGCAGCAGAATCGTCACAGAAATCCTCCGTGACAAATCGACTGATTCCACTGTGCGCTTCTGGGTTCCGGGCTGTTCCACTGGTGAAGAAGTTTACTCACTGGCCATCATCCTCCGCGAAGCGATGGATGAGGCGCAAGCCAATCCTAGAATTCAGATCTTCGGCACCGACATCGATAGTGAGGCCATCGATACGGCGCGGAACGGCCGCTACCTGGCGAATATCACGGCTGGTTTGTCGCCAGAGCGGCTAAAACGATTCTTCGTCAGAGAAGGCAACACCGTTCGCATCAAGAAAGAGATTCGTGAAATGGCTTTGTTCGCCATCCAGAACGTGATCAAGGATCCGCCCTTCACCCGGCTGGATCTGATTTGTTGCCGAAACCTACTCATCTATCTGGACGGCGAGCTCCAGAAACGCCTCGTTCCTCTGTTCCATTACATTCTAAACCCGGGAGGGCTGCTGTTGTTGGGATCTTCCGAGACCATCGGCCGTTACGGCGATCTTTTCTCTCTGGTGGACAAGAAATGGAAATTGTTCCGGCGTAAGGATAGCGGCATCAGCGATCAGACCTGGGAGTTTGAATCTGCCACGTCGCTCGGAGCGGACGGTCGGGCGAGAACTGATGTCGATATCCGGGCCGGACGTCAGATCAATGTTACCGAAGTGGCCGAAAGAGCGTTGCTTGAGAAGTACGCACCACCCTGCGTCATCGTCAACCACAAAGGCGATATCCTCTACACGCACGGCCGTACCGGGAAATTCCTGGAACTGGCTTCGGGCAGCGCCAGCTTGAATGTTTATGAAATGGCTCGTGAAGGGCTGCGTCCGGAGCTGAACTCCGCGGTGCGCAGATCCAGCCAGCAAAAGAAAGCCGTGACTCTGGAAGGGCTGCGAGTAAAAACTAACGGAGGTTATCAGCCAATCACTCTCACCGTTCGTCCATTGCGCGAACGTGACGATCAGCTCGGGAGCCTGACTCTCGTGGCGTTTCACGAGTTGGCGGGTCAAAAGGCACCCAAGGGACGGAAAGTGGCTCACCCCGGCAAAACCAGTTTGAAGCGCATTGCCGAACTGGAGCAAGAGCTCAGATTTACCCAGGAATCGCTTCAGACGAGCATTGAGGAAATGGAAACCTCAAATGAAGAGCTGAAATCGATGAACGAAGAGCTGCAATCGACTAATGAGGAGCTGCAAAGCACTAATGAAGAGCTGGAAACTTCCAAAGAAGAGATGCAATCCCTGAATGAAGAGCTGGTCACCGTGAATTCCGAGCTGCACGGCAAGGTTGAGGAGCTGTCGGAGGTGAACAACGACATGAAAAACCTGCTCGACAGCACGCATATCGCCACGGTATTCCTGGATATGCAGTTGCGTATCAAACGCTTTACTCCCGATGCCACCAAGATCGTAAATCTGATTCCTTCAGACGTAGAGCGGCCGCTCAGCCATATCGCTTCGAATCTTCAGCGGGAGGATCTGGCCCATGATGCTCAGACCGTATTGGAGACACTCATTCCCAAAGAAGTCGTCGTCAAGACTCCGGACCTCCGGACGTTTCTGATGCGCATGATGCCTTACCGTACGGTCGACAATCACATCGATGGCGTGGTCATGACCTTTACCGACATCGGGGCTGAACATCTGCTTGAGGCGGCCCGCGACTTTGCACAAGGTGTTGTAGAGACCGTGCGGCAACCGCTGGTTGTGTTGGACGCGCAGATGCGAGTGCTGCAAGCCAATCATGCCTTCTACCAGACTTTTGCCGTAGATTCGAAAGACACCGAGCAGTCCGTCTTTTTCGATTTGGGAAACGGTCAGTGGAATATTCCGCAGTTGCGAGAGTTATTGTGGAAGATTCTTTCCGAAAATTCGCGGATTCAAGATTTTGAAGTGAAACACAACTTTCCCGGAATCGGAAAGCGAACCATGCTGGTGAGTGCGCGTCGCATCTTCCATCTAGGCATTGGGACAGATACTGTCTTACTGGCGATTGAAGATGTTTCCCAAGTCAGATCACTAAAGAGGCGGCAGACAAGAGAGGTTGAGTCGTGAAAAGGATTGGACTAAGTTCAAGTAACCGCGGAGACGCAGAGACGCAAAGAGAAACAGGGGAAGGAAGGCCGTCCGTTCTTGTGTTTTGCTCTCATCAGTGGTGCTTGATGAATACCGACAACACATTCAAGTGACCATGGTGAAATCGTGACTGGGTGCTTGTTGTGACAAGAACTCTCCGCGTCTCAGCGTCTCTGCGGTAGGTTTTACCGGTTTAGGATCATCGAACTCGATTTCGGCTCGCTCCGCCTGATAAACCATGCGACCCACCAAAGCCAAAGAACGAAGAGCGGTACCACTGCGACGCCAAGCAGACCTTGCGCTTAATGGGAACACTCTGAGAAACCGCGTGGCGAGTACTAAGGATCTCGCAACGCTTATCCAGGACCTGGAGATTCACCAAGTGGAGCTCGAGGCCCAGAACGAAGAGCTGCGGCGTAGCCAGATCGAGACTGAAGAGGCCCGCCGCAAATACTCCGATTTATACGACTTTGCTCCTATCGGTTATTTCACGTTGGATGCCAAAGGGGTGATTGTTGAAGCCAACTTAACGGGCGCCGCTCTGCTGGGATTGAATCGGCGGGGACTAATTCGGCGTGGCTTCAGGCGTTTTGTGAAGCAAGAGGATCAGCGGAAACTTCTAAATTTCTGCCGGAAGATTTTTGAAGAGGTGAAGGTTCAGACCTGCGAGCTGAAATTATGGAGGGGAGGTGGCGCCAGTCTTGACGCCCGGCTGACTGGGATTGCCTTGGAAGACGGCGAGGGACAACGGCTGTGCCAAGTAGCGGTCAGTGACGTTTCGGACTGGAAGGAAGCTCAGCGGGCGATTGAGCAGGCCCAGAGAGAACTCGAAATTAGGATGCAGGAGCGTACGCTTGTCCTGGCTCAGCTTCAGGAACGGTCGGCGGCACTGACGGAGGCCAACGACTTGTTGCAAGTCCAAATGCAGGAACGCAAGCGTGCGGAAGAGCACGCCTCCCGTCAGAGTCGACAGATGGAAGGGTTGTCGCGCCGGCTTCTCAGACTGCAGGAAGTGGAACGACACCAGCTAGCTCTCGATCTTCATGACCAGCTGGGCCAGGTTTTAACAGGTATACGCCTCAATTTGCAGCGAGTCCAACGCGACCGGGATGCGGCCAAAGCAGGCGCGCGTCTGTCGGAAGCCATCGGTATGCTCGACGGAGCGTTAGGTCAGGTGCGCCAGTGGTCTTTTGATTTGAGACCTCCGCTACTGGACGATCTGGGCTTGGTGTCGGCTTTACGGTGGTATCTGGATAGACAGATTCGAGAATTTGTGATTCCGCATTTGAAGGCACCGAGACGGGAAAAGCGTTTTCCCTCTGAAATCGAAACTACTTGCTTCCGAGTGGCTCAGGAGGCCTTGACCAACGTGGTGCGGCATGCCAAAGCAACACACGTATGGATTGAGATTGGTCACACCACGAGAGAGCTTCAATTAGGCATCCGCGATGACGGAGTCGGATTTGATGTTGTCGCGGCGCGGAGCCGGGCAGCAGGCGGCGGATCGCTTGGATTACTGGGTATGCAGGAGCGCGTGCGCCTTTGCGGCGGAAGCCTGGAGATCACATCTTCTCCGGGCGCTGGCACCAAATTGCTTGCCACCATTCCGTTGATTGACAGCAAAACCGAGCGGCACGAGGTCGAAGAGCGTCGGGTGCGGCCAAGATGAAGAGCAAAATAAGGCGACACAAGTAAACTTGCATAAGCGCCGTTTTATTGCGGCTGCCCCCTTACCCCCAGTCCCTCTCCCTGTGGGAGAGGGTGGCCGACGGCCGGGTGAGGGTGCGATGGAATTAACGATGCCGTGTTTTAGCGGCAAGAGCTGAGGGATTCCAGATCATGAAGAGACTGCGGGTTCTCTTAGTGGAGGATCACGGGTTAGTGAGAGCCGGTTTTCGCGCCCTCTTGGACGGGATCAGCGGAGTCCAGGTTGTCGGAGAGGCTGCCGACGGCCGCTCCGGCCTGAACATGATTAGCTTAAAGAAACCCCACGTCGTCTTAATGGATATTGCACTACCGAAGCTGAACGGGTTGGAGGTGCTCGAACGGGTTGTAAAAGGTCATCCGAAGGTGCAAGTCGTTATGCTCTCGATGCATGCCAATGAGGAGTATGTTTCGAGGGCGCTCCGCTCCGGAGCTCGTGGCTATGTCTTGAAAGATGCCGATATTTCCGAATTGGAACTGGCTCTGCGCGCGGTCGCGGAGGGCAATGTCTACCTCAGCCCTGCCGTATCGAAAAGCATGGTCGACGATTACATGCGCCGCGTGCGTTCTCAGGGCTCACCTCATGCTCTGACCGAACGGCAGCAGGAAGTCTTGAAGCAGGTTGCGGAGGGGAAAAATACGAAAGAGATTGCGTATCGCCTCAAACTCAGCATCAAGACCATCGAATCGCATCGGGCCCAACTCATGAAACGGCTCAACATTCACGATGTGGCAGGACTGGTCCGTTACGCCATCCGTGCCGGTCTCGTGAGGCCGGAAGAGTAGCATTCAAGAAAAAAGGACCGTGGCCAGCACTCTCTCAGCGAATACCCTAGTGATGGCCCCGGCTTTCCCTGGGTTGCTTTCGGCACTGTGGAAGTGACATGGTGAGACTCTGAATGCTTTGAACCCCAGGGGGAGAACATGAAAAGCGTCAAGCAATTGTGCCGGCCCTGCGAAGGCAAAGGCAGAGTGGGTCAGAAGCTCTGTTCCACTTGCGACGGGGTCGGGACGGTAACCGTGCTGTTGCCGGCGGGAGCTTGCCCGGTTTGCCATGGTACCGGAAGAAACTCATCAAGCCATCCTCGCCACATCTCTGACGATTGTGAGACCTGCCTGGGCACAGGCTGGGTACGCAGCCGGCGTGTTGCAAGCTAAGTTAGACAAGGGCCCCCGTGCCTGTGTCATGCCAAGGGGGCACGCGGGCCCTGAGTTCTATTACTTCTTGGCCGATCGCGCTGAACGACGCGGGGAGCGCGTCCGAGCAACTGCTGCGTCGTCATCCACTGCGTCTGCGTCGGCCGCCTCCAGATTGACCTCATTCCGGGCTAGTTCCGAGAGTTTGGCATCTGTGGCCTTCTCTTCCTGCAAGGTCTGGTCGAGGAGCGCTGCGGTCTTGTCGTCCCCCAACAGCTCGGCGTAGGTTCGCACTGAACCGTAGCCGGCGATTTCGTAGTGTTCCACTTTTTGCGCTGCTGCGATCAACCCTGCATCCAACACGTCAGAATCAACGTCCTGCTTCAGTAATTCGCCCCCTTCCTCCAGAATACCTTCAATCCCTTTGCATTTCTTGCGGCCACCAGACACCTGGCGGTTTTGGAAAATCTGGTCGAGGCGCTCCACGTGTTTCCTGGTCTGTTCCAAATGCTGCGCGAATCCTTTTTGCAGTCTCGGAGAGGACGCAGCGTCCACCATCTTCGGGAGCTCTTTCAGAATCTGCTTCTCAGCATCGTAGAGGTCTTTGAGCTCATTCGTAAACAGCTCTTGCAGGCTTGCGAGTTGCATGCGATTCCCTCCATCTCAATTGGTAGGTTGGATTAATTACTGGCGCCGTCATGACAACGTTCAGTAGCTGTTCATCTTATTACCGGCGCCCCGATGATGTGGGCGTTCTCTGATCGAGACTGTTCCGATTTGCTCAAACCCAGCACTTGTTGTTCATGATTGTCGCAGACGGCGAGCACAACTCCCGGTCAGTTCTCCTGAGGGAATCGTTTCGAAAGGCTTCCAAACAGGATTGGAAAGTATAGTGACGACAGTCTCTTCGTCCCGCAAAAAACCAAATAGAGTGTCCCCCTCGCCCCAGCGCGGGAGAGGGGAGACAATCTTTATGGAATGTATCCGCCTGCAGGTTGCAACTATCGCTTTCCTTTGAGATCGCTAACCTTGTTGCGGAAGAGTGTCAGCGCGATACGACCGCGATTTGGCTGACCTTTGGCTAGCGATTCGGCCATGTGGAGTGCCTGCTTGGCGGAAACGCGTGCCGGCATGGGTGGCTCAAATGGATCTACTACGGCTTCCACGATGGAAGGCAGTCCCGAACTGAGAGCGCGTTGCAGGGCAGGCCTCACTTGATCGGGCGTCTCGCAGCGAAAACCCGCGCCACCACACGCTTGGGCAAACTGCACAAAGTCGATGGGATGGAGCTCGACGCCATACTCCTGATTCCCTAGGAACACCATTTGCTCCCACTTAATCATTCCAAGGGTGTTGTTCTTGATGACAACAATCGTGATTGGAGCCTCGTATTTGACGGCCGTTGCAAAGTCTGCCATGAGCATACTGAAGCCGCCGTCGCCCACGAACGCGACACACTGCCGATCAGGAAAAGCCAGCTTTGCGGCGATGGCATACGGCAGTCCTGCGCCCATGGTCGCAAGTGTCCCTGAACAGGAGAATTGCTGGCCGCGTTGGATCTTAATATGGCGCGCCACCCAGGTTGTCACGGTTCCAGCATCGGTGCTGATAATGGCATCTTTAGCAAGAAGTTGATTCAAGTGATGAGCAACCACTTGCGGTTTGAGAGGCACATCATCACGTGCTTCCCGTGTCTGCATTAATTCGTCCCATTCTTTCATCCGTGATTGAGCTTTGTCCAAGAAGGACCGGTCGGTCCGGCGTTGAAGTTTCGGCAGGAGGGCCCTCAATGTCGCTTTGGCATCGCCGGTCAAGCCAATGTCGATTGGAAAGCGTAGCCCGATGCGCGTTGGGTCGGAATCGATCTGAACCGCGTGGGCGCGATCGGAGCGCGGATAGTACTCCAGGTATGGGAAACTGGTGCCTACCATAAGCAAGCTGTCACACTCCTCCATCGCAAGCTCCGAAGGCAGAGTTCCCAAAAGACCGATGCCTCCCGTTGTGTAGGGTGAATCGTCCGGAACGGCCGCCTTACCCAAGAGAGGTTTGACGACTGGAGCTGCCAGCCGGTCGGCACATAGCTCAACTTCGTCTCCTGCCTTCAATGTTCCCTGCCCGGCCAGGATTACTGTTTTCTTTCCAGAGTTCAGAAGTGAAGCGGCGGCCTCGAGGTCGTGATCCTGTGGAATGACAATAGGCGGAGTCCATGCCGAAGAAGTATGGTTGGCCACCTTCTTCGCAGAAGGCTCGTCTTCTGAGAGCGACTGCTCCTGCAGGTCCACAGGGCAGGTGAGATGCGCCACGCCCCGGCACGCAAGCGCTGCGCGGCAACCCGCATCCACGAGAGCCTCGGCTTGTCCCGAGCTCAGCAGTTGTTGGTTGTAGACGGAAACGTCTTTGAACAGTGACAGCAGATCGACCTCTTGCTGATAACGAGTGCCTACAAGGTCGTGGTACGTTTGACCAGTCAGGGCTAGGACAGGAGCGCCGTCGAGCTTCGCATCATAGAGTCCGTTCAACAGATGGATGGCGCCTGGCCCCGAGGTGGCGAGGCAGACGCCCAGCCGTCCTGTGTATTTGGCATATCCGCAAGCCATCAAGGCCGCAGCCTCTTCATGCCGCACCTGAATGAATCGAATGTCTTTTTGGCGAGCGCGCAGAGCTTCAATAAAGCCATTGATGCCGTCCCCCGGCAGTCCAAACACCATGGAGACTCCCCAGTCCTTAAGACGGTCGAAAACGAGGTCTGCAGTCTTCATCTGATACTCCTTCTGTTGCAACGACTTCAACTTATAGCCCTCAATCAGCTTCAAGAGGTGTCGGCGTTCCCGCGGCCTCCCGCGCCTGGCGGAGTTGTGGAAAACGGATGACTGGCAAAGGCGTCAGGATCTTTGGCCACAATTGTCGTCAGCGCTTCTTCGAGATTCTTGAGCCTGTCAGCGGCTTTGCGCCGTTCATCACGTCTCATTTCGATGTTTGCCAGTTGCTTCTGAGCTGAGCGCAGTTTTTTATGTGCGTCTTTGGCAGCCTTCCTCGCCTGGCCCGTGTTCCCGGCGGTGTAAGACGTGAGGGCCACGGCAGCAAAGGTGAAGCCAAGGTCGATATCCGATTTTAGAAGTTCGGCTCTTGTGTCAGTCACCCTATCGCCTCCAGAACGGGAGTGTTTTGAGGGGCTCGTTTTCTCGGCATACAGCGACCCCTCACAGCGCCTCGATAGGCGGGTACTGTTCTTGCAGCTCCTCGGCATGTCTCTTGCCTCGCTCGTATCCCAAGCGGAAGGCCGGTTGCTCGCAAACGTCGCTGGAATAACGCTTCCTGAGATAGGGAAGAGCATCCTCGAAGCTTTTTTCAGAAACCTCCCCGTGCTGCGCGGCTTCAAATCCCAGTCGATAGGTGCTTTCCAATGAGCTAAAATCCTCTCCTTCTGTATATTCGGCTTCTTCAGCATCCCGTAAACCAATCCACCAACTTTCTCGAGCAGCATCCAGGGTCTCGGCTCCCGATGCGAACAGAATTGCTCCGATTTGATCCCCTTGTTGCTCACTGTCGACTGGAACAATCAACACGCTGCGACCTTTCCTTAGAGCATCCTTGTAAAGATACAGCTCATCAGTCGGAAGGCCAGAGGTAGCCGACTCATCCAAGTAGTCGCCGAGTGCTGCTCCGCCCGCCGCCCCACCGGCTCCAGCTAGAACGGCGGCCGCTGCTCCGATCGCAAGAACAGGCCCCACCCCCGGAACCATCAAGCTGGCAGCCGCAGCGCCCAAATGCATTCCCCCGGCTGCGGCCAAAGCGCCCCCCAGCAAGCCTCCGAAAGCCTTGCCGACCCCGGGCTGCTCGGCGTCTGTTGTAGGAACCGCGGCGAGCTCAGCCTCACCAGCACCGGGTGTCAGCAGGTTCATTTGATCCACGCTGATCCCGAGAGTCTTGCTGATGTTCATCGCAGCCCGCCTGGCATCATCGAATTTTGTAAAGATACCGGTACTGGATGGCATATACGTTTCCTCCCTTCCACGCCGCGCCCGCGGCAAGAAACCTCAGGTTAGCTTTAGAAGGAATTGGAGTCTGTTCAGAATTGATCTCGGTCTTCCGTAGTGCTTTAGCAGCATGCACTCAACGCTAGTCCAGCATGCACTCAACGCTAGTCTCGTGGATCAATATTGCACTGAAAGCTGTCCAGCCCAGGCTTATCGTCGGTCCAGGCGTAATCGAGCCCTAATATTTCAAAGTATGAAGGGGGTCTGGAGATGGCTATTGGAGAAGTATTTGCTCACGAAATTCCTGTACGCGGTCAACATCGGTCACCGAACGTGAATGTCTCAACACCAGAGCGATGGGTTTCGGCGTTGGGAGGTGGAGCTCTGTTAGCTTATGGAGCAAACCGCCACTCCTGGAACCGGGCGTTGCTCATGGCGGCCGGCGGGGGTTTGTTGTATCGCGCAGTGACAGGTCAGTGTCAGCTCTACAAAGTATTGAATGTGAACACCGCCGTGAAAGGTAAGAACGGCGTCGCCAGTGTGCACCACGGTGAGGGAATCAAGATGGAGCATGCGATTGCGATTCGCCGCTCAGCTGAGGAGCTATATCGCTTCTGGCGCAGCCTCGAAAACTTGCCGACCTTCATGAAAAACCTCGAATCGGTGAGCGTTCTAAATGATGGTCGATCTCATTGGGTGGGGAGAGCACCTGGCGGCAAGATCGTGGAATGGGATGCAGAAATCCACAATGAAATCGAGAATGAGCTCATCGCCTGGCGCTCGTTGGAAGGCGCGGACATCAATCATGCAGGTTCGGTGCATTTTCGCCCGCTTCCCGAAGGTCTCACGGAGGTGCGGGTAACGATGAGCTTCGAGCCGCCATTCGGCAGGTTCGGCTTGGAGGTCGCAAAGCTTCTCGGCGAGGACCCAACCCAACAACTTCGATACGATCTGTTTCGGTTGAAGCAGATGATGGAAACCGGTGGTCCGAGTGACGAGATTAAACAAAGAGGGATCTAACCTGTGGCATTGAGCATCACTGTTCATGGAAGGCTGCAGACCACTCACTCGCGTATGAGCGCGGAGCGCGTGATCTGTGGCCTATTCGAGGTTTAACACGAGAAGCATTCGGGACGACCAGCCCGTTGCGTTAAGGTTTCGCTTCAACTTCGAGAAGGTTCGTTACGCCGTGCACTCCGGTCACTTGCTTTGCCTTGGCTTCAATGGCCTGTTTCTCACGCTCCGTTTTCACGGGACCGCGCAGCGTGACCTTTCCATTGGACGTGACAATCTTAATATTCTGAGCGTTGGCTGAGAGTGAATCGTCACCCACTACTGCCTTGCGGACGTTAGCCGAAATCTCTCGGTCGGCTTCGTTTTCGGCTTGGTCGGTCGGAAGTTGGGTGGCTGCATTGCGGTCGCGCTCGTTGCGGGCTGTATTGTCGGCGTCGGTAGTTGCAGGCCTCTTGTCGACCCGGCCTGTCTGGGTATCGCAATTCACCAGGGCCAACGAGACCAGAAATATTGCTGAGAAGTGAAGTATTCGCATCATTAGTGTGCACCAATCCTTTCAATCTGAGCGAGCATTCTTTAGGGGGAAGAGCACAGGCCCGCTTCCTGTAGTCTCTTAACCGAATCAGTGATCCCCATCATTGGGCCAGCTTCTTTTCCAGGCTGTTCAAAATTGCTCTCGGTCTTGGCGTGATGCCCAGATCGTGGGTTGGTTCGGCACATTGTAGGAGTAATTAACGAGCGGCGTGCAATTTGGAACAGCGGCGGGATAGCGATGCCATCGAGAATCATCGTGAGTGAAGTTCCCCAACATGAAGTGTTAACAACCATTGGGTCTGTAGTGCTGTACCAAATAAGGATCGCAGTTGCTCACTACCGATCCGTCAAGAATAAGAAAGGAGATGAAACTCATGCTGTATACGATCATCGGTATACTGCTGTTGCTGTGGATCCTTGGCTTCTCGATGCACGTGGGCGGAAATGTTATCCACGCACTGCTGGTCATTGCCCTCGTGGTTTTCCTTGTCAACCTGATTACCGGTCGCCGGGCAGTTTGAGCCGTGTGACTCTTGTCTGGGCCAGACCTTATGAAGTCTTGCCCCTACCAGTTTCAACTTGATCGCCAAGGCGCGTCATTGTTACGCGCCTTCCCGTATTGCTCAAAACCTAAATTCAATAACTTCGATGTAATTTCAGGCTGCCAGCCCTGAAAGCACCAGGGCTCTTCCGACCAGCTCCCGTCAGTCTTTGACTCTAAGGCGAATCGCCCATTGCTTACGAGGGATATGTGCCTCAGGAGGTCCCTGAAACCATGATCAGGAATTCCCCTGTTGCTTCTGTCCAGGGGCGGTGACAAGCTGCACAACTCAATCGCTCGGTGACTCACTGCGAAGAGGGGCTCCGTGACTTCCGATTTTTCAAAAGAGAGCTGCCATGCCTGCAATGGTGTGGGATATCGAGGTGGAAAGCTGACTTGTGCAGCGTGCGAAGGACGAGGTTGGGTATTGGTCCTAAAGCCTCCCATCCAATGTCCACGTTGCCATGGATCAAGTCACGGGACTACGAATAGCTTTTGCTCTGTCTTGGACCATTGCGAGATCTGCTTCGGCACAGGCTGGGTCCGCACGTCTCGTCATTTTGCCGGCAACGAAAGGATAGGACCCCTGCCGTCATGAATTGCGGTGATTCTCTATGCTCAAAATTCCCAGTAATCGATCGGACGCCCTGGTTGAGTTTCGCCGCGGATCCGATGGAAGCATTCAAACTCGTGAAGTTCTTCCAAGACTTCCAGACTCTTCAGTGCCGTGGCGAAATTTAACCCGCATGGAGATGCTGTTCTACCTGAACTACGGCGGCATCGTGGGAGTATGGCTGGAAGAGTTGCGCCGCCAGGGTTTCATTCAGACGCGCGAAAAGCGCCGCGCGCTGGCTGCCGCCGGACACAGTTAGTCCCGCAAATAAACAGACTCGTTCAATTTTGAACAGCGAACCCTGATCCCGGTCTTTAACATCAGCCTCGTCGTTGCCAATGGCCAGTAGTCAGCAGGGCAACATTTTGGAATTGAGGACTCCAGCCCACGGTTCGAGTTCCGCTGCCAAACAGCGATTCAATTTCAATTATGAAGCAGTGCTGACTACTGACCACTGGCAACTCGACCACAAGCACGCCTGTCGCTTCTGAAGCGACCGGATGTGCCAGAACGAGTGGAACAGTTGCCAGTACCAACCCACCACACCCTCCCCACAAACTCCAAAGCTCACCTCTATTTTCTCGTATAGGAGTTAGACGAAACACGTGATTAGTCACAGTCACAGAAAAATCTCTCGTTAGTGTCTCAATTTGAACCGCCCAACTTATCTTCGCAACCTAACTTGGGCATCTGTGATTGACGGAAGTCAGTAGCCGGCCCAGCTCCAAGTGCGCGAAATCAATGAGTGTTGATTTCAGCCCTTCGAAAATGGCCAGGCAAGGTGTTGATGGCCGGCTACTGACTACTGGCAACCGCCTCTGAGGAAGGGTTGACCCACCCCTCAACACTTCCCGCCTTGAGCAGCGAAACGGGATGGTTGCCAGTACCAATTGTTCAGCAGAGAGAGAACCTATTGCTGCACGACGAAGAAACGGTCTTCCAACAAGAAGATCGATACTTCACAAACTGAATCCGAAGGCACACCCATGGCAAACAAAAAAAAGAAGAGAATTCGCTACGCCGTGGCAGGACAGGGCTACATCGCGCAGGCAGCGGTTCTGCCGGCTTTTGAGAATGCCGCGAAAAACTCTGAACTCGTAGCGTTGATTTCAGATGACCCTGCCAAGCTGGCTAGGCTCGCGAGAAAATACGATGTCAAGCACACTTACCACTACAGCGAATACGACGAGTGCCTCCGGAGCGGTGATGTTGACGCCGTCTATATCGCATTGCCCAATCATATGCATCAGGAATACACCATCCGAGCTGCGGAGGCTCGGATTCATGTGCTTTGCGAAAAGCCCATGGCGTTGACGGTCGGGGAGTGTCAGTCAATGATACAGGCCTGCCGGGAGAATCGGGCGAAGTTGATGATTGCTTACCGTCTTCATTTTGAGAAATCCAATTTGAAGGCAATTGAGCTGGCCCAATCGGGGAAGCTCGGCGACCTTCGCATTTTTAACTCCGTATTTACCATGCAAGTCAAAGCCGGGAACAGCCGTTTGCAGAGCGCGTTGGGCGGCGGAACGCTCTATGACATCGGTATCTATTGCATCAACGCGGCTCGTTACCTATTTCAGGACGAACCGGTGAAAGTATTTGCCAATCGAGCCAGCAGCGACGATGCCCGGTTTTCTGAAGTGGAGGAGATGGTCAGTGCCAACCTGATGTTCCCGAGAGACCGGCTGGCGACCTTTGTTTGCAGTTTTGGCGCGTCAGACATGTCGACCTACCAGATTGTCGGCACGCGAGGTGACTTGGTTGTCAACAACGCTTACGAGTATTCCAGCCCGATGACGCACACGCTGAGGATCAAGGGAAAGGAGAAAAGGCGTACATTTGCCAAGAGGGACCAGTTCGCGCCTGAGTTGATCTATTTCTCGGAGTGCATTCTGGAAGACAAAGAACCGGAACCGTCGGGAGCGGAAGGGAAGGCAGATATCCACGTGATCAATGGACTCTATCGTTCGGCAGAAAATCAGAGTCCAGTGGCTCTGAACGAGTTTGAAAAAGTTTCAAGGCCCACTCCCAATCAGGAAATTACTCGGCCTGCCGTCAAGAAGCCGTCTCTCTATCATGCGGAAGCGCCAAGCCGCGATTGAATCGCGGCCGATCGCGACGAAGGGTAGGTTTGCGCGAAGTCATTATTTCAAATCAAAAAGGAGGCTGGTCCGATGGAAAGATGTAGCGATTTTATGACGCAGGACCCTATTTGCTGTATGTCGGGCGAATCCGTAGAGCGTGCGGCCCAACTAATGCTGGCTGAAGATGTAGGTTCGATTCCGATTGTTGACGATTCTCACAGCCGAAAATTGATCGGCATCCTTACTGACCGCGATATTGCCCTGAGGATTGTCGCCGAATCCCGCGACGCCGGGCAGATTACTGTGCGCGAGGTGATGACGAAAACTCCGATCTCCTGCGCCTCAGACGACGAGTTGCAGCGGGCCTTGGATGCAATGGCCACCAACCAGGTTCGGCGAGTGCCTATCGTTGATTCCCACAATCGGGTCGTGGGCATTATCGCGCAAGGTGACATTGCGACACGGTTTGGCCAGCCGGAGAAGACTGCGCAAGTTGTTAAAGAGATCTCTCGTCCTGCCGTAGAAGCATAGCCGGTTGGTGGGTCGGCTCGTATGCCCGCTGGGGCAACGTTTTAAGAGCTAACCCACCGGTTCTGCCGCTACCGAACGCGATGGCAGGCCGTCTCTGATCATCGCTTTCGACGTTCTGCCGGTACCGAAGAGACCGGTCTTGCGCAAAGCTCACCATGGCGAAATCAGATGTCAGACTCGATCGGCATCTCGCCTTTCATTCCTGGTCATGGCGAGTAGAGCGATTTGCTTGGTGGGGGATGCTGTTGATCTTGGCTGCCGCCGTGTGCGGTTTGTTTGGAGACGGGCTCCTCAGCCGCAGGCAACTGCGAACGGCCGATGGCTCGATGGTCCTGGAGTACGACCGGTTTGGACAGGTCAGCGCCGATACAATTCTCAATTTCTCCCTTCAATTCCGAGAGCTCCCAGGCCCACACAATGTTTGGATCCAACGGAGCTATTTAGATCATTTCGACATCAAGCAGGTCACTCCGAATCCTCGCGTCACAGAATTATCCGGAGACGGTTGGCTATACTCGTTCGCCCCTTCTCAAGCAGGCGAATCCTTTCCTATCCGAGCCATCTGAATCCACGCCACGCAGGCCGATCTGCGGGTTGCGTCAACTCAGAAGGCCGTGCGTTGTGTTTTCAGCAGTTCGTTTATCCGTAAGCGGGCCATTGTGAAGCGCTATGAAAGGACGAAGCTATGGAAGCGGTGATTCGAGGCGCAGTGACATATTTCTTTTTGCTGGTGATCTTTCGCGTCTCGGGAAAGCGAACCCTTGCCCAAATTACTACGTTTGATTTCGTTCTGCTTTTGATCGTTAGCGAAGCAACCCAGAACGCCCTGGTCGGGAATAACGCGTCGATGACCCATGCCTTTATGGTCATTCTTACGCTTGTGGCAATTGATATTGCCTTATCGCTCTTAAAACAGAGATGGCGAACGCTGGATCGATGGATTGAAGGCGTACCGTTGGTGATTGTTGAGAAAGGACGACCTTTGGAAGAAAACATGAGGCATGCACGAGTCGACGAAGAGGATGTCTTGACAGCGGCCCGCGAGCGCCAAGGCCTCCTGACGATGGACCAGATCGGACTTGCTGTGTTGGAGCGGAATGGCCAAATCTCAATTGTTCCCCGAGGCTCCACCAAAAGTTCCTAGAGCCGGAGTCGCCCTGGGGGTTTGAAGGCTGCTCGTCAGATCACCCAAGGCTGCTCGTCAGATCACCCGTAGTGGCGTGGTCAATTGTGAACAGCATTTGAAGCGAGGTGAGCCTAGAGTCACGCCGAAGTGACTTCAATTCTGAAAGGAGCAAACAATGAAGAAACCTGTTCAACTCGCGATCCTTCTAGTGACACTGCTATCGTTTTCTGCGACGGCCGCGACCAAGACGTGGACCGGTAAAATCAGCGATAGTATGTGTGGGGCTACTCACAAGATGGTGAAGGAACACGAGCAAAAAGGCGAGATCTCAAAGACAGCCAGCAAAGCCGAGAAGGATCGACAGTGCACCTTGGAATGCGTCAAAGCGGGAGGGAAGTACGTTTTGGCAAGCCAGGGCAAGATTTTCGAAATCTCGAATCAAGACTTCGCCGGTCTGTCAGAACATGCCGGACATACAGTGAAACTAACAGGCGATCTGAACGCCGATGGCAAGACGATCAAGGTTTCAGAGATCACAATGCCTGGGAAGAGCGGGAAGGCTCATACGGAGCCTAAGAAGGAAGAAAAGAAGTAGTGAATTGACTAGCGGGTAGCGCCAGCGCGCTACCCGAACTTGTCTAGTTGCCGACAGGCGCGCAGCTCCAGCGATACCGATTCATGGATGAGTGCGAACCTGCCGGTGCTTGTGCCGTTTGACTCCTTCCAAGAAGTCTCTTCACGCTTCGATAGTCAACCGGTGTCATAAGAAAACCCTGCGCGCCAGTACGTTCTGCTAATGCGCGCAACTCCGGTCTGACCACAGTGAAAGTAGCAATGTTCGGACAAGCTTCCTGAATAAACTCAAGCAAACTCAAGCTATTCCCGCCTTGGAAATTCAGATCGAAGAAAATCGCTTCCGGCTTATCGTTGAGCAAAGTTTGCATCGCGAGCTCTGGCGTTGACGAAACTGCCACCTGAAACCCATCCTCTTCCAGCAAAAACTCAAGCAATAGGTTCAGGTCGTCGTCGTCGCTCACAATCAAAACTCTATCCGGATTCCGTGTAGTTTTCCGAGCGCTCACAAATGCCTCCCATTCCAGAGTTGTCCCCCGCCGCGCGTTGAGGAAGGAAATGGCACGGTTCAGGGTCATAGTGTTGATGCGTATCATCGAGCAGAACTGAAGAAGTGGCTGTTCAAAATTGACCTGGGGGGTCGGCGTAATCTTTGCGTGCTCCGGAACTATTTATCATCGTCGCGACTATTTGGGATGTTCATCCTCAAAGGTTTACAACGATTGTATGTGTGTCATCCGGTTGGTAGCTGACTTGCAGCCGTTATGGTTGAGGCGATGGAGGACAAATGGACTCAACGTTTTTCACGGTCGTTGCAGTCATAGCGATTAGCCTGCAAAGTTACCTCCTCCTACTCTTCTTTTTCGAGCCCGGCCTCCGCTACAAAGTCTGGAATCCCTCCAGTCCAAGCTCGCGTGAATTTTTGAATATGCTCCAAGCTCTACTGGGCGTATGCACCTACCCCTCGACCCGCGTTGTCGTGCTTACAAACGGAAACACCTTCTATGCGAGCGAGCTCGACGCCATTCACGCAGCCCAAAAGAGCATCACCCTTGAGGCATACATCTTTCAAGAGGGCGACCTGACACGACGTTTCGTTGCAGCTCTTGCGGAGCGAGCCCGATTGGGAGTGAAAGTGAATGTGGTGATCGATGCAGTGGGTAGCGCCGGAACATCTCGCAGCTATTTTCAAGAGCTTGTCGATGCCGGAGGCCGCGTAGCGAGGTACCACCCGTTTGGCTGGGCAACTGTGGCCCGCTTTAACAATCGCACCCACCGCGTGCTGCTTGTGATCGATGGGTGTGTGGGTTTTGTGGGTGGGGCGGGATTTGCCGACCAATGGTTCAACGACACACCTGGCAACCCGCGCTGGCGCGACACGATTGTTCGAGTGGAAGGTAAAGCAGTGGCGAGCCTGCAAGCCACCTTCGTTGAGAATTGGCTTGAGAGCTCTGGCGAGATCTTGTCGGGTGAGGAGTACTTTCCGTTCCTTCAGGAGCCCGACTCAGGGGCTTCAAAGAGCGAGTCCTGCGTGGAAATGTTCGTGAGCAGTTCTCCTTCGCTGGGACGCTCCACCCGGGCTCGTATCCTCTTTCAGACTCTTCTTGCTCCCGCCCAGGAAAGCATCTGCCTGACGACTCCTTACTTCCTTCCGGATCGTAGCGCTCGTGCTGAAATGCTGCGCGCCATGCGCGAGCGGGGCGTTCGAATTAGAATCATGACGCCTGGAAAACACAGTGACCAACTACTGACGCGGCGCTCAAGCAGGCGCCTCTACGGTGCACTGCTCGAAGGGGGAGCCCAGATCTATGAGTATCAGCCGGCCATGATGCATGCAAAGGTATTGATCGTCGACAATCTTTGGAGCGTAGTAGGCTCGACGAACTTCGATCACCGTTCCTTTGGTCTCAACGACGAGCTGAATTTGGTGTGTTGCAATGAGAGACTGGCTCAGCGTTTGACTGCGGACTTTGAGAAGGATCTCAAGCACAGCCGTTTGATCGAATTTGCTGAGTGGAAACGTCGCTCTGTGTTTGAGAAAGCGCACGAGTGCCTGGGGTGGGTGTTGGAGCGGCAACAGTGAGCAGCAAGGTCGAGCGTCTCCGAGTGGCGACTTACAACATTCATCGTTGTCGGGGCTGGGATCAAAGAGTCCTGCCCTCCCGAATCGCGCGGGTTCTCGAAGAGATCGATGCTGACATCATTGCGTTGCAGGAAGTGGTCAACCACACCTTATCACCTGAACAGCCGGGCCAGGCGTGCTACCTGGCACAGAAATTGGGATATGAGTGCCGCTTCGGTCAGACCCGACAGTGGAGGGGAAGACCCTACGGGAATGCGGTGCTGAGCCGTTTTACGATTAAGACGAGCAAGGCCTATGATCTCTCCTGTAAGCCCCTGGAGCCGAGGGCCTGTTTTCAAGTCGACGTCGAGCTAGGCGAAAGGCATGGTCTCCACGTCTTTAATGTTCACCTGGGGACAACGTACTCAGAGCGCCAGCGTCAGGCCCGTGCGCTGGTGTCAACGCAGATTCTGAACAGCCCTGAGATGATGCATCCTCGGGTCATGCTGGGAGATTTCAATGACTGGACCCAGGGGCCCGTATCCCGCTTGCTTGCGAGTCATCTCGTTAGCGCCGACCTCATGGCTCATTTACGACGTCGCAGAACCTACCCCGGTCTCCTGCCCATGGTCCATCTGGACCATATCTTTTTCGATGCCTCGCTTCATTTGGAGTCGCTGAAGCTGCATCGCAGTCGCACGGCATTGATGGCCTCAGATCACCTTCCCTTGATTGCTGACTTGCGTTTGCCGCTTTGATTCTACGCAATGAGAGAAGTGAGTAAAGAGGAGCAAGACTGTTTAAGGGATGGGTTGTGCTTGAGCTGGAAACACAACCCTCCGATTTCTTTCAAACAACTATCGAGTGAAACTGTTGGAGCTTATTCGAGTGTTGTTGCTGGTGTGGATCGTGAACTCTGTGCCATTGTCCAGTTGCAGATCGTCTCGTCCTTGAACAATGACTGAGCCAGCGCCCGCTCCGGCCCCCACCGCAGCGCCGATGGCAGCCCCCTGGCCGCCGCCTGTAATGCCGCCAATGATGGCGCCAATGGCCGCGCCGATACCACTGCGAACGACCGTGCGCTCCGTCTGGCCGCGCTTTTCTTTTACGCTGCCCTCGTTATCGACCTTCACTTTGTCGCCGTTTGGTGTGCGCACCTGCTCAATGTAACCTGAGAAATCATAAGTACCTCCGTTGCGCAAGCGGATGCTATCGAACTCAAACCCGATCTCTGGGCTGCCCGTCACGCGTCCAGAGCGTTCGACACGAGTCAAGTAGCCTTCAATCACCGCACCGCTGTATTGCGAAGGCGAGACTACAGTCAGCGTGAAACGATCCTGATCCTTTGCGTCCCTTGTATTGAGGGATTCGTTAAGAGTGGCGGTCAGTATTGTGTCGGCGGGGATCTCAGAGATATTGCGGCGCCTATTGCTTCTGGGAATCGGAGTTGTATTTGGGTATGCGTTCAAATCACCGTCGAACTGTGCCACATCGGAGACACGATTATAGAAACTCAGGGTTTCGAGTGGTTGAGTCAAACGATCATTAAAGAGTCGACGACTCACTTGCAGGCTTCGTCCGTTATCCACGGTCCGGAAAGTGACTTGGAAATCACTGGCCCGATCTCCTTGAGTCCGAATCGTGAGGACCGAACCGTTCAGGGTTGCGGTCGTTTGAACTGTTCTACCGTTCGCATTCGTCTCAGAACGAGAACGGCCATCGGCATCAAAACTGACCTGCGGAGCTGTGGATGAAGCAAGTGTGACCCGCCGACCGGATTGCTCAATCGCCAGCCGGTCAGGTGGCTGAAGCCGATTTTCCAACCGTTGTCGAATTTGGTCCGAATTCGTGTTTCTATTGATGATCGCCCGATCAATGGCACCTCGGACATCATCGCTGCGGGAAGCGTCAAGATTCCAAGTCCCTGTGAGGCGCCTGGCGTTGCGACCTTGCCCTAAGGCTTCCGAGGATAAGCCGGGAAGAGTCAATAGGATCGAACACAAAAACAGCACTCTCTGATGGATCTTCATAAACACCTCGCTGGTTAGATAGTCACCTTCCACTTTACTCAATCGCTCAGCTATCGCTGTGCAAAACTGAACGACCGACTGGGAGAGCAATTTTGACCAGCGTTCAGGCGGGACTCTTGCTAGTCTGGATGGAAATTTCTGAAGGACTTGGAGAGAAATCTATGAATACATCCGCTGATCAGAAAGGGCAAAGCCTAATTGGGACTATCCTGGCTGTCGTGGTTGTCTTCCTCATTGCCATTGGAGTCTGGTACTACGTACAGGGGAACAGTGGATCAGTGAAAGCTGCTTGGTCCTCAATCAAGGAATCCTCTGAAGACGCGGCCACGACAACGAAGGTACGGACAGCCCTGATGTTGTCAAAACATGTCTCGCCTTTTGACATAGACGTAAATACGAAACAAGGAGTGGTCAACCTAACCGGTCAGGTACCCTCTGAAGAGGTGAAAGCAATGGCAGGCGTGATTGCACAGGACACATCGGGGGTCAAGGAACTCCACAATAACTTAGCCATCGATCCAGGAGCCCTGCCGAATCCCGAAGCCGGTCGACTGACCCAGCGCGTCGCTGATTTGGAAATCAAGATGATCATTGAGGACACACTTCATAAGAATCCGGAGTTGAAATACAAACCCATTGAACTCGTAGTCCGAGAACGGAAGGTGAGTCTTAACGGCGTGGTTGAAACAGAGAGCCAAAAGAACGTGGCTCAACAGATCGCGTGGGGAGCTGAAGGCGTAGTCGCCGTGACCAATAACCTCAGTGTCACAACACCAGGCGCGACGCCAGAAGATAAGCTCGCAAAGCGAGTTGAATTCGAACTCTATTCCACGAAGGCATTTTCTCTGAACACGGTTCAGATCCATTCACTTGATGGAACCGTTACCTTGGCCGGATCAGTTTCTACTCGAGCCGAAAAACTACTGGCCGAAAAGATCGCCCAAACTGTGAGTGGCGTTCGAAAGGTTGTTAATAATCTCAGCGTGGTCGGAGAAGGCGATAAACAAGTCTGAGCAGGGATAGATGAATTAAGGAGACCGGGGGCCCGAGAGTCTCCCTACGGTGACAGCGGAAAACTCTCTGATGTTCAAGAGGAGTTTCCGCTGTCGAGATTGACTATGCCCTAGAGATATTGGGCCTCGCGACGTCTTTCGACGCCGTTGTATCGATAGGATGGATCGAATTGTCGGCGCTCAACTCCGCTGTAACTGGTCACGCTAGAAGGCGGGCGTTGAGCCTTCCGTGGAGCGGGTCTGTCGCTCTTGGCAAAGTCTGCACTGGCTTCACCTGCTGAGGCAATATCACTCGCGCCGGTCCGTTCCAGAATTTTCTTCGCTCTCTTCACCCAGGTTGAATCGTCGCAGTGAACGGAGAGCAGAATGCCTCCATTCTTAATGCGGCCTTCATATCTCTTGGCTTCGTACTCTGGGATCCCCATTCCCACGAGGGCTCCAGTCACGCCCCCGAGAGCGCCACCGACTCCGACGCCGGCTAGCGCCGCCATGATCGGACCGGCTGCAACAAACGGACCGAGGCCCGGAATTGCGAGGGCGCCGATGCCTGTCAACCAGCCCAGAGTTCCCCCAAGGACTGCGCCAGTCCCGGCTCCAGCCGCCGCTCCTTCAGGAGCCTTCGTTTGTTTTTCATGTGCGAAATCCTTTGTGCCTTCGTTCTCCGGCAACAGCACCGAAATGTCGGTGTTCCGGAATCCATCGATTTTGAGCGAGTCCACGGCATTCTCCACACTCCGCCGTGTTGTATAGATCCCAAATACTGCTGTGTTCTTCCCAGCCATAGATAACTCCTTTTCCCTAATAGAATGGTGCAGGCAAGCTACGGCCCGCTCTTCTATCATTAGACCGAAGCTAGAACGTGTGCTGTTCAAAACTGACCGGGTGGATGCCGGCTGCAAACTTCCAAACGTCAACGACGGATTCGCTGGCAACGCTCCGGATCTCGGCGCTCTCGAACTCAGCCGGCCGGCGCCAGTGTATGGGCCAAGAAACCAACGTTAGAGAGAGAAGTATCTCTGTCGAAGGTGCCGCATCTTGGCAAGGGAAAGAGATCCTGTGGCCTTCACCTCAATCTGATGAACACAGCCCACCAAGCTGCGCTGCAATCGTTACTCGAAGCCGAACGCGCTAAGCCTTGGGCCGATGAGAACATCGGCAAGGTAGCGCGGCTGCTTGCCGAAACGGCAGAGCGTTTTCTTCTCCACGGCGACCTCCTGGCTCGTGAAACGTCTGAGCGGATGGGAGTGACCGCCGGCGAGGTATGGCTGGAGACGATTTTCCCGTCGGTCTGGGGGCTCCTCTCCACCCGACGCGGGCTCCTCGCGAATGCCAAAGTGAAGGAACCACTCCGCCGGTTAAGGCATTTCTCAGCACGGTTCCCGCGTGCTGAGTTTGCCGCCCGTCAAGCCATCAAGGTTCTGCCGGCGAATGTTCTGGAGCGCTTGTCACTGCCCGGATTCTCGGGGTATGTCTTACTGAAGAAGTCCCTGAGCGGCGAAGGCACACCCAGAACCTCGTCAGGGCCGGAGGCTCCGGACACCGGACTATCGCTGTGCCTGCTGCCCTTCAACCTGGCCAGCATCGGCGTTTTGGATATCGTACATCTGTTGTGCAAACAGCAGCATCGTGTGGTTGCCAAAGTTTCTGAGAAGGTCGAGTTTACGGGACCACTGCTGGAGAGGATTCTGGCCCCATTTATTCAAGTCGATGCAGTGCGCTTCGTTTACGGCGGACCCGAAGTGGGCGCGTGGCTGGCAGCCCGACCGGAGTTTTCGCATGTTCATCTTACGGGCAGCGCGCGCACGGCCACCGCAGTTGCTCAAGTCGTCGGTCAGCAAAAGCTGACCGCGGAACTGGGAGGAGTGACGCTAGCCATCGTCTTTCCAGACGCACTCTCGACGGAATCAGATCGAAGGGACGTTGCGCGCCAGATAGCTTTTGGTGCGTTGGCCAACAACGGACAGCACTGCGTCAGCTTTCAAATGGTACTGGTGCCAGCCCCAGACCAGGCGCATTTCGAAAGGGTCCTCTCACAGGAGTTCCGGCTGGCTGTGTCGCGCGGCGGTGGCAAGGATGGCTGCCGCAAACTAGTGGACGCAGGCGCGGCACAGCGGCTTGAGGCTTGGACAGCCGACCTTGCCGCTGAGGGCGCCCAGACTAGACCAGAGCAACCGCGAGCAGACTCGGCGTATTTTCCGGCTTGCCTCATTCGGGGATTTGATGAAAAGATGCGCATCTTCAAAGAAGAAGCGTTTGGACCTGTTGCCGGCTTGCTGTCTCTCCCAGTGGAAGGCTTCGCGGCCCAGGCATTGGGCGTTGCCAACTCCACTCACCTGAGTGGCGACTTGGGAATCTCGTTGTTCACTGCGCGTCCGCATTCACCCGAGATCCAACGGATAGCGCAGGAACTGCGGCACGGAATTGTTACGGTGAATACCTACCCGGGTGTGGCATTCGCCACCTCAGTTCCATGGGGGGCGGGAGCGGGCCAAATGAGCGGCAACGGTTGGGTTCACAACTATGCATTCTTGCCCGAACATGAGATTGAGAAGGTTGTCCTCGCGGCTCCCCTCGGACGAAAAGGATTTGGTCCCATACGCTGGGAGGATCCCTGGCTTCTAAATGTTTCGGGAGAGAATGCAGTTGAGTTTGGGAGATGGTTGGTGCAGGTGACGCTGGCGTATTTTCTGAAGCAACCGTTGAAACTGGCGAAAGCGCAACTGGCATTGATCCGCGCCATCCGTCGGCGCGAATCGGCCGCGCGGAAAACTGATCAAAGTGAAGTGTAGGAAATATTCCCCCTTAACAAAGGGGGCGGCGCGAAGCGCCAGGGGGTTGTCTGTACGGCTTTTCCGATTTGCAAGACAACCCACTGAAGGCTTCGCGACCGCTGTCGCTTGCCTTCTTTCCCCCTTTAACAAGGACGATTTTCAAAAGGAGAGACTCATGAATCGTAGAAACTTCCTGCAGCTTGCCGGAGCGACGGCCGGTGCCAGCGTCATGAGCAGCAGCACTGCGCTCCCGCAAGGCTCCAACGGCAGCGCATCTCACAAGGGACTGATGAAGGTGGGCACGCAACACGGCTCGTCGGATGACATTCTGGAGGTGTTGTGCTCGCTGGGGGTGAACAACATTTGCAGCTCGTTGCCTTCGGCAAAGATGGACGCCGCTTGGAGTGTCGAAGGGCTCACGAAACTGCGCGAGCGGGTTGAGTCCTACGGCATTCATCTGGACATGATTCCGCTGCCGCTCAGTTCCGCCTACATCACCAAAGCCGAGCTGCCCAGCATCATGATGGCCAAGAGCCCGGAACGCGACCGCGACATCGACAATGTCTGCCAGATGATCCGCAACGCCAGCCGCGCGGGGATTCCGGCGCTCAAATACAACATGAGCATCCTGGGTGTCGTGCGCACGGAATCAACGCCGGGCCGGGGCCGTTCAAGATACAGCACCTTTGTTTACGACAAGGCGAAGCAAGAGCCGCCTCTGACCGAAGCCGGACCGGTGAATCCGGACGCGTACTGGGAGCGCATCACATATTTCCTGGAGCGCGTCGTTCCGGTCGCTGCCGAGTACAAGACCCGGATTGCCTGCCATCCGCACGATCCCGGCATGCCGTATGACAAGGGATATCGCGGTGTGCACACGGTCCTCGGCAGTGTTGATGGACTAAAGAAATTTCTCAGTATCAAAGAAAATCCTTACCACGGGCTGAACTTCTGCCAGGGGACGGTTTCCGAGATGCTGCAAGACCCGGGCAAGGAGATCCTGGATGTGATTCATCACTTCGGGAGTCGCAAGAAGATCTTCAACGTTCACTTCCGCAACATCAAAGGCAAATTTCTCAATTTTCAGGAAACCTACATTGACAACGGCGACGTGGATATGCTGAAGGCGATGCGGGTGTACAAAGAAGTAGGTTACGACGGGATGCTGATGCCCGACCACGTCCCGAAGGTGGCTGCCGACCCGAAAGGTTACCAGGCTTTCGCGTACACCTTCGGCTACATCAAAGCCCTCATTGCCGCGTTAAATGCAGAAGGGTAGGGCGCTGCCGGAAAATTCCCCCTTAGAAAAGGGGGCTAGGGGGTTGTCTCACAAATCGCGCAAGGCGATACTTTGGAAACCCGATTTGCTATTGGTTATTGAGTATTTTCGATTGGCTATTGAGGAAAGAACGCGCCACACCAAATAGCAAATCGCCGATAGCCAAGAACCAATAGCAAATGCTTCACCGGCCTTGGCGGACTTCAATGGAACCCTGCTGCTCAAGCCTCTGAATTCGCCCGAATTCGCCTTGACACCCCCTGAGCCTGCCTTTACTATGTGTGGGCTTTTTGGGCCGTTAGCTCAGTTGGCAGAGCATCTCCCTTTTAAGGAGAGGGTCGCTGGTTCGAGTCCAGCACGGCTCACCAGAAACAGCCAACGCTCCTCCAACGGCCTCTTTTTCAGCCACCCTCCGGTCCCGTTCGTCTAGTCCGGCCTAGGACACCGCCCTTTCACGGCGATAACAGGGGTTCGAATCCCCTACGGGACGCCATAAAATCAAACATTTAGATGGAAGCTAGGCTCTCTGGTCAATATTTGGTCAATATTGCGGTTGGGCGCGGCTTCATAAGCTGGGAGGTAACGATGATTTTTGATGAAAAGAAATGCGAGCTGCTACTATCCGGGTTTAGTTTCCAATGTGACGAACGGAACCCACCTGATGGTAATCGGCGGGGTCAGTTTAAAGCCGGATGGAGAGACGCGGCCGAACGAGGTTGGGAATACCAAAAGAGCACGCTGGAGAGGTTAGCTTGGAAAAACTTGGGCTACCGTCTAGGCGAGAAGTTTGGGCCTAGAGATGGCGATGATATAGACGCCGCGTATGAATGTTTTGCTCGCCATTATGAATCCAGGGGGCGTATGCCCAAGCAGGCCCATCTTGGTTAAGGTCGCCTGGCGTTAGGCCGACGCGCCCAGGCGCCGCATTCGATCTCTGATCCCATGAGCGCCGCGGGCCCGCTCGGCATCTCACTTCTCAAAAAATCTGTGTTGACATCGGATTTCTCAGAACTGTAGAGTTTCTGCTTTCCTTGGCTCAACTAGCGTCGCTGCTATCATAGCGGCGTGCGTGCTACTTCAAGCGCTTAGCAGGGCGTCCACCTGTTACGCAGATCTGAAAAACGGGGTTAAAGCTACCGAGCACACTGCCTAGCGCTTCGGGTCTCGTCCTTCGGAGGTTGAATCGACCCGGGAAGGATCGAACTGCGATCGTGAGTACCCAACCAAGCGCCACCGATGATGATCTGAGAGCCGCCTACGCTGCCATCGTCGACTACCACAACAACCTCGTCCATATGCGCTTCACAGTAGCCGGCCTGTTCCTTGCTGCCAACGGGTTCCTGGCGAGTGGCTTTTTCCAGTCGACTGTGTCCGCGGTACCTCGGGTTGCCTTGCCAGTTCTCGGGATGGTGCTGGCAGTCATCTGCTGGCTGCTCGAAATGCGCACCTACCAACTCTTAGAGAACCTCGGGGCGCGGGGACTCGACCTTGAAGCGAGCCTTCGCCTCCACCAGGGTCAGGGGTTCTTTTTCCTCATGGAGCATCAGCCTATCGCGCCCCGCCTCATGCCTACCAGTTTGAGGCTGCCAGCCAATAGGGTCGTCAGGTACCTGGTCTCCCACTCGTTCGGGATCGGCTTGCTATACACCTGCGTCGGCCTGTTTTGGCTGATCATGCTTGTCGTGAGTCCTTAACAAATATGCGCGGAAGGCTTGCTGAACGGATCGCGAAGTGTGTGCCACGAGAGTGCACAACTCAACAGTGTGCGACCTAAAGAAATCTGTCCGACGGCTGCCCCTCCCGAAAACGCAAACGAACGACCTACAGATCACAGTACGACGTGGAATGGGCTAGGGAACGGCTCTGATCAATCCCATGTACAACGACTTCACCTGTTGAATCAGTGACTCTGAAGCTCGATCAGCTCAAAGCGTTGAGGCAAGGCTTTGTCATTCGTGCCGAGCGGCTTGCTGCTGACGTTGCCATGGTGGGCTTGATTGACGATTTGCTCGACGCCGCCCACTCGGCCGTCGAGCTCTCTCGGAGTGGCGCACTATCATCGGCGTTTCCGCAAACGCGGACTGTTTTTGAGGCCGCTCAGCGAGTGATTGCCGTGGCCACGGACGATGATTACCTTCGCGTGGGAACTCGTGCATGGCTCTACTATCACCGCAAGGATAAAAGAATCGTTCACTTTGCAAGAGGCCCCGAGGCCGCGAAGGAGTGGTTTGTCCTGCATTACCTCCAGGCCTTTTTCACATACCGCTCGCGCATGTGACGATCGGCTGGTGGCTGCCAGCCTGCACCGCCTCAACCTGCCTGCCGACGTGGTAGGAGCCAACGCGCCAGACACTTTTAGCCAACACGCTAGCTTCTATCTCAACTACCTGCCACGCCTAACCACTAAGGCGGAGCACATCAAACAACTACGCCAAACCATTCTCAACCTCGCCGTGCGCGGCAAACTCGTCCCCCAAGACCCCAACGACGAACCAGCAACGGAGTTGCTCAAGCGGGTTCAAACCGAGAAGGCAAAGTTGGTGGCAAGACGACGCATCCGTCAAGAAACAGACCTTGAATACTCCGTTTCACAAGACGAAGGATTTGCCCCGAAGGAATGGTGTTGGGTCCACATTGACGATGTAGCCATTGTTCAAGGAGGCAAACGCTTGCCTAGAGGCGCAACATTCTCGAAGGAGAAAACACCTTACATTTACATCCGCGTCACTGACATGAAGGACGGAACGATTCTAACGAATGATGTGCAGTTCATTGGCTATGAAGTTCAACGCGTGATTTCAAAGTACACCATCAACAAGGAGGACCTCTACATCACGATCGCAGGTACCATTGGCCAGGTTGGGCGGGTTCCAGATAAGTTTGACGGTCAGAACCTAACCGAAAACGCTGCAAAGATTGTGTTTCGTGAACTGGATCCGAACTTTCTCCGAATGGCCTTGAGCTCTGAGGCAGTCCAACGGCAATTTCGGGACAAAACCAAACAGATGGCACAGCCAAAACTTGCTCTCAAGCGGATCGCTGGAGCTAGAGTCCCCCTTCCCCCTCTCCCAGAACAATGCCGCATCGTCGCCAAAGTGGATGAGCTGTTCGCGCT